>Ga0268261_10004620_pt1 | contig 10335 bp, 2 predicted proteins | sample TergutNc150P1_FD_190353 | JGI IMG/M metagenome (GOLD analysis project Ga0268261, IMG submission 190353) | Nasutitermes corniger P1 segment gut microbial community from laboratory colony in Florida, USA - Nc150 P1 (SPAdes) (version 2) | ecosystem: Host-associated > Arthropoda: Insects > Digestive...
TTGTCAGGTAGAGGTCTCTGCGACGAGCTGATCACTCGTCCAGAGGAGTCCTACCGACTGTGCTGTGTCGTTGTGTGTGATCTAGAAACATCAAGAATGGGTGCTCCATATATATATGACGTTAGTCGCCTAAGGGTTAACTATATACAGATTGAATTCTTCCCCGCTTTTGCAATATTTTTCCCTTGCAAATAAGCTACCCAGTAGACATGTAGGGTGACCGGTAAAATGGACACAGTGATCTAAGTGTTTGGTGCTTCAGGATTATACCTGACATTGGAAGGAGTTCTGGGAAACGTGGCTTTCGTAACCGAACTTTTAAAATATTAAAGAAACAACCTTTCCTTAAAGCATCGTACCATATTCTTTGTAAATACTAAGCGTAAATTTTACAGATAATTTTGTCTGTTGATTTGTATGTGTATCTAACCCTTGTCTCCCATATTATGGTAAGTACGTGAAGTGTGCTTGAGAAAAGAGAGGTGAGGAAAATATTTGGACCTAAGAGGGAGGATGCAAGGCGAGGATGGAGGAATTTACATATTCAAGGAACTTCATTATTTGTACTCTTAAACAGTGTGTTATGGAGGTGGTCAGATCATGGATGGTAAGATGAGAGAAGAGTTTTTAGTCATGTTAGCAGTGAGAAGTGTACAAAATATATGTCCGGAAAGAAGAAACCCACTGGCAAAACTAGCAGTAGATGGAAGAATATTAGATGGCTCTTAGAGGGGAAAGGGAGCGTGTAGACTGGATTTGTCGGACTCAGCAGAGACCACTACCGTGCTGTTAACATGGTACTGAAAACTCGAGTGTATGAGAGATATTTTCAAGAATTACTCGGTTTCATGGACCAGATATTTATTCATATTTTTCTCAGTTACCAAATTTGAGTTCATATATACAAAAATATCTGTAATGTAAATTACCTCTCTAATTATATTAACTATAAAATTTTCTAAACAACACGTAATGACTCTAGAATTTAAGTTTTAAACAGTAGTGATTTGCTTCCTGAACACTTCTGGTACTGCAAAGTTCATGAACGTTTAATCAGGCGAGATTCCACCATTTATACTAATTTTTAGCACATCAGGTATTCCTCGTGGAGTTAAGAACCTTATTCAAAAAGTTCACCTGCTCTTCGGGCACAGCGGCTGCAAACTTCACACACACAGTGCTTGTACCTTAAGAACTATGTATTTTTCCCACACAGGTTATTTTGCATCCACTTTCACTCAACAAAACTATTTGCCAAACAGAAAAGAGACGCATTTTGTCTTCAGTCCTTCATTAGTTTGTGTTAGTTATATATAATTCACCATAAGTTGGCCGCTAAATTTCCGCCATATGGCAGAAGCTTGCCTGCCGAAACGTCGACCATTTTTCCACAGGTGTTAATACAAGTCAGTGAGTCTGAAACAACCAAAATTCCTACAACGAATTAAATAATCCAAATTGAGGGCCTACTAACAACTAACAAGATATACGAATTTTATAAATGTAGTTACCTATTACACCGTATCATGCTTTCTGCAAAATATTTCCGTTATAACCGAAACATCGTTAGGAATTTACAATTTCAAGGGAAGTGAAGCATCCAAGAACTGTATATTCATCGATGTGCATTCAATGCAATGTATGGAATAAAAGCTGTTATGTTATTCCATGCAAGTAGGCGAGATTGAATGTTTTACTATTTCAAATTTGTGTATATAGTCAATATATTAAAATTACAAATTATTTGCAGTCTTCGATAGTATTGGACGTTGTTGGCGGAGTGTAGGTAATATTATAATTGAGAATCCATATATTTACATACTAGTTGCAGATTTACAAAGTGAAATGTATTGTGCGTTTGAACGCCAATATTGTTTAAAGTAATCTTACTGTGTAATAATGCAAAGACAAGTTCTCAAAATCTGTAATTTGTGAAGTGGTAGAGGTAATAGATAGAGGCTACACACTCTACGTAAAACAACATAGATATCATTATCTGCACAGGAGGTCCCAGGATATGAGGTCAGTACTGCAAGATGTGCTTCTAGAGGTAATTCTGGGTCATAGATGGCATACATACTTCGGTCTCATTTGCGGCGATTACTAACTTGATAGTAGCTGAAGTATAGGTAGATCGCAGGTGAGGATGTAACAAAGCCACTGGTATGTGAGATAACAAACGATGAGGTAAATTTGTGGTACCTGAAGTGTACCGTACAAGGTAACGGCAAAAAAAACTTCGGTATATTGACCAACAAATGCATCTCATAAAATACAATAAAGTACACACTCTAAAACACAATTCATGGTAAGTATCACACTTACATATTTCGTCACTAGAGCTTCATCTTTAGGGAGTCTGTGAACACAAAGAATCATTTGTACAACACTCCGTTTCAGGTATTAATCGCCCAAACTGTCATCTTTGAAACGTTAAAAAATTCTAGGATATATAAAGTTGACAAGTGTAAGCCCAAGTTGTCGTGACACCAAAAATATATGATAGTGAGCCTCCTCCAGTACAAGGTCGCAACCGTTTTATTATTCTCTGAAGCATGTATACAAACATCTGCCATGATGTATGTGATCCAAAGGTATCGCGTCCAGATCGAGCGTTTAAAGTGTCTCGTGTCGGGCGATGCAGTGTGCATATAGGGGTGATACTTATCATGAATTGTGTTCTACGGTTTATATTTTATTTTATTAAGTGCATTTGTTTGTCAGTATTTTGAATATAGGAAAATGCACAGTATGAGTAACATAAAATGTGTAGAAGGTATTGTCCCACGAAGAATACACCGATGTGCATTTTGTGTGCGGTTTTGTAACAGTACTGCCACTGCCGCTGTTGAACAATATCAGCTACGATCTCCTCGACGACGAATCTCCGATCGACTTGTATTCACTTGGGTTCAACAGTACCTGCGAGAAAAAAAAGCTCCTTCCGAGTGCAAACGGCCGTGCTGAACGTCAAGTACAACGCAGTTTAGAAGAAGGGGGAAACATTATTGACATGGTACAGGGAAGTCCACGTACTAGTACTCCAAGAGTTTCTGCCCGCCTCAGTGTTCCGCGCAAAAAAGTCTCGAGAAAGCTACTATACACAGAAGGATTGTATCCGTACCATATCAAGCGCATTCAGCATCTTAAGCCTGTGAGCTTGGTTAGCCGGATGGCATCCTGCAGTGTGAGTAATGCCAACCCCTAAAAATTTCGTAACATTTTGTTTAGCTACGAAGTCCATTTTACACACGATCAAGTCAACAAAACCAGAAAGTGCCATTTGTTAAATCATGATCCACACTAAAAAGTCAGAAGTATCGATCGGTAGCACTCTTCCGTGAACGTGTTTTGTGGTATCATTCGTGACCAGCTCACTGGACCGTACCTCTGCCCACAATGTCAGAGAAGTTATATTTACGCCAATATTTTCAAAAGGAACTGCCAGCTCTCTTACCTCACGTTTCTATACCAGCACTTGCCTGCGTTAATGAGCAGCCCTTTGTTTCAATCGGATCATCACACAGAATCTGAATCTGCAGTTCCGTAAACTATTGGTCGGTCGTCGCATTGCACAGAATTGGCCAACAAGGTCACCGGAACTGAACGCGTTAGGTTATCGTATGTGGGATTACGTGAATGCTATGGTGTATGTACGCAAGATGAACACGAGAGAAACAATACTACAGGCAATTCTCAGGGCAGCAAGACGCATAAATAAGTCCTCGGTGATTCGTAAGTTTACGTGCTCCCTTGTCTCACGGGTAAGTAAATGTGTACAGCAGGTAAGGGCCACTTTAAACAACTTCCTTGAGTAATTATATATTGCAGGTGACCGTATCTGTACATTTCACCACAAATCTTAATAAACACATAGTGTACGTTCTCCTTTTACTGTTTATTTATTTTACTGTAAATACTCACAGCTCTATAATCACTGCGAATGGTAGGATTTGCGCGTGACATTTTTAACAGATAGTTATTCCTGAAAGTAGATTCTGTAATATTGATAACGTCCTGGTAAGCATACAGAAGCCTATGGTGTGTGGATATTGGTTGTCATTAGTTGGTACAATGCAGCGTACCATATAACACAAAAGACAATCTCATGTTTAGATATTTTGGGGCGGTTGGTTCGACAATTAGGTGACTGCTGAAGGTCAGCAGAATACAACTGTCCTTCTAAACTTTGCATGAATGGTTGAATTCGACTTCAGGCTGTTCATAAATTGAACAAATCGTTGAAGTTACTTTGATCTGCTGTGAGTTTCGTTCTGATCTTGCCGCTAAGCAACCTGAAACTTATTTATTTTAGGGAAAATATCAGGGTTTGTTTTAATCCAATGGTAGGTTCAATTTCCTGTGTACATATTCTACAGTGACAGTGTAAGTTGCGGGTAGTTTAGCACCTCGAAAATCTGTTTAAAAATTGGGTTTCGTAGGACATAAAAGGAAATTATGTCTTTTCCTGTTCCAATCTTGAACAATATAATGCTCTTAATAACAAACACAGTTAATAAAATAAACAATACAGTGCAGGCACTTCCTTACGATATATATATATATATATATATATATATATATATATATATATATATGTGTGTGTGTGTGTGTGTGTGTGTGTGTGTGTGTGTGTGTGTGTGTGTGCATTAAAAGGCAATATTTGCTGCTGTAAGTAACTTACACATTTCAAAAAGTCTTCAGGCTCTTCTTATGAACCACATAAGTGTAAAAAGTCTTACGTACCAATCTTGAAGGCTGTATAGTAACAACGCAATAAAAGATTGTTTCTTTAAACGACTTTAACCGATGATCTATTAAACGAGACAAAATGATGTAGGAACTGAATTTCTAATTAACTAATTATTTGGGCTTAGCCGAGGCTTAAAGATTTCAGATAACTAAGGCTGCAGTTTACGTGTGCAGATCGGGTTACCTCGCGGTCGGACGCTGTACGTCCTGATGCACTTCAGTGAAATTCGGAGTGCGATCTGTGATAGGCATAAACCGGGGTGTGCGAGATAGGAGAGAAGGGTTGGCATGTATCACTGTGAGCACTGGTGGGTTTTGATAAAATTCAGCTAGAGGGGTTTCGTTTAAAAGTACCCGCCTAATCATGTACCCTTGATCCCACCATCTCTCGTCCCTCTACTGACTGCCTAATCACAACTTCATATGGGCAGATAATAATTAGTATAAGCCGTTTTCTGTGTGTGGCATGATTATGCTTTTGCCTTTATGCTCCACATTTGGGCACTTCCTAATTCTTGTAAGCATACGGTAAAGAATTTGGTGTTATGCTTTATTACTTCTTCTGTTTCTAACTCAGAAGTGTGCAGCACCTTCTCTTCAAAGGTCGTGTAGATCTTCGGCTGCACCAAGCCGAAAGTCAGAAAATTGTTGTGGATATCTGCTGCTTTAAATCTTCAGAGATAGTCTAAATAGTTTTCTGGTTAATGTCGTGGTCCGGCAATTTACTCTCCTAATTCGTATTCGGTAGTTATGGAATTCAAATGTGGAAACCGGCTATTCCGACGGGATTTTTCATAGTTTCCCCAATTCTTTCCGTCTAAGTGTCAAGATAGTACCTCAGGTCAAGGCCACATTCTTTCACGTGCATTTTCGAAATTATTACTTGCTAAATATCGTATTATTGAATGCTGTAGAGTATTCACCAGTGACAGCGTCAGCAACTGAGACGTAGATGGAGCGAGGTCAATTGACAACCGAACCTAGAAGCATGGCAAGTTACCGGCCAAATTTCCTCATAAAATATGTAATATTAACTTACTGCATGACAGAATAAATGTTGTAAATAAACTTCTTCAACTATAAGACACGATTGGCAAATGCGGAACAGATTATTAAATAGAAATTGCAGTTACTGCACGGCTTGTTTAACGGCAGTTCATGATTCACCACCAATCTTATCGCTTCGCTTACGATGCACTACATTCAAATGTATTAGTCAGACAAACCAGTTTAATCTGCTGTGTGTAAGAGACGTGTGAAGCATTGTGTAACATCCATTTCCTTTCTTCGAGAGTATGCAGTTAATTTTAATACAAAAGGATTTTCATTGTGGAAACTTACGAGGTATATGGAAGTAATCTCAAGAAAAGTGTCGTAGGAAATTTATATTTTCACGGTGCCTCTGTTTATAATTTGTGTTGCGTAATTTCGACAACATTAAAGCCATATTTACTTCGGGCGTAAATGCGTTTCTGCGCGTATTTTTTACATTTTTGTCCGAAATAATTAAAGTTCGTTATAAATAATCTGTATAATGCTGCTGAGACTATAACTTTGAGAAATAAAAGCTTAGCGAATTGTCATACATTTAGTGAAGGAGTAAACGAAATTACTTCACATGTATAGTGAAAGTTAAAGACGACCTTGTTACAGACTTTGTACTGTACAGTCTTGTTTTGTTTCACATAGTTATTGTACATACCGAATACATTTGTTATACACGGGGGTGCTGATAAGTCCTTAGCCCGACCTACTTCCCTATGTCGTAGAACAGAATCGATAGTGTTGTTGGAAAGAGGGGTCTGTTCATGTGCGGAGTTGCAAGTGTTTTCCTGTTACAGAGGCTGAAAGGAAGCATGTCAGGCGAAGCGCGCGATATTAACAACATCGAGACGCGAGCTGTCATCAAGTTTTTTTTTTTTTTTTTTTTTTTTTTTTAAATTCTTGCAAGGCAAGGCGCCGAAGGAAATTCAAGCCATTCTGACAGAAACATTAGGGGAGCACACACCATCGTATTCCACCGTCAAAAACTAGGTGACCCAGTTTAAGCGTGGAGATTTTTCCACTTGTGCTGCCCCTCGTCCTGGACAACCCAAAACAGTGACCACCCCGGAAATTATTGACAAATTCACGAGTTAATCTTGGAAGATCGCCGGATTTCGGCTAAATCAATAGCTGAGCAACTGGGCATCTCACGTGAGCGGGTTGGGTCCATCATTCACGAAGATTTGGACATGCGGAAGCTCTCTGCGAAGTGGGTCCCGAAATGCCTGAACGCGGATCAAAAACATCAACGGTGCCAGTCGTCTGAACAGCTTTTGGAATTTTTTCGGCATGATCCAAATTATTTCCTGTCGCGATTGGTGACCATAGACGAAACCTGATTATATCGCTATGACCCGGAGACAAATCAACAATCAATGGAGTGGCGGCATAGCGGCTCACCCGCCCCAAAACTTCCGACTGCAAAAATCCGCTGGAAAAGTTCTGGCTTCGATTTTTTTGGGATCAAGACGGCATCCTCCTCATTGATTATCTTCCAAAGGGCCAAACTATCAACGCGGAGTATTACTCGTCTCTGCTGGTGCAATTGAAGGACATTGTCTTGTTCTCGCACGACAATGCCCCGGCTCGTTCTGAATCAGTTTTCTAAGAAAGATTAAAAACGTTTTATAAATAATAAATGGAACTACATTCTGCAGATATGCTCTTGTATTTAGTGTTTCGATAGGTGGGGACATTACTGGCTATTATAAGAAGCTTGCGTGATGAAGAAATAATGAAGCAAATTAATTTATACACAGATTTATAACGCATATTTTCAGAGGATGTGTACCATTGTTAAGGCTTATGGTTAGGTTCTTTCGAAAAGCCTAGAGGATATATAACATTTAAGGGTAATAATGTAAATGGGAAATTGAAAGAAAGATCATTGGAAATGGGGTGTGAGAACGTTGACAACTGAATTTGCTCACGGTAGATTTCAAGGAGGAATGCCATAAAGAAACTTTGTGCCCCAACTTTTTTATGAATTTTGACCAGACGTGGAAGGTTCAGTTGCTTTAAATGCTTCAAAAAAGCCTAAAACGTATCCTAAAACATTCTGTGTGGGGTTTGAGGTTGTCTTGGTGTTTAATGTTAGGTTTATGGTCTTCTGGATGTGAAGAGCTTCAGTTTTATAGACAGTTATCAACATTTTCGAAGAACATGATGACAACTTCTTCGAGATTAGAGGGGTACCCTGCAAATGGGAGCAGTAGGTTTCTTCGAAACACTCATACCTTAGCACCACGGAACATGCCGTTAAAATCGAAAGGAACCTAAATTACGAAAACACTACTTTGGACAATATTTACACTGGAAATAGAAGTAGAGCTTGCCACTTGCGACGGTGCATGCGGTGGATGTTGAGTGATGGAGCGCACGGAATGTAATCAGTTGGAGGTTGTGTCGCTAGGCTTTGATTGAAACTCTTCATTTGTGTGACTGCCACGGGTCCGTGATGGAGAATGTAAATCGAATCAGCTCAACAACACTTCAAAAACACATGCATACATAGGGTGCGACAGTAATAGCTGCAAATTTGATGTTTACCCTGAATATGCATGAGACTCACTGATATTAACAAAAAGGTTCTTTGTCCAAACGTATGAAAACGTCCCAAGACTTTGATGTTCTGGGAAGAGGGTTAGGATGGTCATCTACTGTTCAAAGACCCCTTAATGTTGTTTCCATGGCCGACGCAATTTGTAATTATCGCCCACTTCTCATGCCCATTAATTTCAAAGAGTTGCTCTTTAGAACGGCCGCCATGTACTTACATGACAATAATTCCGAATTTTACGAAAAAATTATTTTTAAAATATTGAAGTTTTGAAGATTTTTGTACTTGGGGACGTGATGGAGTGCCGTGGAAAATACTGCTTTCGTTTTTAGGATCTTGAATTAGTTATTCAATAATATTTTGTTTTGTGAAAATGGGCTTGTATTCACTGGTGGGCTGTGGTATTGGTGGTGATGCTGAATCTTTGGGTACTGCTACTAGAAGGACCTGAAGGAAGTGGGTTTTGAGAATGAGAACTGGCTCAGTATAGTGTCCAGCGCAAATTTTATTGTCAATCGTGGTAACGTTCCCGGTCTAGTACCAGGGAGGTGACTGCAGTTTTGTTGCCCGAAGTCTTCTTATGTTACAGCTGTCGACGTTTATTTTTCACTGATGCAGACTTTAACTAAGAGCTATATAAAGAGTAAATCCGCCAAGATATTCTTCGTTCATAATTCATATAGTGTACTAAAATCTGCTATAAGTCGCATTATTAGGAGAGTTTATTCCAGTTCACAACCTACGAATAGTGCCTTCTTCTCGAATATCCATTTTGAAATCAGTGTAACTTCTATGTTTGGGTCATTGTAAGGGTGTTTTACCTCGATATTTTCCTATGATGATATATTCTGTAAGGTGTGTCCGTAAGATATGTTCATCGCGTATTCTCTAAGCTCTATCCCGTAAGATATGGTCTGTATAAAGTTTGCTTTTTACAGTGCGTGTTACATGTTACGTAATTATCTTAAGTCCGTTCGGCTGTTTTAAGAATACTAGTTTAGGAAGACAAAAATTAAGCCCGTAACTACGATTGCGCAAACCGCCTGCGGCTTCATTTTTATTGAGTACAAATATTATCTTTACGCTTTTTCTTTCCTGTAAATGAAGGCAGTAGTTTCGTCGGACACGTAGATGCTTGTCTGCCGTTAAAATTTCACTCCATACACGTAGTTGCAGGCACTGAATTTAAGCGCCACGTCATGAGGTTATGTGGGGGAATGGAATTAGAGCTGTACGCCTTTGTACCACGTGGTGAATTACTAGTTTCACTCCCCAGGCTGTTTCAGTCCAGCAAGATATGCCCCGGTACGTGCTGAGTTGGAGGATATTTAAGGGCAAAATCCGTCTTTAAGCTGTGGAGAGAATAAGAGTATTTTGGCTCTGCCTGCAATGTGGGTGTTTTGGTAATATGTATACTTGTATTTTCAGTGTATTGTACTGTGTTTTTATAGTGCTTCGTTTATGTATATTTATTGTTATTTGTTTTGTCTGTACTAGTGTAAGGACTATCGCAACCGAGTAACAATTGAATTGCAGTTAGTAGTAGTCGTAGTAGTAGCAATAATAATAATAATAATAATAATAATAATAATAATAATAATAATAATAATAAAAGGAACTCCGATCCCTCGGACATCCGTCCCCCATTCTGCTCGCCAGACCGAGCTCTGGAACAACTGGCGAACTGGATATTTGAAAAGCAAAATATTTCAGTGTTTGCAGCCTGTGCAGACGTCCCAACTCTGAGGCAGACTTTGCAATGGAATGTAAGGGATGAGCAAAGGAATGATTGACAGCTTAAGATGACCTCGCTGCTATTTGAATAGCTGCTTTTTCTACTCTTTTTCCTCCCTTCTCATTCCTTTTCGGCTCGGAATACTGGATGAATGAGGGTGGAGAATGTATTCGGCGCAAAGAGAGCCTGTACTCAGATTGGGTCTGCGATTTTTTCCCTTCAACTCGCCCCCCCCCCCCCCCCC
>Ga0268261_10004621_pt1 | contig 10334 bp, 9 predicted proteins | sample TergutNc150P1_FD_190353 | JGI IMG/M metagenome (GOLD analysis project Ga0268261, IMG submission 190353) | Nasutitermes corniger P1 segment gut microbial community from laboratory colony in Florida, USA - Nc150 P1 (SPAdes) (version 2) | ecosystem: Host-associated > Arthropoda: Insects > Digestive...
TTCCTGAAAGTGTATGACCTGAAGATGACCTCATAGGTCGAAACATGTTGTCGAAATAAAACTTGTGAAAGACTAACAAAGCCTTCCACTCCAACACCTGTGCTTGTACAACCTTCCCTTACATAAAAAAACTACTTATATTAAATTGCAACAACCAAACAAAAAACCCAGTCGTCGATGACAAACACAACCCACAAGCTAAGCTGCTTTTATTAAACTGACACAACCAAAACCCTACCATAACCATAGTAGAAATGTTAACAGTGTTGCCCCCTAAAATAGGGGTTCCTTGTCCATCATGATTAGGGATTCCTGATAACCCTGTACACATGCCTCATGTCAAACAACACTGTACATGACCCAGCCATTCACCTTCCTTCCTTAATTCTAACAATATCTCCCGTCATGTACTATGTGAACACTTGAAATTGTCCAGCCTGTAGAAAACACCCTGTGAATAAAAATTTTTCCTACATGGAGATAACAACACATTTCCATCTACTCTGCAATTACTCACAGACCCACTTTCTTATTAGAATTTTCCCCCCACACCCCTCCCGACCCCCAAAAAGCAATCCCTGTAAATCATTTTCATTCCCAACAGTACAGTTATTACCCCTGTAATAGTACAGTAAAGTACAGTAGCGTACAGTGCAGTACAGTGCAGTGCAGTGCAGTAGAGTACAGTACACTACAGTGCCGTACAGTACAGTAGGGTACAGTGCAGTAAAGTGCAGTGCAGTGCAGTACACTACAGTGCAGTACATTACAGTAGGGTACAGTGCAGTACATTGCAGTACATTGCAGTACATTACAGTACAGTACAATACAGTGCAGTACAGTACAATGCAGTACATTACAGTACAGTACAATACAGTGCAGTACAGTACAGTACAGAATAGTGCAGTCCACTAGAGTGCAGTACAGTACAGTAGGGTACAGTGCAGTACAGTGCAGTACAGTACAGTGCAGTACACTACAGTGCAGTACAGTACAGGGGGGGGTTAATGTGCGAGACGAAATTTAGCGGTGAACAATCACCGAGTTACTGGCTAGTGGAACAACGCGACTTACCTCTTAACAGAGCGAGTGCTAGGTAGACCAGATACATCTGCACAGACTGCTGGGTAACTTCTGTATGAACCGCTGACGAAAATGCTGGTTGTCGTGGTGTAGAGTCTCACCCCAAATAGTGTCACGATGAGGCCTAGTCTGACGGACTAAAGGCCGGAAGAATGGTTCAGGCCGGAATGATTCTGGGCCGTTTTCCCTCAGCTTTTATAGGGGATAAAAGCTGAGTCTCGCATATTTGTGTCAATAACACATACAAAATACAACCGCGAGGCAACCTTGGGAGGTGAGACAGGACGATAAACATGTGCTAAGTCAGCATGTAGCAAGAACGCTTACAACTATGCGAGGGTCAGAGTAGTGAGCACATGGGCTGACGCAAAGCGTCCATGGCCACTACAACTCCCTCTTTTTAAACCGAAAATTTGGCAGAATTTTCTTGCAAGACAAGAAAAGCAAAAGAAACGGCACAGCTATTTCAAATCACCAGAAGGAATAATAGTGAAAAAGACCAAGACACACGCACAACAACCAGTCCAGAGACACTTGAAATAATTATGAAGACTGGAGGTGCTACATTTCAGAGTGTCATTATGGCAGCATATGAGATTGGATTGTTGGCCATTTGTGGTATAAAGAAACAACTTTTTACAGGATATGAAAAGTATGTGTACATATGTGACCCTTCCTTCATGTGCTCAGGTAAGTGAAAGTTTTGCTGACATTCTGCCAGCATAGACATAAACTCCAAATTAATTTGCATGGTGTCATGGCTTTCTGCTATAAAGAAACACCTAGCTAGAAATTACTCACATTTATGGCATGCTAGGCTTAATTAGTGGGTTCAGAACATCCCATCTTTGGTTTCTACTCAAAGCAATATGAATGCAGTCCACGCATCCCAAAACTCTTCTTTCAAGATGCATATCATTCCTTCCATTTATGGCTATGTCTTGAAAGTAGTCTCCTCTCATCAGGATTAAAATCGACATTTCAAAAGGTGTATGGAAACCATAAGGTAACTCTAAGCAGGAAATAGTTAAATGTAGGTTATTATTTAGACCAACCACTGAACAGCATACATATTAACAATTAATTTTTATATCACAAGTACTGCTACAACTTTTGATGCATTTGCATCATCTTCAGGGAGAATTATTTTCTAATTGTAAAAGTTACAAAACTTGTAAGGTTACGATACAGAAATTTATTGTTAATATACATGTTGTGCAGTGGTTGGTCTGGATAATAAACTGTACAAAGTGCACGGTACATACATAAGGATAGTTGAAATGTATTTTCATTATTTCTCTTTTTGTGGCAGTAAATGGTCTTGGAAGCAAGAAACATTGCTGCCTGATGCACAAACCCCAAACACTTACCTCAGGTTCGGGCTTTATTGGTGGAATTGTTATTGCTTCTGGATTTTCCTCCTTTATATCTTCGGACTCCTCAACTTTTATTTCAGCCTCCTCAATTTTTATATCAGACTCCTCAATTTTTAAATCGGCATCCTCATCTGTTATATTGCCTTCTTCACTTCCATCCTCCAAATTTGTTTCATATGCCTCACTGCCAGAATCAGGTTCATCTTTGATTAAACCCATGCAGTTCTGTAACACCACCACAATCTTAAAATCATGGCTGTGCTCTTTCATTTCATGAAACAAGTCACACTTCATTACAACCTTTTTGCATTGCATCAAACTGATAACAGCTACTTTGTACATATTTATTTCAATATAACTACCAAATACTTTAATAATGCAAGAACCCTCAGACAACTCATTGTTTCCATACTGTAATGCCCTCTCCCCAGTCAGAAATTCTGCATGCTATACAGACGGTCAAGAGAGATTACCATTTTCAGAGGGGTATTATGAAAGCCAATCCAACCACCAAGTTGAAAACTCCTGTCTCATTTTGTTAATATTGGTTTACATGTCCTCTCCCAATCCATGTGGGATAGCACAGTGAGCACAGTGAACTGGCTATGGGCTGCAGGAGATCTATCTCTTCTCTAAAAAAAGCCACATCATCAACACATTCTCCTATTCAATTGGTACCACAGGCCCTATTCCTGAAAGTGGGCAGGTCATGAGTGTCACCACTCACCTCCAACTGCTGTGAGGTTAACAACAGATGGAGCTATACTGCTACTGCCCTTGTAAGATCCCACGGTACATAAACAAGCTTTCACCTTCAATCTACGCACATGATTTTCTGGATGTCCCTAACCTACAGGCATCAACAATATATTTATACATTCCACATTCCCCACATGCGTGCTACAGTACCAGTCATTTTATCTTCATCGATCTATTCTTTAATGACATAAGCTGAACACTGCAAATAACGATGCACATTACATTACGTTCTGTGAATTCTGCTACTGCCTTCACCTTAGGTCATATATTCCCCTCACCAATATATTCCTCACAATTCACTAATCCATGTCCATTCCTTAACATGACAGACACATTTCATGCACGTACAACAGGAGAAGAAGAATGTTAATGTAGTGCCACCTGGGGTGAGGGTTCTAACTTAAACTTGGTCCCTACCCAAAGAGGCTGCGCAAGTAAAGCATTTCATCTGTTTGTACTAATATCGTATCAACATCAACAGCTGCAGTAGTGCTGCCAACATTCAGTTTTAGCTGCTAATTCCCTTTCTCTGCTATATCAGTGACCGGTGACATCTTAAGCTTTAAAACCAGTCACCTCATTTCCACCATGAAGAGATGTTAGACATGATACAGTACAAGAAATTCCCTTTTGCAGAACTTCAAGGGAAATTTCCATGTCCACAGAAGCCTTCCAGAAATTCCTGTGATGAATCAAACACATCCAATCCAAAACTCCCATTTCGTTTTATTAATACAGACTTTTGTATTATCTTCAAATCAGTATCAGGCAGCAAAAGTCAGTATGACTAGGATATATGCTGGAAGATCTGGGGTTCAAATCTCGGCAGAAGCAATAGAACTATCTATTCTCCAAAACATTCAGACCAGCTCCGGTACCCACCCTGCCTCCAAATCAATAAAATACAGAGCTTTTCTCTGGCAGTAATGTGGCCAGTGCAGGCAGTCTGTCCACTCACATCCACCTAAAGCCAAGTTTAAAAATCAGTGGAGCTATACCTCCACGCAACCTGTCTCCCTCCACAGCACACAGTGGGACCTCATTTTACCCTACCCACCTATCACTGTACATATCTCTCAACAGGTCACATCCTTTCTGGTCTTATAAAGGAACCCTTCTATACATTACTTTCCCCCTACATTCACACTACATGACACATTTATTTCATCTTCATTGATCCAATTGCATGCACATTATGAACAGTTACAATAACAAACCTCATTATACAATTTTCTGTGTCCTTCTGTTATTAACTCCCTCTATAGGTCAGATATTCTCCTGATAACTTTCTTCTAACAGTCCCTCAAAACACATTATTCCTTCAATGTGACAGGTCACATTTTACACCAACAAAAATGAAAGAAATGTTTAATTTATTGATGGATGAAACATTCCACTGCAAGCGGCACTTCACATGCATTGAGTACCAAAATAACGGCTTTTCCTCTTAAAACTCCTCAAAATCCATTCTCTGGTCGAATTTCTGTTTCACAAGGACACACTGATATAGGGGCAGGCAATTCTGGATATAGCTAATAAGAAATGTGTGTAACACTCACCACAGGCACACAACTTACATTGGGTTCTGTCTTCATTACTGGAAATGTCTTCCCTTGATCCGCTACTTCTGATACATCCGATACCCTTTCAGCTTCTATACCAGTCACCTCTTTTCCAACAACTGTAGATGTTACTCGTGTCTCGTTAGAGGAACCAAGTTCACTGTACAGTAGATCCATGTTGTTCTATAAAACCACCACACTAATGACAGCTGTGCCCTCTCATGACATGAACCAGGGTTCTATTATAACCATTTTACTCAGCACCAAAATGATAACCACATCTTACAGATTTACTTCACTGCAAATTTCATAGTCCCAGAAATCTATTTCCAAATATACTGGTAACTGTTGCTCCATTAGCCATGCACTTACACAACCTGAAGACACATTACCATGTTCAGATGAGCTTTCCACACCTTCCTATCATACTTATAGCTGTTTCTACACGCAGCCACATACCTTGCCATTGTGAGGCACATTCTACATGCGATCTATATATTCGTTTATTGGGTATTTGTTTCTTCTCGTGTGAGAATTTGAGTTCTTGTTGTAAATGATATAAATTGCCAGTACAATGTACCCTGACATCAGATGCACTGTACGATTCACACGGACGAGATCCCTACAGGTCGTATATTGTCACGTTTGTATACACAATCAAGGAAACTTAAATAACTAAGAATGTACAACAGAAAAGGCTCGTTACTGTATGATTTTGTTATTACGGCAATATTGACTGGAGCTTGTTAACATTTGTAATTCAGAATTTTATTAAGACTTTTCATTTTAAGATGGAACTGAGAGTGACTGGCACCTGAAGCATGTGTTGGAAATACAAACATTTGTTGTTAATAAGCTTCCTGAGGGTGGCACCTTGGTGCCAAAACATATAGCAGTTGGCACCTAATATTAAGTGTTTTAAGATGTTCTATTGTATTTTAATTAGTGCATTTTGTTAGTTAAAATATGGAATTAATAAGATCTTATTTGATGATCACTGATATCCTAACACATCTGTGTCATTCCAAAATATTAAAATGTTTTGTCTCCTGTTTGTAGAAGATGAAGCTTCTTTACCGCGTTTGCAAAACCCACATCAGTATCAATTAATAAACCACATGAATCCAGTGCACATCTTCACAACCCATCTCTTTACAATTCCCTGCAACCACCTGATCCACTTACTGTGCTGGAAGATACTGAATTCTCATCTTCAATTTGAAAACCTGCAAAGCCCCATGTTGACAGTACCATGCATGGGTGCATTAAACAGAATACTGTCTTCAGGGCAGTTTGTAATTAGCAACAAAGCAATTACACGTTAAACTGCTACTGTAACACAGTTACAACTTATCACTCTAATCCCTAGATTATTTTCTGCATACTGTCTGTCAAGACTCAAAATATCTCTGTACACAAACGGCTGTACTTTGAACTAATGTTTCTTATCCAAAGCAATGTATTTTAATATGGTAAAGCATGTATAATATTTACTTTCCTCACCATATTCAGTACCCCCTTACATCCTGACACAATGTATGATGACGTTGGACAGACTGACAGAAAGTCAACTCTCAATACCGAAAGCAAACTTGGGTTGGCTGCAGCTTCTAATCTGCAGAGGTCAAAGTTTGAGACCTCTAATGAGAAAAATGACTTGTAATGAACAAAAATAATTATAACAGCATGATTAGGCTTTCTGGTTTCATTTTGCTCACAGATACTCAAGCAGGGTCAGCTACTCAGGTTTGACTTTAGTAACAGAATGGAGGTTATGCAACCAATTTTCATTTAGTGGCAAATTATAGGTTCTGTGGTTGCAAATCAAAACAACAAACTTTATAGCCTCAGTTGTCCGGATACTTTCAGTACTGTTCTTCGTAACCAACATCGATTGTAAGAATGTTAACAAACCCACAATCTAACGGACGCCATTCACAACAAAGTCACCTTCCGTAGTATTTACTAAAGTTTGCATAATGTGAGTACACTAACTTGTTCAAACTGCAAATTTTGATTGTTACAAAAACAAATTACATTAGGTGTTCCAGCGTTTGTAAGAGTTTCCTGCACTGTTAGTCAGAAATTTAACATTCTCGGTATTCGAACATTGTAACGAACTTCCAACATTGCACTGAAAAGAACAGTAGCTTTTCAATCATCACGTGAAATATCTACTTACGATAAATGGCAACGTACTTCCTAATAACCCAAAACTAGTCGTCCACAAATTGCACCACACACACAACCACAATAAGGACGCCCACAACGGCGGATCCGCATTATTTTTCTGACAGTGTCGCCAACACCTCATACAGAAAGTTGCTAGCGTTTCCATTCAAAAATATCGTTGTCCTGAAGCTGATCCATGCAATATTTCGAATGCCAACCTCCTTACTGGTTAGTACTAAATGATCTGTGCTGGTTAGCTTCTCAAGAAAGACTCTGCTCCATGGAGTAAATAAGTAAGTAAGTAACCGCCTTACCTTTCTCACGTGTATTGAGTCGTGAGGTAAAGTTAGAGAAGAGAAATATATTGCGATCATGGTGAAGGGAGTACAGAAGCTCACATATCGGCAGAGCTGTGTTAATACCGGAAAGAAATAGTAGCGCTACATATGGTAGACGCGTAAAACTAACGTACAACATCGAAAGGAGAGCTACGTGTTGCATATGGCTTATTATTAGCTTATATCTGATCAACGATCTTCATACTAGATGATCTGTGTGTACAAATGCGTTAGAAGAGGTATTCATTTGTGTTATAATTGTTAATGTGTGGTCGGTGCGAGTAAGTCTTATTTGGGAGTCGAATGTTGAAGTGTGATTGGTCGTTTGTGGTCTTGGAGCTGTAGTATACTTCACGCAATTGGTGCAAACAAAATGTTTTGCTCTAATTCGGTAAGTTTTACCCAAAACATCACAGCGAAGATTTACGTTTTCTCGTAGTAAAAAGACGCCGGGAATATAGGGCACAGCACGTGTTAAGGCCTGTTCTTAATTGAGTTGTACGCGTTAAATCATTTTCGACATGGTCGTGTCTGGCTGGTTTCGAGTTTCTTTGTGTTACGCATAAATTGAAACGGGCACATAGAAAAACTGAATTAGACTGGCACATAAAATCTATATTTCTGTGGTGGTGATGCTGTAATATCTGGTGACAACGTATGACGAATAGAAATTCAGAACTGTTGTAGGTGGCAGTCGGAGGTTTGGTCTGTAGAGCACAGAAACTGTATAGCAACATTTGATCGCTTGATTGGTAGAAGAAAAATCATAACCTCAGACCAGCTAATTCAGTGTTAGACATTTTGAAAGGGTGGGGAACTTCTCAAATATTTAGAAGGGGTAGTAAGAAGTATAGATTGTAGAATGAAGAAACGGAGAGGAAATGAATTTGGAATAATGCACATTACATCTTCACATTATTTTGCTTTGCTATCTGAAAACGTGATTTTGAGATACAAAGGTGTGCATTTTTACCCAGTATTTTTTATAGATGCTGGTGTATGAAACTTGGTGTGTGTCTTTGAGGGAAGACTGTACACTAAATATGGGAATAGTGCTGTTCAGTGTGTTTAGACTGTTGTATCTGAAAGTAATAGGAAAGTGATTGAAACTGCATGATGAATAGCTTCATAATTTGTACCTCTCTCCAGATGTTATTAGAATTATGTGAGGAAGGGACGTGAATTGCTGGGTAATATGGCATAATGTGACATTAGACATGCATACAGAGTTATTAGAAAACCTTAATGGTAATGAACAGTCAACTGCACATTTAGCACCCCATATGCAGTATATAAAGTTACAGATGTGATGAAAAATCCAAATTGTGTCACGTACGATTAAGTTAGCTCTGTCACACTACTCAGTTACTGCAATAACACCAGTACCGTTCTTACTGTAGTTATGTTACGGTTTGGGATGTGGTAATTTAATGTTGGTATTTTAGGTTAAGGGTTGTGTTATTTACTGTCATCTTAGTGTTGTCATCTTCAATTGTGCCTGTTTAATATATGGAGCTTAGGTTAGGGGTTGTTTTTGTCATCGTCAGTTCTGTTTCTTTCTTCAGTTGTTTCACTGCAATATATGATTGTTAGGTTGGGAATTGTGTTGTTCATGGCCTGAGGTTCTTTGGATTTTATATGTGCCAATTCAATAGCAGTTCGTAAGGTTAAGGGTTCTGTCATTCATAGTTTGCTGATATTTTTTGTCACTCAATTTGTTGTATCATCATGGCATTTGAAGGTTACTATGCCTGTGGTCCCTCATAACGCTGCTGTACACTGTAGAATGTGTGTGAGAAAAGGAGTTGGATGGACTAAGGAAATTAGGTGAGAGGGTGTGATTCAGGCAAGTGATAGGCTGTGGGCAAAATAGTGATGAACTGATGTGTTCTATAAAAGGCATGGAATTGAATGAGTAACTGAACAACTGTTAGCTTCTCAGGAGGGACTGTTCTCTGTGACATTGGTTATTATTAATTATAGTGATTTTGACAATTATAATGGAGGGAATCTGCAAAACAGCTACAGTACTATCAGCTGTGATGATAGTGTATACCATTCCTTGTCATAACACAGGTCACATTAATGTTATGTTGGTTTTACAGAGCTGCACAGATTCTCTGCACGTTCTACCAGGTTCACCTAGTGGGACATCTCCAACTTCATCGAATGGTACATGTGATGTCAGTAATGTAAAGGTTGAGGGGGACTTGGATATGCAAGGGGAGGAGGAGGTGAATGTGAAAACAGAGGAAGAAGAGTGCATAGATATAAAACAGGAGGATGGCATATATATTGAAGAGGAAGGAGAAGAGGAAGGGGAGACAGATACAGATGAATTCGAGGACGTAGACGTAAAAGAAGAGGTACGTTTAGAGGATACAGTGTAACGTTTTAAGGAATACAGGCTGCACCAGATTACATGATTTTAATGTCTGCATGTCTATTGTAAGACCCATTTCAACAGTATCTAGAAATGTCATTTGTTTCTGGATTATCAATATGTATGGCCAGGGGTAATAACTGTACTGTTGGGAATGAAAATGATTTACTGGGATTGCTTTTTGGGGTTTGGGGCGGGGGATTGTGAAAAGAATGTCAGTCTGTGAATAATTGCAGAGAAGATGGAAAAGTGTTCTTATCTGCATGTAGGACAAATTATTATTCACAGGGTGTTTCCTACAGCCTGGACAATTTCAAGTTTTTATACAGTAGCTGATATGAGATATTGTTAGACTTAAGGAAGGAAGGTGAATGGTTGGGTCATGTACAGTGTGACAGTGTGACATGAGGCATGTTTACAGGGTTATCAGGAATACTTCATCATAATGGTCAATGAACTGCAATTGTAGGGACCTTTATGTATACCGTGCTGCACACACAGTGACATACCGTGCTGCACACACACACAGTGACATACCGTGCTGCACACACAGTGACATACCATGCTGCACACACAGTGACATACCGTGCTGCACACACAGTGACATACCGTGCTGCACACACAGTGACATACCGTGCTGCACACACAGTGACATACCATG
>Ga0268261_10004622_pt1 | contig 10333 bp, 5 predicted proteins | sample TergutNc150P1_FD_190353 | JGI IMG/M metagenome (GOLD analysis project Ga0268261, IMG submission 190353) | Nasutitermes corniger P1 segment gut microbial community from laboratory colony in Florida, USA - Nc150 P1 (SPAdes) (version 2) | ecosystem: Host-associated > Arthropoda: Insects > Digestive...
CCAGAGGAGTCCTACCGACTGTGCTGCGTCGTTGTGTGTGATCTAGAAACATCAAGAATGGGTGCTCCATATATATATATATATGACATTAGTCACCTAAGGGTTAAAGATTAATGCTTGCTTGTAAGCAAGTAACAAAGTTCGCGACGAAATACTGAAATTTAATTTAAATAAAAGGCTTTGAAGGTGGTACAATGTAATTCCTGTTACAGGCGGACTCTTATATCCGCGAGTAATACGTTCCAAGACCTACCGCGGTTACGTAAAACCGCGGATAATACCGAACGCCATATACCCGTATAACGTGATATAACGTGATATTGGTATAAAATACATAAATACGGTAAAGTCTAATTGATAAATTAAGCACAGTAAGACATTACCAACATTAAATAAAGTAATAATAAAGTGTGCTGTACACTACATCGTACATTGACAGTGTACTGTCTCTCTCTCTCGTACGTATGAAAGTAACGGATTCTGATGTTTTAAACCCATCCCCAAGAGACGATTGAGCAATGAAAAAAAATACAGTACCTGTACTGTACAGTATCATGTACAGTTTCAAGGTATGAATGAACAATAAAAATCATGCATTCCATCAAAGCGCTACACAGGTAATGAAAAACCGTGTTATTGTTATACGTTTTACAATAAAAACCATACGTAAGTACCTGTACATAACCTGTAATAAAAAAATTTTATTTGTTAAAAAATATCTTAGCCTATTGTGGGTATTCACCGACTTCTCCATTCTTCTTGTTGCTTTCTGAACACAAACACTGCGATAAGGCAGCAACTAATTCGTACAGCGAGAACGCTAGAAGCAGAATGGGGGAAAATTTGCGGGGAAGCGTGGGTACGGGGACAAAGGAAGATGAGTCAAGTACTGGACGCGTTTGGGCTGATGGATTTCACCATGTTACGGCCCGTTGTCGTTTGGCGCGCGTTTTGAAACTTATAAACCGTTAATTTTTTTAATTTTCCAAATTTTTTCGGGCCGCGGTAAACCGCGGGTACGGGGGTCCGCATGTACTTTGTTTTTTGGATTAATCCACCTTGTTGCGTCCAAACAGAACACAACGTTTTGGAAACTGGATGTATGTAGGATCTATGCGAACATCTGAGCAGGCACCTATTGAGTTGGGTCCGATAAAAAGAACTCATCTAAACTTCTGTTTCGGCAATTCTGTATTACGTGCGAGAGGAGTGGTACTCACAGCAGTGTTTGAAAGTTTAACAAAAGGTTTCTGGGATATGCTGCCGGGCGAAGTGGAGCGCTCTACTGCTTTCTTCTATAGTGTCCACAAAGAGTCCACTCCTCTTCAGCTGCTTAGATCCTGATGTTAGGGGTAAAAGGTTCCTCCGAAACGTCCAATCGCAGCATCATATACTAAAAGTAGGTGTCATAACAGTGTGTTCTTTTTCGAATCGGTCTCCTAGACTGTCGATAAATCTAGAAACCACACAGCCCAAAACGAATACTGAAAATGAATCGTGGAAATTAATGTTTGTCTGCATAAATGGTTATATTCAGTGACACTTTATTACGGTACAAGTGTTGAAACTACTTGTCTTCGGCATCAGATTCATAAGCAACCGATCTCCTCTGATTTGATATCATATTTACAAGTCTGTTGTCTGTACACCTTGTGTGTGTGTGTGTGTGTGTGTGTGTATATATCTATATATATATATATAAGGTGTTTCAGGAGGAATAGTAAATATTTTAGGTGGCGGTAGTATGGACTATTCCGAGTAAATAAGTTCATAAAAACAGGTGTCCAATTTTCAATGGGTGTAGAGATACAGCTGTTTGAATATTACGCATAAAAGACCTTACAAAAGTATGAAGGAAAGACAAATAACATAGATTGCATTTATTGGTTATGTAAATGATCTCAATAAATTGCAACACTTCAAAGCAAGTGCTCAAAAATCCCACCATCTACTTCAATGCACTTTTCAACTCTCTTGGCAATAATACGTGTAGCTCTCCTGAGGTCCTCTTGGCGTTCTTGTTTTATGACAGCAGCACATAGTATATATATATATATATATATATATATATATATATATATATATATATATATATACTGTCTACTTGCTTTGCAGGATTATGCACTTTCAGAAATTAATGTACATTTTTTTTCTAGCGCTCATTTTACTTTATCAGTACATCATTCCAGTTCATCACCAAAGCTATACGGGATAAGTAAGTAGTGCCTATAGAAGGGACTTCCACTGTGAAAACCCGGTGTTAATCCGTTGGCAGTCGCTAGAAACACATACGTACAAGGGTCTCAACCCAACAATTATTATTATTTTTATTTAATATTAAATGGCACAAAGATGACTGCATTCTGGTCGAAATACGTTGCCTGTAGTTTGATCTGACAGAGACATCAACAAATAGCAGTGTTGATGGTAATTACGCAACAATTAGTAGCATTATTATTATTATTATTATTATTATTATTATTATTATTATATTCAGAAGACAAACCACCCTTGGACTTGATATTACTTTCATATCACAAGATGTCATATTAAACTATTTTAAGAGTTATTTTGTTTGATTTGTGTTTGTTTCGTATGTGCTCCGTATATCGCCATTGTTATTTTGTTTGCAAGCTGTCCTTTTTCTGTTACTGGCCATCTGAGTGTTGAATCAGCACGTTCATAATCAGAAAAAAATATATTATTTTTGCTGCTGTTATTTTTGTTGTTGCTGCTGACGTCGTGAGTTGAAAACTGCGCTGTTCTGGGTTATTACGCAGCGAGAAGTGGTAATTCCTTAACACAGTTTCGGGACAACCTATCGGTCCCATCTTCAAAGCCCTTAAAGATGGGACCGATAGGTATCGATGCTAGGATTATGTAGAATACCAGACAGTAACAATTGTTGAAAACCCATTAATCTGAACGTTCAGCAGTTTGCCTAATCAGGAACTATACACGCGTATCAGTTGCAGTGTAAGCTTAAATATACAGCACTGCAATGTCGCTGCAAATACAGTGAAGGCTATTAATTATTTCACGTACCCTACGTTGGGCCACGTGTTACATTAAACTAAGTGTTAATGCTGACTAATTACTTTGGTGTTTCTGAGAGGAATGCTCTTATGCTTGATATGTACACTGCATTATCTGCTGAAATAGGCACAATAGTTGTTACCAGGAGCCTCAGGGGCCCAACTCCTGTCTTCATGTAGCCCAACATATCATCTCAGTTTCGATCACAACAGTACAATGTAAGTAAACGAATAAAAATAATGAAATGTTATTATAAGACGGCTAATGTTAAGATAACCAAAACCTTTTAGTTCCTCGAAATTAGGATCACTTCAAGATATGAAACTTCCTGTTTTCAGCTTTGCGAAAAGGAGGAACAGCAAACAAAGCGCTTCTTGTGTGGTGTGAGGTGTACATGTACCGTAGCATAATAATCAGGCTTCAAGAAACGTTGTTACTCTGTAATGTTCATTATATTAACTACTACGAAAATCTACAATTTACAAAATTTTGGCATTGATGATCGATCTTTGCAATACGCTGTCATATGTCTTCAGCAAGCATAGTAATAATACTCTTTCGTGATTGTCTTTATCTCAGACGGTACAGCAATGATGTAAGGTAATTTGTGAATCACAAATTAAAACGGATTTTAAAGGAATCTATCGCGGCGCAGTCGAGGTTATATTCCAGCATTTGCTTAATGGACTGGCGAAAAGCATGGGAGCTCCAGACCCGGACGAGATTCGAAACACCACGTTACAGAGAACGATGATCCACATATGCGAATACATCTAAATGTAAAGGACTGTGGTGAAAACTCTAATTGTGCAATTTGTTCCTATTTATTATCTCAGGGAAAACATATTAGGCCTACAGAAATTTAATTTTAACTTCGTCATGGAAGACTACAGTCGTGGTTGAAAACTAATTGATCAAGGAACGTTGACGCGTACAAGGACAGCAAAGTGAACCCAAATCTCATGCTTGTGCGTGTGTGTGTGTGTGTGTGTGTGTGTGTGTGTGTGTGTGTGTGTGTGTGTGTGTGTGCGTGCGCGAGCGCGCGTGTGTGTGTGTGTGTGTGTGTGTGTGTTGGTAGTAATGAACCCTGCAATACGTACAACTCTGTTTGGATTGGGCTGGGACACTGGAGCGTCCAATAACTTAGTGTCATCCATCACACTGGTACAGTGCTTGGATGTCACGGGTTTACAACGGAAACCAGATCGCGAGCATTCCTCTTTCTGCTCGCTTACTCCTACACGCCAGAGTGCAGGATCATCCCGACACATCAGCTGTCACATTAGCCTTCCTAGACTAACACGGCGTAAAGATTTATGCGACTTGCAAAACAATCGATCTGTCTACCTGTGAAAAGCTGTCTCTAACTTTGAGTAGATTTTTGTTCCTGTCTGTGTCTCTTGCCCGGTGAAAGAAAACAACCATGGTCTCCTTCGGACTGGGGATAAGGGTTTATTTTTTATTTACTTATTTGTGGTTTATTTCGTCGAAGCCGGAGAAAAGCTGGGACGACGACTTGGTAGGATTGCAGTGTCTCTGGAAGGGGTCTTCAGGTTTCCTGATAATGATGAGAACGATGTTTATAATGCTCTATTCAGTGCCGTTTTCAGCTCCATTAACCGCTTACAAGGAGATTGTTCTAGAATAAAATGTTGAGAAAACGGACGATATGTCCACGTTTCGTCAACACAATGTAGGAGGCATTCATAACATGAAGATGGATAATAAATCCTTCGAAATTCTGGCAAATTTAAAATACGTGGTAACGAAATTAGTAATTCAAAATTTCATGCATGTAGAAAATTAGACGAGGTTAATTACGGAGAATTCCTTTGATCACTGAATTCAGACTTTGTTGCCTTCCTTTGTTATCTAAAACATAAAATTAAATAATGTATATATAATTATAATTTTCCCTGCTGTTGTATATGGATATAAAAATTGGTCTCTTACAGAGAAAGAAGAAAATGGGCTGAGGGTCTTCGAGAACAGGGTACTGTGGAAGACATTTGGGCCCAAGAGGGAGGAAGTAAGAAGAGACTGAAGGAAACTGCATAATGAGGAGCTTCGTGGTTTGTACTCCTAGCCGCATACTGTTGAGGTGACCAGTTCATGGGGGATGGAATGACTGGAGAATGCAGCGTGCATGAAAAGGAAGAGAAATGCAAACATCGTTATTGGCAGTGAAACCTGAGGAAAGGAGGATGTCTGGGAATATTTGTCTACATGGGAGAGTAAGGGAGGGATGGTACATGGACTGGATTTGTATAGTATAGGACAGAGACAACTGGCGAGAGGTTGTGAACATGAAAATGAACCTTCGGGTATGATAAAGTGCGGGGAATATCTTGTGTCACTGAGAATTAAATATCTTATCAAAAAGGACTATCTTCCATCGAGGTATTTACTTGGTCAACAGCCCACATTTATGTAGTTTCCAGTGATAGAATGTTTATTGAAATTTACTTGATAAAATGTGAAAGGAAACCGTTGTCGTCTGATCCCTGTCACTGTCAAACTCCAAGAACTGTCAGTCAGAATAGGCCGTATTTGGTGAAAGACCTCTCGAATATGAAGCGCTTGACGGCAACATCAATCCTTGTTACTATTTTTAAGAGGGGGTCAATCGATGTATTCAACTTTCATTTGAAAGAAAAACTCGTGTCCAAAATGTTATCGTTTTAAAATGCCGCACACGTGAACTGGTAAAATTTCCGCGTTTCTATCAGACTACGTGTACATCGCATCCTATCCCAGAAGACAGCAATCTTCAAATTCACGGCCGTGTGAACCTCAAACTTTGCAACTGTTACAATCGTAATCTATCGATTATTTTCAAAGGCGATACATTTTATGGATATGTAGCTAAATGGCTATCATATTTGAAGACCAACTCCGCGCGATGGAGTTCATTTAGCCTATTGTTAGGTCTGTAAGAATGATTTTGGCCTTTTAAAAATATATCTGGTCGATTTTCCTATCAGGGAACATTCCTTCAGAATGACTGTACTGGTATAAGCACCAGAGCGTGAAATTTGTAATTGTGTGAGTAACGTAATGTTTTTATTATTTTAACCATAATACTTGTGTCATTAATATTTCAAATTTCAGTTTCTCTCTCTCACATTGGCCATATTAACCCAATGGCCCTCATTACGGAGGGCCAGTGGGTTAATATCATTTAAGAAAGTAATCTCTTTTATGACATAAATAATAAGAATACACAGAAGACTGTCTCTGGGAAAAATGTAAAGCCCCTTAATGTTAATAGAGGTAATGTATTTAGTAACCACTCTCGTTTAGAGGATTAGAGGGTGGAAAAAACGTAAAATGTTGTACGCCCCACTTGATACATTTTAAAAGATGTCAATCTTCTCTGTCAGCTTTCTAAAATTTTACATGATTCGGCAAATTTGCGGCTTAGGCCTATCGACCAGCCACACCACTGATGTAATATCTTATGTATTTCCGTGTAGTGCGTAGTGTACTGCAGTCTCTTAACATTTTTGTGCTGTGAAAGCGGTAATGCCCTTACCGCCAATTACATTAAAAAAGACTAAAGAAAATTAAATTAATAGACACCTGATTAAGTGTCCCTACCGTTAATGATTCATTATGATTGTTCATGACAGTTTTATAAATAAATGTAAATTTTTAAGGAAAATTTTTAAAGAGGCTTTTAAGCATATCTTACACTTACATACGAAACAAGTCCCTGCAGCATACCGATTTTGGATCGCGATATTTAGGGCTATCGACGGGACGTTGCAGTTTATGTTAACAAAATTACGAAACAGATGCTTTTGTTGATTGTAATAAAAATAATTTAATTATGAACAAACATTATTATAGACATCATAGAGAGGAAAAGGCTCCAGTGGTATGGCCACGTTAAAAGGATGCAAGACGAGAGACTACCAAAATTAATTATGGAGTGGATACCAGGGGACAGAAGAAAAAGAGGACGTCCAAGAAAAACGTGGATGGAAGGTGTACGAGCAGCCATGAAAACAAGACACTTAGAAGCAGATCAGTGGTTAAACAGAAAGGAATGGTGTTTGGGTTCCGGAAGACGGCGACAGCTGTCACAAGACCGGAAAGATAGTTGGATAGAACAAATATTAGAATTGTCTCTGGGTAGGCAGATGAAGAAGAGGGAAAATAGCTCTAATTATTCTAAGTCTCGGCACTGTGAGTGGTCAGATTCACACCGCTAAAAATTATCTCTGGGGAAAATGTCCCATTAAACACTAAACAGGGGGACACGTGGGCCCCACAGCCGTTCTGGACACTGTAGAAAAGAGAAACTTTTTGCCCCTTCCGAAAACCGAAACACAGTTCCTCAGTTGTCCAGCATGTGGTCAAGCGACAATACCGACTGAGCTGTCCCGCCTGCGGTTAAAAACATTAGGCTGAATAAATCAGAAAGACACACTTGAGCTGTGAGCAGTTACGGGCGTTTGAACCGCGCCCTTGTGCAGTACCTGCCGTCTGAGCCCGGCTGCCCTAACATACGAAACGTCATGCTTCATTTACATTTTATATGTAGTCCATATACCGTATTTTCTCTTTTTTACTTTCGAAGAAAATTACATGCGTGTTATTCCGCAGCGGCGGTAAAGTCAGAAATAAATGACATTTTATGATGGAACGTAAAGTTTTATGTTGTGTCAACAACATGGGTGCTCGTACCTACCCTCTTTCTCTTTACCCTGGCCAGCTTATGTCGTAAGAAATGAAACACTTTTCTATTACATTAAATATAAGCGTGCATATCCCTTAAAACAATTCAAAGACAATTTCACCTTTAAAATTCGTAGCATGTGCAACAAGCAAAGACTTGAAACTAATATGAAGCTTCAAGATTTTGAGGAGAAAATTTAATTATGTTGTTATGTTCCTTGTTTAATTACGTTCTGAACTCTGGACGAAATTATATCTACACAGTAAAAAGACGTGTAAAAGAGAACGATGAACAACGGCCAATACTTTGCTGAGATTTTTCTTTTGAACGAAATTAAAAGAAGCACGCAATGTGTGAAGATATTTGAACCTAAAAAGTAGAATTAGGCGTCACAATCGTGTGGGAGAACTGCATAGTTTGCGTGTTGCTCGTTCAAATGTAAAATAATTTTAGGTTATTCAAATCAAGGACAGTTCTCTCAAGATATCAACTAGGCTAATAGATAAAATACCTAAAATGTGGGGTTCTGTTCCCGTCACAGGTAGAGCACTTTCTCTTCTCTGTCAAATCCAGACAGTGTTGCTGCGTTAACTCACTCGGCTATGCAAGGTACGGGGGCTTTATTTCCGTGACTGTTAAGCGACCGTGCGTAAGTTGTCTACCTCCATCTGGTAAAGAGGTTCAGAATGTGTGAAGCTATACTTGCATTCCTCATATGCCTTGAAGGCGTGGTGTTTACTTACACACAGAGAGAAAACGTGTTATTGACTTCTCTGCCTGTACGTGCAGAACTTTATTTTGCAAACACCTAATGTTCCCTAATACGTATTAACGTTAATAATGTGATTTAAATAAAATGTTAATGTGTTGCGTAGCACATGCTTGTGTGTTACGTTCTGTGCGACCTACCACGATCAAGACATGGTTACACATAGCTGCGGCACACTGAATTATTTACACTGAACAAGTCGAGGCTAGGTAACCTGCCCATATTCTAGTTAATCTACAAACAAAAGGCCTAAAATATGATACAAACATTGAAAACATACTATTCTTTAGCCTTTCCGAACCCAGAACATTTCCTTGGAATGTAGATAGCTTCGAGACCACGAGTGCAATATATATATATATATATATATATATATATATATATATATATATATATATATATATATATATATATTTAAATAACTATCCGACAGGCTTTAAAAATTGAAATTACAGAGAATTTTTCTACTAGTGCGCTTTCTGGCGGGGCAGTGAAAATTTCCATGTGGAAACGCTTAGGGTTGCTTCATGGTTGTTCCGTTTAGAAAACACGTTGTATCTGTAGGTGTTTTGTCACTAAATTCCCTCAGTAACTACTGCTAGGCAACAAGAACTCAAGCTACATGTTACGGAAATCACAGACCAATCCAAAATGCTCTCCGACAACCATGACCCTTCCATTTGAAATAATAATTAACTTATAAAAGCTGCAACGTTTCACTTAAAATACAACAAAAGAATACTTCAAAGAAAGAGGCAGATTTCATGTTAAATTTCTGGCTCCTGCAACAGAAATATTTCTGACTCTAAAACAAAAGTTTATTTTGAAAATAAAATTAATCAGACAGGTGTGTTAATCCACCTTTTGAATGCTTCCAGCACAACTAGCTTTTGCATACTTACGTGTAATTTTGTCATATATTCAGCAACTATAAAATCAGCGCTGTTGCAAATGTCTGCCTCACTGCCAGTCAGGAAGTTAGATACGCTTCAACTTTGCATGCTCTTCAAACGTGCAGAAGGGAAAAAGCAGATGTGTTTGGAATATTTACATGAGCACTGAGTCTAATTTACAACAGTTTTAAGAAATTAACTTAAAATATAACTACGTACCGTAACGATACAAAAAGGTGTTTCAGAATACGTGGCGACGTTTCAATGGAACCTCTTCAGGTTCCATTGAAACGTCGCCACGTATTCAGGGAAAAATAACCATCGATTTATATTGATGGAATCAAAGGTTCGTCGGACATGTCAGTACATGTCTTATTTCCTAAATCACATTTTCTCAAGGGACACGCGGTGGCGCAGTTGGTTGAGGCACTGCGCTACAAACCGGAAGGTCGCGGGTTCGATTCAGTCTGCTTCGAGACACGGAGGAGGAAGGTAGCTGCGACGAGCTGTCGAACAGTGAGTGTAGCTAGTGTAGCGTGCATCGAGGTAGAGTGGTGCAGTGTTGTGGTGTTTACTAATATTGGTGAAGTGAACCTTGGTGAATCGTTTAGACAAAGTGAGTGACGCATAGAAGGAGAGGATGACCGAGAGGGAAAACACGTTAGTATGTACATTTGACCCACAAAGTCCTAGAATAACAGCCTATGACATCCATGAATGGATATATGAAACGATGCATTTACAAGGGACAGATGTGGCCATGGTACAAGTAGATGGGCCAAGACGACAAGTGTATATAAAGTTCAAGGAATACCGAAGAATGCAAGAGACAGTCATGTCTACAAACGGAGAGGGGGAATTGCGCCATTCGAACGGGGTCATTTCAAAGGTGAGAATAGAAGCAGCCGGCCTGGGAATAAGGCGAGTGAGGATCGCAAATCTCCCCCCCCC
>Ga0268261_10004623_pt1 | contig 10331 bp, 31 predicted proteins | sample TergutNc150P1_FD_190353 | JGI IMG/M metagenome (GOLD analysis project Ga0268261, IMG submission 190353) | Nasutitermes corniger P1 segment gut microbial community from laboratory colony in Florida, USA - Nc150 P1 (SPAdes) (version 2) | ecosystem: Host-associated > Arthropoda: Insects >...
TCTCAACCCCCCCCACCCACACATACACACTAACACACACACCTACACACAAACACTAACACAAAAACGCACACACTAACACACTCATACAAACACACAAACACACACACGCGCACTAAGACCACCACACACTCACATACACTAACACACAAACATTAACAAACACAAAATCACACAAAAACAAACACACAATAACAAACACAGTAACAAACAAACACACTCACACTCACACACACACACACTAACACACACATACACTAAAACACACTCACACAAACACACACACAGAAACAGACACGAATACATACTAACACACACAAACTAACACACACACAGTGGCACACACAAACACACAATAACACACACACACTAATACACTTACACAATAACACACAGACTAACACACTTACACACACACTAACAAAAACACACACAATAACACAGACACATACATACTAACACACGCTAATACACACACCCACACAGTAACACAGAAAAATTCAGACATATAAACACATATACACAATAACACACACACTAAAACACACTAACACACACACACAACACTAACACACAATAGCAAAAACACAAACACACACTAACATACTAACACACACTAGCACACACACTAACACACATACATACACACTAAAGCACACAAAAAACACACAAACACACGAACTAACACAATCACATACACACTAACAGACACGCACAAAAACAAGCACTAACACACACACGCTCACAAAAAACACACACACAAGCACACCTAGACATTAACACACACACACTAAAACACACACATACACACTAAAGCACGCACACTCACACACACACAAAATAACACACACACACGCACAACCACACATAAACTAACACACTGACTCACACAATACCACACAGGCTAACGCACACACACACACACACACGGTCACACAATACCAAACACACTTACACACACACATAAACTAAAACACACAAACTAACACATACACACTAATAGACATACACACACAATCACACACTCACACTAACACACACATTAACACAAGTTACACATAACTAACACACACTAACACATACACAATAAAACACACACTCACACACACACAAAACAAACAATAACACACTCACTAAAACATGCACTCACAAACACAAACTAACACACATACACAGTAACACAAACACTAACACACACACACACACTCGAGCGCACGCACACACAAACACACGCACACTAACACACGAACACACACTATCACATTCAATTACACAAACACACACGCAAACTAAAAGACAAACCCATACACTCAAACGCACTCACACAAACACACACAAACACACACACAAACACACACACTAAACACATACGCAACAACACACACACTCACAAAAACAAACACACGCACAAACACACACACTCACACACAAAAACACACAAACAAAAATACACACAAACACACACACTAAAACACACACACAACCACACATCACACTAACACAGAAAAGCACACTCACACAAACACACATACACACTTACACACTAACACACACAAAATAACACACAAACATACACACAAACACACGTACAGTAACATAAACACAATCACACACACTAAAAACACACAAACACACATAAACTAACACACATACACACTAACACACACTCACACACACAAACACACACACACACACTATCAAACACTAACACAGCCACACTCAACAAAACCCACACTAACAGACACACATACACAATAACGTACACCCTCACAAACAAAAACACACTAAAACACACTAACACACATTAACACAAGCACACTCATACAAATTAACGCACACACTAACACACACTAACAATAAAAACTCACAGTAGCACACACACAAACACACAAACTGAGAAAAACAAACACTCATAAACACACAGACACACACATATACACTAAGAACACAAAATAAACACACACACAAACACACAGTCACATACAAACTAACAGACACACACACAAGAAAACACACACTAATACACACTAACACACATACACACACTCTCACACACTCATAAACACACTAACACACATAGACGCTAACATTCACACTAACACTCACACTAAAACACACTCACTCACACACAAACAACCATGAACCTGAACATACACATACAAACACACACACATACTCACACACACATACAAAATCACACACACGAACATACACACATTCACACACACACAAACACACACTAACACACATGTACGAAAAAACACACACATCCACACACACAAAAACAAACGCACACATTAACACCAACACACACAATAACACACACAAAAACACACACGCGCACTAACACGCATACAACCTCACGCAAACACACAAACACACAAACACACACATACACACTAGCACACACACTAAGACACACACACTACCACACATACAAAATAACACACAAAGAGAACAACACACACTCATACACACCAACAAAGGCACCCACTAACACACATACAATCTCACACACACAAACACACACTAAAAACACACAAAAACATACACACACCACATAAATCCTCACACACACACACAAGCTCATACACACACGCACTCACACACTTCCACACACTCACGCATTCACACACACACACACACACACTCACACACACACACTCACACACATACACGTATACACACTCATACACAAACACTAACACACGCGCACACAGACAATCACACACTAACACACACTATGACACACACTCACACACACACACACTCACACACAGCCACACATTAAACACACACTCAAACACACTCATACAAACTAACAAACACTAATTCTAACACACACACTCACACAGGCGCAATAACACACACACTAGCACAAACAGTCACGCACACACTAACACACACACACTAACATATATGCACACTAACAAAGAGACACACACACACACATTAACACAAATACACAATAATACACACACAAACACACACACAATAACACGAATACACAATAATACACACACTAACACACTCACACACACACATAAAGGTAGACACACTAAAATACACACGCTCACACAAACACACACACAAAAAACATGAACGCTGACACACACGGTCACAAATACACAATAACACTCTCACACACACACACACACTCACAAACACACTCAAACAAACACAAACACACTAACACACAAAAACTTACACACTAACACACACAAACACACATACTCACACACATACACACACAAACTAACACTCACACATACACGCACTCACACATACACACACACAATAACACACAAAAATACACATACATAAACAAACTAAGACACACTAATACACTGATACACTCACTCACACACACACACTAATATACACACACAGTAACAGACAAACTAACACACACACACACTCACACATACACACACAAAAACACACACTAAAACAGACACACCTACACAGAAACACAAAGACACACACAAACAAACACTACCACACACACACACTAACACACAAACTCTAACACACATACACGAACACACATTCAGATAAAAACACACAGTAACACACACTAATACACACACACATAAACCACACACACACACTGAAACACACACACTCATTAACACACACACACACTAACACCCACACACAATAATACACACACTAAAGCACACACAGACACACACAATAACAAACAAATGGTCACATACACACACTCATACTAACACACACACACACACTAACAAACACATACACTAAACACACACAAACACAGAAACACACAAAAATACATAATAACACAAAAACTAACACACGCACACATGCACACATACACACACAAACAAACACACAAGCGCACATTAGCACACACAAATACACACACGCTAACACACACTAAAACACACAAAAACACATATACACTAGCTCATACAATAATACACAGACACTAACAATACAAACACAAACTAACACAAACACACACACACGCAGACTAACCCAGACACATACACACTAACACACACAGTAACACACACACACACACACTCATACTCATACACACACAAAAACACACACAAAAACACGCACTAACAAACACACAACACTAACACACAACAAACACACAAAACACACAAAACACACACACTAACACACTAACGCACACACACTAGCACACACACAAACACGCAAACACACTAACGCACACACACATTAAACCTAACACATAAAACACACACGCACACACATTTCAATACACACTAACAGACACAAACATAAACACACACACCTCCACACTACACACACACTAACACATATTCAAACACTAACTCACATACTTACGAACACACATTAATACACACAATAACACACCCACACTCACACGCACACACAAATACAAGCACACTAAAATACACTGTAACACACACACTCACACAAACACACACACTAATAAACACACACATACATACTAGCAAAAACACTCGCACACATACACATCCAAACACACACATATACAAATATATGCAAACATACAAACACACACAAACTAAAACACACTAACACACACACAAACACACACACACACTCAGACACACACACACACACACACACACTAACACACATACATACTAGCACACACTCACACACACACACTCACACAAACACACAAACAATAATAAACATACACACTAACACAAACTCGCACATACGCACAGTCAAAACACACACACACACACACGAACGCACACACTCGAACGCACACACACTAACACAGGTATGTACATTAACACAAACATACCAACACACACAGACACACACACAAAGACACATACATTAATAAACACACACAAACACACGCACAAACACACGCACACTATAACACACACTATCACACACAAACCCACACACGCGCGCACACACACAACTACACACAAGCACATACACACTAACAAACACACACACAAACACACACACTCACAGACACTAACAAACACACACTGACACACACATACGCTCATACACACACACTAACACAGAAATACTAACACACACAACAATTCACACACACACCCACACAACCTAACACACTTCAACACACACTAACACACACACACCAACAAAAACAAACAACAACACACATACACTAACACAAACACATACTATCACGCACCCTCTGAGACAGACGCACACGCAGACACACACACTCACACACAAAGCACATTAACACACACACATACTACTAAGACACACACTCACTTAAAAACACACACACAAACACAAACGCACACTTACACACACACACAAATACACACAGACACACACTCACACCCACATTAAAACACACTATAACACACACTAACACCAATACGCACAAAACCATAAACGCTCTAACACACGTACACTACCATACACACACACTAACTCACAATAATAACACAAAAACTAAAACACAATCTAACACACACTCACAAACACCCACACTCACACACTAACACACACAATAACACAAACTCACACACTCGCACAAAATCACACATAGAAAACACACACACTAACAGTCACACACACACATCACACATACGCACACGCCTACACACGCACGCACGCACTCACACAAACACACACAAACACTCACTCACATTCACACACACTCATACACACACATAGAAAAACACACTAACATACACACTAACAAACACGAAGAATCACACTCACTCACTCAATCACTCACTCACTCACTCACACAATCACTCACTCACACACACTCACACACAAGCACTCACATAATCAGACACATGCTCACATAAAACAATAACACACAAACACATACAAACACACACACTCACACAAACACACACAAACACGCATACAATAACACACACTAACACACACACACACACACGATCACACACAACTCACACACATTATGTCACTCACACACAAACACACACACACACTAACACAAAAACACTCTCTCACACATTAATACACACACCTTAACACACAGAATAAAACACACACACTAACACACACACACATTAACATCCACACACACTAACACACAAAACCACACATATTAACACACTCACACATAAAACACAAACACACTAAAACACACACATACACAAACTCACAAACACAAACACAAACACAAACTCACACACACGCAATAACACACACTATAACACACAAACTCTATCACACACACAGTTTCACACACACATATACACAAACTCAAACACACACACACACACACACACACACTCACACGCCCAGACACTAACACGCACTATCACGCACACACACACAACTCAATAACACACAATCATTTTCTTACACTTACAAACACAATCACACACACACGCTCACTCACACACACATACAAACACACACAAATTCACACACAGACACACTCACACACATACACACACCCACAAACACTCACACACATACACTAAAACACACACATTAAAAAAATACACTAACACAGACATTAATACATACAAACTTACACACATACTCACATACATACACAAACACACACTCACACACACACACACTAACACACACAGAACAAACTCCACACCAACACACACTCTAACACATACACACTATCACACACACTAGCACACACAAACAAACTCACACACAGGCACCAACAAACACACTAATACACACACACGCAACCTAACAAACAAACCGACAAACGCATATACTGACACACAAACACACTCTCTGACACAAACACTATCATACATACACTAACACACACACACACCTCACTGACACAAAAACACTCACACACACACTCTAACACACAGACACACTAACACACACACTAAAACACACACACTAAACCACACACTCACACTCAAACTTAAACATACATACAAAAACACACACACACTAATTGACTCTCAAATATCATAACACAAACACTGAAATATACACACTAAAACACACACACACTAACATACACACACTCTAAATCTCACACGCACACACAATAACACTGTAATGAGCAAGTACTGCTTGCGTCAGTTCTTGGCTCATCACTCTAATTCCCGCTTGTTTGTATCCAGTAGTAAACATATCGTGTCAGCACATGCCTGACTGTCACACTTCTCAAGGTTGCCTAGCGAGTAACGTTTGTATATGTTATGAACACAACTATGCGCGACTCAGCTTTTATCTCCTATAAAAGCTGAGGGAAAACGGCCCAGAATCATTCCGGCCTGCACCATTCTTCCGGCCTGTAGTACGACAGACCAGGCCTCTTCGTGACTATAATTGGGAAGCATTTTCGTCGCTAAAACCTTCGATCACCAGGGCAAGTGCTGCGAAGTTACTTCTATCAGGAAGCAGTCTGCCAGATGTTCGTCTTCTACGCTGCTTTGCTACTGTCAGGAGGTAAGTCGCGCCGATCACACTTGCCAGATCCACGGTAATCGTTACCGCTAAATTACGTTTCGGTTCTGTCCCCCCACAGGGTAACCTATAGAGGTGTGACAACCTAAGCAGTTCTTACTTAGTGTATTCTTTACCTTACTATCTAGTCACTTTATCTTAGAATATACAATACTACTTTGCTACCTGCGTATCGTTTATTGACCCTTCCCCCTACGACTCCAGGTTCGATTCTTCCCAAGATCTCTTGGGTGGTGGCAGCATTAAATACCTTATAGGGCATCAGGCACTCACACAGGAGACCTGACCCATTACATTGGTGACAACGGTGGTCCTACAGACACCGTGCCCATTACATTGGTGTCACCGGTGGTCAAACTACCACCCGTGACCATTACAACACACACATACACACACTCTGACACACACACACCCACACTAACAAACACACTGACACACACCCACACTAATATACACATACTAACACACAAACACACCATTACACACACTATAACAAACGTACAATACTATACACACACACGAACACACACAATGTTACACAAACTAAAACACAAAATAACACACACACACTTACACACTCACACTAACACACACATACTCTCACCCTCAAACACACTAACACACACAATAACACACAAATTCACACATATGCACACATATGGTAACACACACAAAAACACACACACGTCACACACACGTCACACACACACTCACACACATACACTCACGCACACTTACGCACAAACACACTCACACACACACAAACACAATTCACATAAAAACTAACACGCACACTAACACACAAACATTCACACACACTAACACACGTACACACACACACCATCACAAACACACACACTAACACACACACACTCACACAATCAAACACACACATACACAAAACGCATACAATAACAAACACAATAACACACACTCACACACACACACACCTACACACACACAAGCTCACACACACACACTTACACAATCACACACACTCACACACAAACTCACACACACACACAAACACTCAAAACACACACACTAACACACACAAATACTAACACATATATATTAATACACACACACAACTTTACACACACAATAACACACACACTAATTCACAAACTAATAAGCACACACAACTCACACGCACGCACACACACAATTACAAACACACTAAAACATACACAAAAACGCACACGCACACTAACACACACAAACTAAAAAGGAACACACAATAACACACACACTCTAACGCACACAACCACACAAAATAACACAAACTCACACATTTTTACACACACACACAAAACGCACGCACACATACACACACAAACACACTAAAAGACACACACAATAGCACACATACACACACTAACACAAACACTATAACACACACACTAAAACACATACACACACAATAAAACACACTAATACACTCACTCGCAGACAATAACACACACACAAACACACGTTAACACTCTAATACACATACAATCACACATACACACATTAACACACCCACAAAAATATTAAAACACACACACTAATACACACACACACAACGAGACAGACATACTAACACACACACAATAACACACAAACACTCACACACACACACTCACAAACATAACACACACAAAAACTAAAACGCACACACTCACAGCCACACATACGCTCACACACATACTCACACACAATCAAACAATCATAAACACTCACACACAAACAAATTAACACACACATACACATTCACATACACATACACAAACACAAGCACTAACACACACACTAACGCATACACGCACAAACTAATACACACAATCACACCATCCACAAAAAACACAAACACTCGCTAACACAAACACTAACACACACACTAATACACACAAATAAACATACATTCTCACACACACAATCCCACACACACTAACATATCCAAACTAACACACACACTAACACAGACGCAATAACACACTCACACACAGAGGCACAAAAAATAACACAAAAAAACTGACACACACTAACACACACTCACACACACACACACACTCACACACTCAAATTACACACGCTAACACAAACGCTCAATAACGCACACAAACTAACAAAACAGAGACACTAAAACACACACACACTAACACAAACACTATCACACAAACACACACTAACACAAAAACAAACACACACACAACCACACACACACACAATAACACAGAAACACACACACACTAAAACTCACACACACACACAAACACACACTAACACACACACTAAGACACGCGCTGATAAACACACTCAATCACACACACAAATTAACACACATAAAATACATACACACATACACACACGCACACAGACACACACTCACACACACACACACACACTAACACAAAAGCACACTCACACACACACAATCACACACACAGATACTCACACTAACACACACAAAATCTCACACACTAACAAACACATACACTTACACAACATACACACAAACAAATACTAACACACACACACACCAACATACACACACACACTAACACACACCTACAAACAATCAATAAAACAAAATCACTAACACACACACTAACACACATACACATTCACAAATACTACCACACAATCACACACACTAACACGCACACACTAACACACACACACACAGACACAAACACACACTAACAAACACATACTAATACACACGCACACTCATACACTTACAACCTAACACACACAAACTAACACACACACACACACACACACACATATATATATATATATATATATATATATATATATATATATATATATAAACCCCGAATTAAATCCCATCTGCTATTTGCTGGCATTATTAGGAGCTCACCATTTTCTCCACGTTAGCAGGATAAGGG
>Ga0268261_10004624_pt1 | contig 10330 bp, 15 predicted proteins | sample TergutNc150P1_FD_190353 | JGI IMG/M metagenome (GOLD analysis project Ga0268261, IMG submission 190353) | Nasutitermes corniger P1 segment gut microbial community from laboratory colony in Florida, USA - Nc150 P1 (SPAdes) (version 2) | ecosystem: Host-associated > Arthropoda: Insects >...
TATTAAATACCTTGGCAGAGAGTGATTCTGGTCATTCTGATCTTTGTACTGACGGCCTAAGAAGAAGAGCACGTGAACCAGAAAGGGTCCTGTCTGGACCTGTACCAGTGACTGCAGTAGGAGACTGAAGTAGACCTTAGAAGATGTTGGCAATACTCATCTTGTTTTGTGAGTAAAGATTGTGAACTCTTAGCCAAGGCGAATCGGGTTAGATTAATAGTAACCGAGGGCATAATGAGGGATGATAAACTTTGAATAAGTGCATTTGCTTGTTGTTTCTTTTACTACTTTTTTATTTGTAATAAATATAATATTTTGTTTAACGATTGCTCTTGATTAAGAGGTCATAATTATAGGGTTGTTGCTTTTGAGTCCTTGCCCTCGTCCCGGTTCATAACAATTTGGTGGCAGCGTCGCGATGATTTTGATAATCAAATCGAACCCTTTTCTCTGAGGATATTGGTGCCTCATTCAGTAGCCTCTCTGCTAAAATATATGGCACTTTGTTGCCTTGGGAGAAATTCCACTGTTAAGGAATTTACAATTTTATTAATTCATATTTTACATGTGTCACACCCAGTAGCATTAGTAGGGTCTTCGCGCTATGTACGCGAGATAGTAGACGGTTTTCTTTTAAAAAGAATATACTGATATTGATAGTAGTTATACTGAGCCCTATAATTGGAAATTTTGTAACTTAGTTGTTGAATTTTGTTGGAGATTGCTTTTGTAGAGAAGCCTAAAAGATATAAGGTTCCCAATTGTAACCCTTTTAAGTTTGAGTATTTGAAGAGCTCACAATATTATTTGAAGTCGAAACTCGACTTATAAAACGATATATTCCTCCACGTAGTGCGTTTGATTTAATTGAGATAGAACCCACTGATTATGTGCCTTTGACTGGGTGTACACAGCGACAGATAGCAGATATGAGTTTCATATATGACTATGGGAGAGACACAAAGGAACCGCTAAAATAGTGGATTAATGTAATTATGGTAGTGATACTTGCTACATTTGTGTTTTTGTTGTTTTTATGATTTGTGTACTTATGATGAAGTTTGTTATATATTGGAAAATTTTGCTTTAGTACACTTAATGATTCGTTAAATAGAGAATCAGGGATGAAGACCCACACTTCACTAGTAGAGAAACTTATTAGTCGTTCAGTTACTGGTCAAGGACTTGGGTCGAGCGTATATGCACATACAGGATTGACTATTCATTTGTCTTGGAATCCTGGCGTCCGTACGGGTTCTTTTCAAAACTGTGTTGTCCGACATACCGTACAATCAGCTGTATGGTATGCGATTATAGTCAGATAAGGCGTAGAGTTTTAACTGGGGTTGTAAATGTGTATATGGTACAGATATTGAACTTGGGGAAGAAATTATTGATGTAGTTTGTTTTTATACAACTTATGCAGGAATTAGATATTACTGTCGGTGTAAATATGCCTTTTCCTTGGAATATGTGTACAGTCGCAAGGACAGTCGGCAGTGGTTGGTAGTGGTAGAGCCAAGAGTACCCGGAAGGTGTTTTGATCAGCTGGAACTGATGCTACTTGGTGACTTCGGATTAATTGGCCTTTACACGCAGAGCATTCCACTTTGAGTATTAACTCGCGTCTAGAACGAAAGATAAATTAATTAATAAAGATGGCTACTACCACGAAGGATATGTGGGTAGCAAGCCTAGTGGAGCCGCGGAAGGGCGACAGCAATAGTGTACCGGTTACTGAATTTTTTTGTTTGTCTATAACTGAAGCTGCCGAAATGGGAAGATTGAGCGCCAAAGACGAAGTTCGGCTAGCTAGACTGAAATTAAGCGGAGCCGCTAGGATATTTTATGCGTCACAGCCAGAGTTGAGAGCTGGTGACACTTCGTATGCAGATTTTCGCGCTGCATTTGTGAACAGATTTAAGGATAAGCACACTGATTAGTACCACTATGTTATGGTACAGAACGCTTCCTAGAAAAGAATGAAAGCCCCGAAGTAATTTTTGGATCGTCTCCGAAAGTGTGTCAACGGACGATTCGTAGTAGTGATAACCCTGTGGAGCAGGGTAGTGTAAATTAGGAAGTGGATAAGAGGTTATTAGCAGCATTTTTGAATGGGCTAATAGGGGGCTGTGGGTAAACAACGTAGAATGCACATGCCCGACAATATAAGTTTAAATATGGCCATAGTAACAACCAACGCCGAAAAGGAAGGGAAGGCGTCGGGTCGGGCAAACCGGGGAACAAGAGTTAACGTATTCACGGTAGGAGACAACCGTGGGGTGTACCAGGAAATAGATACGAAGATAGATATGAGAAACCCCGGTGGGAAAATTCCAATGAAGCGGCAGCTCGAGGTGCCGGGTTCCCATTTAGGGTGGGGCAGACAAAAGACTCGAGAAGATAGACGGGGCCTACTCTCACCGGATTGACCATCGGACTCCCGCGCAACCCGAGGACGTGCGGACCGCATGGGGGGCTCGAAGTCAGGACCGAAGGCCGATGACGATCGGTACGCGCCACGTAGACCACAAGGCATTCATTGTTATAATTACGGGCTGGCCGGGACACATTCGTAGTAATGGTCCGCGAGGGCAAAAAGGGAAATTTAAACGGGATAGGGAGGACAAAGCGACCCCGCCGTCCTATCCGAAAGGAGGCCGTACATAGAATGCGGTTGCACAGCGCTGTCGGTTGCTAAGATTTGTGACAGAGCCCGTACTGACACTAGAAATAGGGGGAGAGGAGTACGAGTTTATGGTGGGTACCGGCGCCATAGTCTCGCTTATTCAGCCCGGATAGAGGCGTGAGTGCAACCATGTGACGTACATGCCAGGGGTGTTACAGGCACAAAGTTGGATATACTACGAGAACAAGAAGTAGAATTTAATTTGAGAAGTAATAATGGGGATATAATTTTTGTACGCACTTTGGTAGTAAGCCCTTTGAAGCGCTGTAGCTCTGGCATTCTTGGCATGGATTTCTTGCAGCGAGTGGGGGCTGAGATCAGTCTGACCGCCCAAGTAGTTTACATGGACTCCTACTCTTTTCCATTGAGGGGTCAGGAGCGGGAGGTCTCAGAATTTCAGCGCCTGATCAACGCTGGGCAGACGGGATCTCTGTGCCCTGATCAAGAGGAAGAGGGAGATGGGTCTATGGGAGACTGGGAAGGTACCGTAGAGCTCGCAGAGACTGTGACCCTACCCTCCTCTCTCTGGAAGAATAGCCCGGTGTCGTGTCGTTAGACGTGATGACCCGATGGTGGTTAAAGTCCCACGGAATTAGGAAATACTGGTGGACCCGGATGGACTGCCAGGGGTATATACGGCGCGGGTAGTAGCTACGCTTCAAGGTAACATGAGCTCTTCAAATGTCAGCGGTTTTTGTCCGTATTTGGTCAATAAGTCTTCATTTGTGGAATTTGTGTTCTCTCCCCAAGATAAATTCGTCGCCGGTAGCGACGGTAGTGTTGACGTTGCTGCTTACGTCACCGGCAGCAATGGTAAATCCGGTTCGGGTGAATGCCTGCCAAAATGACCAGAGGGTGGTGGTGTGCCAGTTGCTACTAATAGTCGGAGGAATGATCTACAGGCGCATGATAGTGGTTCTCTTCCCTTTGAGAACAGTTACGGTAAACATGTTGACACAAATAAATTAAATGCGGCTCAGGAGATAAAAGGTAAACAAGGGCAAGTAATGAGGAACAAAGTTAAAAATGTAACTAGCACTATAAATTGTAAAAGAGTTATCCAACGAAATACCCAGGTGCTGGGTTATGTGCCAATACAAGTTGTTAATCTGTCACTAGAAGAAATAGAATTGAAGAAAGAAACTTATACTGGGCTAGCCTCACCCATACAAGTCATAGAGGGGTATGACGTAAATATGATTCGGCGGGAACCTAATGCAACACTAGGAAACTTTGAAGAATATTTAAATGAAAAATTGACGCACTTGAATAAGAAAAACCGCAACATTTTAGAAGCAGTTTTATGACGACATGAACACTTATTTTATGGATTGGGAAGTAGGAAACTAGGATGTACTAGCCAAATAGAACATATTATTGAGACAGGGGATGCTAGACCTATAAAGAAAAAGTCCTTATAGGATTCCCCATGCATTGAAACCAGTTGTTGATGAACATATAAATGATACGTTAAAAGGAAAGATTATTGAACTAAGTACTTCTCCTTGGAGTAGTAGCATTGTGTTAGTGTAAAAGAAGGTGAAAGATGGGCGTATTAGGTACAGATTCTGTATAGACTATAGAGCTTTGAATGCTGTAACTAAACCGGATGCGTACCCCATCCCAAATATTGTAGACACTTTGGTCTCATTAGGCAAAAGTAAGATATTTTTCTGTGCTGGATATGGCTTCAGGTTATCACCGAATAGCAGTGAAGCCTGAACATCAAGAGAAAACTGCGTTTTCATGTCACAAAGGACATTTTCATTTTATTAAAAGGCCCTTTGGATTAAATAATGCTCCAGCTACTTATTAGCGATGCATTGATGTATAGATGTCTTGTATACTCAGACGACATTATATGTTTTTCGGCTACTATGGAGGAACATGCAGAGAAATTACGAGATATTTTTGAAAGGTTAGAATAAGCTAACTTCAAAATTTAACCAGAAAAATGTGTCTTTGCAACAGATACTGTAGAGTATTTAGGACACGTTTGTACACCCCTGGGTGTTCGGCTCGACCCTGAGAAGGTCCGAGCCATTGAAGAGTATTTTGTGCCGAAAACAGTAAGGGATATTTGAGCCTTTATTAGCTTAACCGGATATTGTAGGCGACATGTTCCAAATTTTGCCCGGTTAGTGAAACCATTGACAACTTTGACTAAAAAGGATGTGCCTTTTGTGTGGACACCTGAGTGTCAGCAAGCTTTTGATTAGCTTAAAAGAAATTTAAGTACAGAGCCATTGTTAATTTATTCAGATTTTTCGCAACCATTTATTGTAGCTTGTGATGCTTCGACTAAGGCTATTGGGGGCGTGCTGTCACAAGACGCAACAGAAGGGAACACCCCATTGATTATGCTAGTCGGCAACTAAATTCTGCCGAGTCCAAATATAGTGTTACTGAGAATTATTAGTTTTTTGTTTGCTACTAAGCAATTCAGATGTTATTTGTATGGCCGTGATTTTACTGTGTATATGGACCATAGAGTTCCAAAATGGATTCTGAACCTGTAGGACCCTAGTTCGAAACTTACCCGGTGGGCAGTGAAGCTGTCAGAATAAGATTATACAATAGAGCATCGTCCGGGCACACGGATGCGGCATGCTGATGCTCTATCTAGAAGTGTAAATGCGGTAGAAAAAGAGTTGGTCCTTTCTTGAGAAGTTATTAAAGATGAACAAGAAAAAGATGAATTATGCCTGCAATATAAAGAGTATGAGAATTTCTGGACCGATGAAGAAGGGCTATTATACCGCCAATATCGTAAGGAGCAACCCCGAGTTGTAATTCCTGCCAGCCTGATTTATACAGTGCTGACGTGTTATCATGAACTACCGTTTACCGCATATCAAAGTGAGTAGAACTGTAGACTTTATTAGTCGGAAATATTGGTGGAAAACTCTCCGGAGTAATGTTTCCGGGTTTGTAAGGAAAGATGCTAGAAATTGGGACGAATATGTGCCTTATGCAATTGTTGCTTACCGAGCAATGCCTCATTGCTCTACCAAATATTCTCCCTACTATTTAGTTTATGGTCGAGATATGCGACCTCCAATTGAGGAGGACTGGGAACCTCAATTGACTAACAAAAATGCGGAAGAAACATGAATATGAAAAACATGTCAATGTGTTAGCAGAGCGCCTGCATGAAGCGGATAAAGTGGCTGGTCAACAGTCGAAACAGAACTATGAAACAGCTAAGCGATATTGTGACCGCAAGACAAGGCTGGAACAGTTTAAAAAGGGGGATTTTGTATATGTTCATGACCCCATATATAAGCGCAGTAAGGCCAGAGAATTCTCATACCAATATAAAGGACCATATGAAATTGAGGAAACGATTTCCCCACTAATTTATAAAGTGCGCCAAGGAGGAAGGACTTCCGTAATATTACATTTGAATAGATTGAAACGAGCATTTGAGCAGGCAGTAAATGATAATATATCACCCCCTGCGGAAGTTCAAATAAAGTCATGAAGTCAGGACGGACTAGGAAACTTGCTCCTAGAGAAAATAAAATAGTTGAATCGAAGAAGTTGAACGCGGAGAACCCGCCTCGTCCGCGGATGTTAGACGTAGAAAGTGAAGAGTCAGATGGGTCTGACGAGGAAAATGTTAGTCCGTCACAAACACGTAGGGCGGATCCTGAGTGGACTCCAGGGTCATCGTACTTAAGAAAAGAATTACGAAGTAATGACACAGCTGATAATGTTGCATATAGGTTACGTTCTAGACTAGTGAGTAGGTCAGAACGGGAAGCGGAAGCTGATAAGGAGCAAGTTGAGATAGAGAATTCACAAGGAAGTGAACATATGTTAGTAAACACGCAGAATAAAACGTCACATGGTAGAATTAAACCTGCGACAACTCATCCATATAATTTAAGAAGTAGAATAGAGTCCACAAGTATAGAAGCGCAGGAGAAGTATTTGATGTACGTATATTAGAGGGTTCTCTTTTGCTATGTGGCGCAGCCGATGCAGCCATGGTACCCGAGCTAATAAATTTTGACAAAGGATTAGTATTTATTATGGATACTGACATCCTGTTATTTGGAGATAAATAGACTATTGCGGTGAATATTGCTTCGGATGATTGTTATAGAAACTATGCAGTTAGTTTTGAACACTTTTCGGCAGAAGATACAGGTACAAGAATTTAAGATTATACTCTTTTGATATACATTGAGAAGAAATAAGTCGTTTGAACCGGATTACTAGGAAACTTTAAATGGATTTAAGGGATTTTTGGAGACTATTATTTGAAGAAACTGAGGAAACGCTAGTAAGAAACCCGCGCGACGGTGATGTTCGCGACAAAAGGGGATTAATTAATGTTCTCGGGTATGAATTAAAATATTTATTTGGGACCCCAGATGCGAAGGATATAAAGCGGTTAGCCAAGGTGTATGATGACCTACATGTATTTAAGTCATAAATGGTACATGCAGCTAAGTAACAATTGATATACATACGTACATTGGATGGGATGATTAAACAGAATGTGAAGAATATAGTTGAAGTAACCAGGGCGTTGTGTGATTCTATTAGGAATATTTCATTGCAGTTAAGTCGCGTTAAAGCGGACTTGTTAGATACACAAGTGGCAACGGAAAACAAGTGAAATATAGTGCAGCGATTCGGGAAATAGAAATGGCCATATTAGATTTGAGATTTATTATTATACAGTTGCACGAATCGCTAGATGTTACGAGTAATGGAAAACTCAGTAGTGTGCTTATCAATTCGCGTGATTTATCAGAGATTACAGCAAGTTAGTCTGCAGCTACCTCGCGGGACTACCTATGCTAACTGGCTTAATTGTTGAAGAAATGTATGTGTATTACACTATTGCTACGGTGCTTGCTGTTGCTACCTCCACTAATATTAGATTATTTGTTGAGATACCTTTGAAAGTTGCCGACAAATATTTTGAACTGTATCAAGTCCACTCCTTCTTTTATGAAAGAATTGGGAAGTTTGTTATGATTGATGAGAGATTTACATATTTAGCTGTGGCTGAGAGTAGGCACTTCTTTGCATTGACACCAACTCATATGTTGACCAAATGCAAACAGGATTTATATACAGTGTGTTTAGCTGACATGGTGTTAAAGACGGTCGGAGAGCCGAACTGTTTAATTACACTATTTTTAGGCAAGACAGATATTGCCCTTGCAAAGTGCGAGCGTCTTATAATGAATGAAGTTTTTGAACCTGTTTGGATAAGGTCACCTGATAATGACTATTGGATATATAGCCTTAGTACTCCTCAACGCATCACTGTACAGTGCCAAGAGATAGGATCTCCTCCCAATATTGAGAAGAATTAGTAGTTAACTCTACGAGGAACCGGAATTTTGTCAAATTTCTCCTCTTGTTATATACATGCAGAAAACTTTAAACTGTTACCCCATTCAATGGGAAGGACTACCGTTAACCTAGTGAAAGCACGTATCGTGCTACCCAGTATTGAGAAGGTGTTGACTTCCTTGGAGGAAGATTTGTTCCAGGCAGATGGTCACCACCCTGAGGTAGATCTGCAGCACCTAGACGGCCTTGTGGAACATGCCTCCTCGGGTATTCAAACACAAGGAATTGATGCAGCCAAGATGTTTACTACGCTTCAAAGTGAGACAGTAACTCAACACACATCTTCGGTATGGCCTATTATTGTAATTGTAGCGTCCATAGGATGTGGTGCGCTTTGGCCTGTCTGGCTTAAGTTTATTAAGAAAAATTGTCCCTGGGTAGGAAAGTATATAACATGTACCCTACGCCCCACCAGGATGAATACTGCTCAAAATTAAACGACGATGAAATAGATTTACAGATTCCACCCCAAGGGGATGGCGTTATGAGAGAAGAAACTACGTCAAGGGCCTCTTCCAGAGACGATCCTGAGACGCAGTCGGCACTTACCGGGTTCGTTGGGTACGGGCGCCTAGCAATCGACCCCTCGTGAGGAAGTTAATATCGGTCCACCACTGTCGGAGCCGATTATAGACTTCAACTGAAATCCATTGAAATTGACCTGGCGCAGCCATGTCCATGAATGTATAAACTGTTTTCTAAATTTGTAACAACAATTAAGGTTTCAGTTCAACTATGAATGTTTAGCATTTATGTACTTCATATATAGAAAGACTTGTTACTGTAAACAGGAAATGGATAGTATTGTAACCGCTTTCCCACAGTGATAAGAGGTGTTCTTACTATACAAAAAAGCAATTAATGATACTTGGAGAAAACGTGCGTGTTGTTGCACCCTACGTTTTCATCTAAGGAGAGGAGAGTGTTATGTAGCGCCCTGCTATTCAAGCGCTTTAGCTTTTTGACTTATTCTCTGTTTGATTGATTTAATTATTTGATTGTAACATTTAAACTAAATGTTAAATAATTTACTTTTTGCATTTATGCACGCGCAGTCAGAAGAAAATTAAGAGGAAGTTGTGGTGAGAGTGTTTGCAAGATTTAGCCAGAGTGCAGTTGCACCGGTAAACCACATGTGCATTTTGTAATATTTTTCACAACATGATGGTGTACCACATTTCCTGAGAAGTGGTCTTGTTATTTCCCGCATGAATTTACAGAAAATCCCCGAAAAGGAGGGACAGGATATGTATTCAGGAAATGATGACAAAGAAGATGCCCAATCGGTTACTTCGTTATAAAAGATGATCTAATAGACATGAGTGTGATCTACCAATGCGAGATCCTCTTTTAAACCAGGGGGACGGTCTGGACTTGAAGACCACGCGGAAGTAAGAACTATTAAATACCTTGGCAGAGAGTGATTCTCGCCATTCTGATCTTTGTACTGACGGCCTAAGAAGAAGAGCACGTGAACCAGAAGGGGTCCTGTCTGGACCTGTACCAGTGACTGCAGTAGGAGACTGAAGTAGACCTTAGAAGATGTTGGCAATACTCATCTTGTTTTGTGAGTAAAGATTGTAAACTCTCAGCCAAGGCGAATCGGGTTAGATTAATAGTAACCGAGGGCATAATGAGGGATGATAAACTTTGAATAAGTGCATTTGTTTGTTGTTTCTTTTACTACTTATTTATTTGTAATAAATATTATATTTTGTTTAACGATTGCTCTTGATTAAGAGGTCATAATTATAGGGTTGTTGCCTTTGAGTCCTTGCCCTCGTCCCGGTTCATAACAGCATCTTGTTGGATATATATTAGAATATTATTACGATGCACGGACCCATGAACGTTAAAATAAAGAACATTGTTTATTTACATACACGCATAATGACGCATGATTTAGTGCTTTATGAGTTGTTGTAGCTTGTAGCTATGTGAAAATGACACAAGAGCGCTTTTCGTTTTTTGGAACCTTACCGTATTTTAACACAGATTATTTTATTATGTATCAGAATCTTCTGAGTTGTTTCAGAGAAGTATGCACGTCATGGTGACCCATTTTTTAAATTTTTGGTATAGGAAAAAAATTAGCGGCCGAAAATGAGGCGCATTATCCCCGTCGGGTTTTTTTTGTCCAAGGTTTTATTGTTCTATTCAGTCTATATGTTACATTTGTTTAGCAGATAGGCAACTTGGGATACAGAAATTGCGCAGTTAGTATTGCTACTTTACATATTTCATGGTGTTGGCAAGATATTA
>Ga0268261_10004625_pt1 | contig 10324 bp, 9 predicted proteins | sample TergutNc150P1_FD_190353 | JGI IMG/M metagenome (GOLD analysis project Ga0268261, IMG submission 190353) | Nasutitermes corniger P1 segment gut microbial community from laboratory colony in Florida, USA - Nc150 P1 (SPAdes) (version 2) | ecosystem: Host-associated > Arthropoda: Insects > Digestive...
GTGTGTTGTCAGGTAGAGGTCTCTGCGACGAGCTGATCACTCGTCCAGAGGAGTCCTACCGACTGTGCTGCGTCGTTGTGTGTGATCTAGAAACATCAAGAATGGGTGCTCCATATATATATATATATAACATTAGTCGCCTAAGGGTTAATAATTTAACCCTTATCCTGCTAACGTAGAGAAAATGGTGAGCTCCTAATAATGCCAGCAAATAGCAGATGGGATTTAATTCGGCGTCTAAGGGTTAATTAAGTACAAGGAAGTCACAGCGTCAGCCAACCATGCATATCTGTATTATACAGTGCTCATGGTCAGGTTGATTCTTTCTTTACAACTCTACCAAGAAGACAGTGATCTCACATTAAAATACTCTGTGAGCATATGATCAAGATGCTGAGTATGATTTGCCATGAGTAAACCGGTAATTAAAACTGTGTACCTATGTATTAGCACCTAAAACTCTTCAAAATATATTTGATTTCCAGATGTGGGTTGAACTTGGAGGTTGTTGACAAAAACCGCATTTCTCAAGTAAAGGTTGCAACAATTCAGAAGATAGTTGGGAAGCGACTTCATGTGTGCTATTATAATGCAGACCCAGATGATAATGGTTTTTGGTGCCATGAGGATTCACCACTTATACATCCAGTAGGATGGGCCCGTCGTGTTGGCCAAACCATAGATGCCCCAGAGGAGTACCTTGAACGTTGTGAAGAAGGATCATGGGATAAAGATGATGCCACAGATGAATACTTCCATGAGCTGCCACCTTCTTCATGCCCTGCAGGCGTTTCGTTTCAGGTATGCTTGTGTCAAGGTTGATTGTAATAAAATTGTTTAATTGTTGTTTAGTGTTCAGAGGTTCCAGTAATTTCCAGGTTTAAGAAAGGGATGTAATTTTTAATAATTGTTAAGTGAAAATTCATTGATCTGAAACAAGTTTCTTATTTATCTGAAGTAATTTAGAAATACAGTGTCATAATGTGTAATATGTAAAGAATAGCAATGAAATGTAATTATATCATTGCCCACATGTGTACATGATATGTTATTCTAATCCTCATTAATTAATGTGGTGTGAAGATGAGTAATTATTTGAATCTAGATTAAGCTCAAAAAAATTGGTGTTGCTCTGAGTATGTTACACAACAGACACAGACGATTACAATTGGAAAATGGAACGTGGTCAGAGCATTGTTGAGCATGGCTGGAAGACATTCACACAGCAGAAGAGATGTGTTAATTTTTCAGATACGTTAACTTGTAGGAGACACATTTAAAAGCCAGTTGTTTCTCATGATGGCTTGAGTTCTTCTGGTGTAGGATGGATTTTTAAATTTCTACCATGTTAACACACAGTGACCAGCGTACGGCATGCAAGGCCATTCACCAGATGTTTCAGAGACCCCCATAGGTTAGTAATTGATTAAACATTCCTAAAGCAAGTTGTTTTATTGTTGTGAGTGTGCTAATGGAGCTTTGCTTAGTACCATATTTGTCAGAATATGAAGTGATGGATTGACTCCCTTTTACTGTTGTCACCTTTCAGGAAGATGCCTGTATTGAACATGGTCATGTTTGTACATGATTATAGGGTTAAACCTCCCTCATTTTTATCACCTGTGCAGACCAGCTCAGGGGCCCATCCAGTCTCCTAGTCAGTGGGTTGCAGGGTTCTTTGCCAAGAGTAAAGTGGTTGGGGCGAGATTTGAACATTTACCTCCATCTAATGCTAATTTTAAGAATGAATGGAGCTGTACTTCTACTCTGGCTATATGCCTTCATGGCATGGGCAGGGACAACTTACCTTTTTATTTTTATGCCCATTTTTCAGATGCTGAAGTAGAAAAAAGATTCTCTTATTTTGTTAAATACAGTAATTCTTTGAGACCGGGAATTGCTGGATGGTTCAGTTGGCAACTAGTGTTCAGTTCCCAGCAGTGGGCAAAGATTTTACTCTTCACTGTCACCTCCACACTGGGTGTGTGGTCCACTGAACCTACCAGTCCAGTTGCTGCTGGCTGGGCATCTTTCTCTGTGGGTAAAGCAGCTAAGCTGTGGAACTAACTGCTCCTATCAGTCTGGTACTGCTGTTATGCATATATTGTGTATGTGTACCACTGCTCTCCCTTTTCAGGATTTGGTGTAATTTTTCCAGGATGTGATGCTGCATCTTTGGGTGTTTGGTTCCTGATATTCTGAGACAGCTTAATGGTTTCATTGTCAGGAGTCACAAGATCATTAAGAATGCCTATGAAGCAGGTGGATGACCCTTCAAGATGAGACCACTATGTTGTCTTTAAGTGTCAGGAACCAAATGTCCAGTGACACAGCATAATATCCCAGAAGAACTGATACTCTATCTGTATCGCTGCAAAAACCTTACAACTCACATTTCACAATTGTTTAAGAACAGTAATTTGGAAACCTCTGTATGTTTGCTAAAGGGCACTGTTAAAGAAACCATTTGTGCTTCAGAGGTTGTGTAGGATTAGTTTGGGCCAGACATACAAACACCAAAATAATTTGGGCAGGTAAAAATTGAAACCCCTTCAGTTTGTCTTCCTTTCTTTCTGTATTTATTAAAAACTGTCTTCTGATACTGAACAGTGATGTGAATGAATTGCATTAATTTGTTGGTTGCAGGAGGGTATGAAATTAGAGGCAATTGATCCACTGAACCTATCCGCAATCTGTGTGGCGACTGTGATGAAAGTATTGCGAGAGAATTATATAATGATACGCATTGACAGTTATGATGAGGATGCATCAGGCGCCGACTGGTTTTGCTATCATGCCAGCTCTCCGTGCATCTTCCCTGCAGGCTTTTGTGACGTCAATTCTATTCCTTTGACTCCACCTAAAGGACATGAACCAGGAAAATTTGATTGGTCTACGTATCTTGAGGAGACAAATCTTACGACAGCTCCTCTCGTTCTTTTTAACAGGGTAATGCTGAGTTGTATAGAGTGTCACTGATTTCTGATTTCTACATCCTGGTTTTTCCTGCCAGGTCATTGTGTCTTTGTTTGAAGTGTACAAGGTCTGGCTGTGTTTTGAGTTTATTTTTAATATTTTTGCTGTCATTCCATCTTAACAGGTAACAGTTGCCATCCTGGCTAGATGGATGCTTTCCAACCTAAACCATACAGACATATTTTATTTAGATTTCACAGTGCTCATCTTGCACCTTCTGTTGTAGCAAGTGGGAAAGTGATGTATAACAAAGAACTGCCTTGTGTATATAGAAAACTGCTGTCATAATGCAGTAAGTCTTAGAAAGATGAAAGAACTTTTATTGTGAGATAATTATTTTGTGTGTCCTTACACCATACACCAAAATAAAAATCAGCTGCAACCTTTCAAATTGGGATTTTGAAAGTTGTCTGCACTCCTGCTAGCTTTTGTGAGAACCACGTTGGCAAGAAACCACCTTTCTGCTATGAATGTGGAACTTGATTACTCCTAAGATGAATTACATATTATGTTGTGTGTGTGTGTGTGTGTGCACGCGCACTCCTGCCTGCCTGCTGCAAGTGTTGTGGTAAGCTGCTACCATGACAGTTTCCTTCCTGAGCATGTGCACAGTTTTTGTAGTAACATTATAGGATGTGATGCTGTGTTCACTGGTAAATAGTTGACAACATTTCAGGGATTCTTGCTACCTCCATGTCAGTGGTTCAAAAAGTCCATTGTGACGTGTATGCTCTTCTAGAATGTCCATAACCTTTCAGCAATTTACATGTCATTCCATTCCAGAAGACTTGGATCGTTTGACTAGTGCTATGAGAACCACTTATAAGCACTTACATTTTGCCGTAACAGATTTTCAGTTCATAAGTTTTCCATACAGTTTTATCATTGATCCCAAGGATTGGTAGGCCTGATTGTCACACATTTCTACTCCCTACTTTCACCTCTGAGCCATTTATTGAAATGGGAAATTTTTGTTTAGTTTTGTTTGTCCAGCAGCCTTGTTCATATCTTGGTGCTGCTTGACGTTTGATCATTTGCCTGCAGGAAATTCCGGCTCATGGCTTTGTGGTGGGCATGAGGTTGGAAGCAGCTGATCTCATGGATCCACGGTTGGTGTGTGTTGGAACAGTGTCTCGTGTTGTAGGCCGTCTCCTGAAGATACATTTTGATGGCTGGGAGGAAGAATATGACCAGTGGCTGGACTGTGAGAGTCCGGACATGTATCCTGTTGGCTGGTGCCACCTTGTTGGACACAAACTAGAAGGACCTAGAGCTCCATCAACCAAAGCGTCTGCAGCAGCTGGTAAGTATATTATCTCTGTACGAATCAGAAAATAGACATGACGTAGAATTCCTTCATTTGTCCTTATATGAGTGACAGTTCACATGGCATAAGATGGCATTCATATCCTTCATTCTGACAAACTGCATATTATACTGGGTTTGATGTAACAGTTTCAGGATTACCACAGAAACTGGAAGCTGCACATTATCACAGAAATGTTGCATTGATGGCAGAATATTATAAGGACAGTAAGTAGGTGTAAATTTTACCACAACATTTCTGCATATGTAAGACAGGTCATCATGAAAAGGTGGGAGAAAATATTTTTTCAGCGCATTTGCACAATTGGAGTATACCTTCATTTCCATTAGTGCCATCATCTTGAAAATGTATGCAAGATGTGCATAGATTTTATGCCATGATTCCTTTTCAGTTGAGGTTTTTGTCCGTTGACCCTGTGAAAGAGTCATCTTGCAGTGGAAGCCGAGCTTTTCGTCAGTTTGACACTTTGTTACCAGTACAATGCTTCAACTGCTTAGGATTATGTGATAGAAGGCCAGTTTGTATACTGAGTATGTTTATAGGGATGTGGAAGACTAGTGCGGTTTGATGTCAGGTTGTTATTCATCTGCCTCGTTTTTTGCTAGGCACAAATATAACCTTTAAATGACCTATGTTTGCATGTGCAGAAAAGTAACAAACATAAGAAATTAATTTTATATATTTAGGCAGCAAGGAAATTTACTGCATTTTTGAGACATGCTGTGTAATCTGTTCTCTCTGCTACAGAATGCCATTTATTTCATGATTTTGCCTTTTGCTGTGAAATGAATATTTTTCCCATAAACCATGCATGTATATATAAATACCAACACGATCATTTAAAGGTTAATATTCTGTGCCCTTCGCTCTTTTGAGTGTGAATATATGCAACCGAATTTCACATACAGGGGTTTTCTGTAGTACATGGTGTGTCAGAATAATTCAGATGATCATAATTTCCTCCATTTAATGTTTTAAATCATTTAAAACCATGAAATAACTTGAGCTATGCAGAAATACAGTTTTGTTAAGGATCATGTCTGTACACGACTAAGGCCAGTCTCTAGCACAGTTTTGGGGGACTGATGTCAGACATGATTTCTGTATTGCCAGCATTGTCAGCATTGAAGATGATGGGGGCAGTAGATTCCTCCAGAACATCGGCACCTATCTATCGGTTTATATGACCACATTGCAGCAGATGAAATTCGTAGCAAAATGGTTTGGTGATTTTACATGACAGTTGTGGTATTAGTTGGGTGGGAGGGGGGATTTGGCATGCAGAAATGTTGGCTTTATTTAGGAATGGAAGTAGATTTTGTGGAGCAGATCCCCCCCCCCCCCCAAGATAATGTGATACACTTAACAATTTTGAGATGAGAAAGTAAACACTATTATTCTCTGTTTGCAGGGAAGACTCCAAAGGGTGTGAAGAAAAAGCCTCGTAGAAGGCATAAGAAAGGAAAGGGTTCTCCGAGTGGTTTGGGCCCAAATAAGAAAGGCGCTGGCAATAGTTCCACTATATCTGCAAGGACTGATGTTACACAAAGTATGCACCTGTCAGATTATACTTGCATACCTATAGCAAGTACCTATCAAGTGAAAGTGGATTTGTGTTTGAGTCCCAGGATAAATCTTATTTTCAAGTGTTTTGTTTGCTATAACATTGTTTGACATATTTATCTGCAGAAAGTGCCTGTTAGCTCTGCCATTTCCTTCTGTCCATACTGACCTGGGTGAGGAATTTCATCTGAAGACCTGTACATGTTTATGGTCTCTGACCGTGGTTGGTCTAGTTAATTGAGACAGATTGTGTTCCTGATGAGGAATTTGCTGAGGCTGAGCTCAGACCAAAGAAAGGGTTTCAGATTGCAAAGTGGGTCAGTTATAAGTATCGATCATCGATGTTTAAGAGAGAGAGAAATTGCAAATTCTCTTCCTTACCTTGGTGTTTGGTTGTAAATGTGTTGCTAAGGTAACAGAGAAATGTTATAGTTTGTTAAAATAATGATTGCATAGATGAAAAGTAATCACTAATTTAATGTCAAGGGGCGTAACAGAGCCAACGTGCCTTAAGTTTCTTTCTCTGCATAACTCCCCCGACTTCTTGACGAAGAGTGAAGATATTGGTGCTTATTGAGGTTCTCTGGAAAATGAAAGGGTAATTGTTGTGAAGATTAACTTACCAGTGCACGCAGTAGCATTCATGTAATGTGATGGTCATTGCTTGTGAGTGCTGCAGATCGAAACCAGAGTGGCATTATTTCAGTTTTGGATATAGGTCTCTTATTACGTGATTTTGCTTTAACTCGACTTGAAAATTAACACCGTATTTCAAATTTACGTGATATTGTTCATTGTAATGCCATTTGGCATAGGTGATGCATGAAATTTTTCAGTTTAAAGTGATTTGGCATACATGATTTGTGGTCGCGCTTTTCTTATGTTGGAGGATAGCAGAGAGTGAGGTCACTGTCATGCCATCAGTCATGTGCATGGATTGATTATGTTAGTGATAATCATGCATCTTATCTAGTTTCCTCTCCTACAGCATTGGCTTTTCTTACCAACATGAGTGAGAAATGTAAATCTACATCACCTAGTGCAGTCCACATAAAAGTGAGTGAAAGACAATCATTACTGAAGAGAAATTAGGCATAATAAGCTGACTTAAAAAATGTGAACAAATTGTTGATATGCCATAATGTTAGACTCACTCATAGTAGCGTAGGTACAGTTCGTGATAATGCTGATAGAATTACAGAGAAAGTGCGAATTTATGAACCAAAGTGTTTCTGCAGCAAGACCACCACAGTCCTGTCAGAATGAACAGTACCAAAAACTATAGATGTGAGTCTCTTACATTTTTACTGCATTAGAAATAAATAAATAAATATGTTGTATAGATATGTTTGTCTACTGTATATACAGTATATATATATATATATGTTCTCTGCAGGTTTGTATGTCCACTACTGGTATAGTCGTACTCTGTGTAGGATGAGATTGTCAATCCCATAAACCTCAGGAAATACACTGTTTAGATTGGAATTTTCAGTTTGATTTGTGCAATTTTGATTTGTGTATCTTTTGCAGGAACATATCCCTGGTATAAAACTAGACCTGCTTGTGTATGTCCTTCCAGTAACAGTTTGTTGTTGGATATATCACTTTCACATTCATGGGATTCTTTGATGTTTCTGCTGAAAAAATGCAGATTTTGTTTTGCAAATAAGTAATTTGTAATTTTGGCCATACCTATAATTCAGTTGTATTCAGTGGTTGTCATTGTTTGTTATCTTGTTGAAAATTGGTAACTGGCAAAGTTCATGTAATTGTTTAGCAGCAGGGATGTCTGCTAGCTCTAAAACCAGTGGATCGTCTAATGAGCACATGCTTAGAGAACCTGCTCAAGCGACAAAGCTTGCTGCATTAGATAGCAGTGCGGATGGTTTACCAAAAGAAGGTAGCAATGGTCTCCCAGGACCTGGACGGGAACCCGAAATGGGACAGGAGCCAGCTGGTCCCGATCAGTCTCTTCCCATTTCCTCGGAACCTGGTAGTGTTCAGCAGCCTCCTATACCTCGGGAGAGAACTGCCACGTCTTACATTAATGTGAGTTGTTGAATAGGTGTTCTATATAAACCGTAACTTTTCCGTCCTGTATACCGCTGTACTAAGTAATGCAGAACATGGTGACTCTAGGTTGTCTAGTGCTGCATCTCACATAAATGCTTATTTCAAAGTCAGTCTCACTTTTGTTTAGTTTCATTGTGCTGTAGTCAGTAGTTATCCAAGAAATTTAATGTTAATGGAATGCACAGGGTCATTACCATTGGCAGTATCCTTATTTTAAAGTAATTTGGTTCAGTGTAGATCCCAAAACCCAGAATCCTTATTAATCCTTGTCATATTAAATTTGATCTCCCTCATGTACTGCTGAAAGTTTTATTTAGTATTAGTGATTCCATTACTGTCAGAGATCATTATTAGTAAAGGGTGAAATAAAATTCCTATACATCAAGAAACAATCAATCAAAAATTATATTGTGTCCATGCACTCTTGCATAATGAATGGGGAAATAGTTGGTTCCTTACTGGAAATGCAGTTAACAGTTACCTAAAGAGTTTAATATCAAAGCTGATTATCTAAAAAAAAATTAATAGTTATGTTCAGCAGAAGTATAGTGGTCATTGTAGTCATTATCATCATCATCATCATCATCATCATCTTATCACACATCTCAGCATGTCTGCCCAGAAGCCATCACCTATCCTAGATTGTTGATGGGATTAGAGTCTGTCTGGGGAAGGAGAGTCATCCTCTCCCCTAAGATTAAGGGGTGTGTGTGTACTGTATGATATGTAAAAATACTGCCTTTTGTCATACGCTTAAGATGTTTTTGTTTAAGTATATATCCTCAATATATTTTAGGAAGTTTTTGGTGATCACTCATTCTACTGAAGTAACTAAGGTGCATATAAATATGTTGTTTAAGCTTCCAGATATTTTTAACTTCCAGGGCCCCATTTTCATATTTCCTAATTTTCTCTGCTTAAGCATTGGAAAGGTTATGGGTCATGGGAACCACTATATCTGTTACAAATGCTGCATTATTCTCCCTACTGTATATTATATCAGGTCTGTTCAGGTCTGCCATTCCATCAGTTACGATAGGCCTGTCACAATATTAACCTTTTAAAGCCCACTGGTTACGTGATGCGCCACCAGTTTAACATTCAACAACTGTACGCTCTGCCCACACTGTATTTATGTGTTTTGTATTTATCTGACAACAAACAGCGACTTGTGCCACTTACAGCATAAACTGATTGGTTTTTATAACTGAGATGAAAAGTGTTTACAGCGCAGTACAGACTGGGTCTTTAAATAAAGCAGTATGCGCTTCGTCTTTAAAGGGTTAAATCACATTACCTGGTTCCAGCACCAGTTCTGGCTTGTATCTACAGTACAGTGGAGAATTTCTATTGAGTACCTTGTACTCTCTTGGTTAATTATTTTTGTCAGTTGGTTGTCTCTTCCAAGATATGCAGTTTCACATAGTGATGAGCTCCAAGCCATTACATGTTAACTTGTTTTGCCTACTTTATCACATTTTCCGTATCTGTTGGTCACATAATACTCCTAAGCAGTGCTACTAATAGTTTCTGGTTTTGATTACCTGGTCCTGGATGGCGACTGCAAAACCTTCTGTCTCAGAATAGGTATAGCCTGCAGAAAACCACAGGATTCTTCATCCACATGCTTTTCCTGTAGTAAGTTTGGGAATTTTATATGAAGGGTTTTTCTTTTCAGGGTGTTCAGGTTTTGTATTATTGTTACATTACTACCACTACTACTGCCACCACTTATACCACCGCCACTGCCACCACCGATGTTCAGCCTGTTGAGACCTGTTATGGATATTTATTTATTTTCCAAACCTAAATTTCCCTTTTGCTTAATATTTGAAGATCTTATGCAGAAATTTATCCATGTATTATTTTAAATTTCATCTGTATTATATACATTCTGTTATTGTTATTTTTGTCATAATTGTGTTTCACTGGTTTTACAGCCCAGAATGTTGTATCCTGCAGATGAATTAAAGTTCTTACATTCACATTATTGTACCCATTTTTTTTTCTGCACAGATCTGCTTTCTATTGTAACATATCTCGAATCTGTGAGGCCACCTTTATTTACTCAGCGTGCATGCAGATGTTCATTTAATACAGTAGACCATACAGTAGTAAATCTAAATGACCCTTTCTCTGCTAAAATACTAAAATGTAATATATGAAGAACATGAAATTGATGGGTTTGATAGTCAAATGGCACTAAATTTAACCCTTTAACCCTTAAAAGCCCGAATTAAATCCCATCTGCTATCTGCTGGCATTATTAGGAGCCCACCATTTTCTCCACGTTAGCAGGATAAGGGTTAAATTATTAACCCTTAGGCGACTAATGTCATATATATATGGAGCACCCATTCTTGATGTTTCTAGATCACACAC
>Ga0268261_10004626_pt1 | contig 10324 bp, 3 predicted proteins | sample TergutNc150P1_FD_190353 | JGI IMG/M metagenome (GOLD analysis project Ga0268261, IMG submission 190353) | Nasutitermes corniger P1 segment gut microbial community from laboratory colony in Florida, USA - Nc150 P1 (SPAdes) (version 2) | ecosystem: Host-associated > Arthropoda: Insects > Digestive...
CTATTATTTTACAATTTGTTATTTAGATGATACCTAGATAATTTTGACTTGTTCTATATCTTATGGCCCATAACGGGGCCTGTTGTAGATCACACGAACATGAATAAATCAATCAATCAATCAATCAGTCATATCTAATTTAAATCCTTTGATGTTTCACTGGGAAGAGATTCCAGCAACAACCGTTCCATGGTAGTGAGTGGGTTCATGGGTGGTACCACAATGGAAAAAGAGTGAGGAACAATCATGACTGATCTGTGTTAAAAGTTATATGTTACCGTTGTTGGGAGACGTAAAATACAATATCAACTAATATAGGGGAATAAAGAAGTATAACATGATATTACTGTATAATGACCATTCTTCATTTTCTGTCTTCTTTACTAATATGCTGCATAATATAACATAACATTAATCTGTGCATGTTGATGTGCACGGCATGTTGTGCTCATAGCTGAATAATTCTTTAGTGTTTGATAAGAAGGGCTTAAGAAAGGAATTATGACAAACTTTGTCAGTTTACTCAGAGGTTAAACTTAATGTGCATACTACTTATGATGTACAGCCTGGGTACAATGTATTTAATTTTCATTTTACAAGATTTAAATTTAAACTCTAATGACACTGAAGAGTGAAAGTAATTTGTGGCATCAATAAATATTTAAAAAATCTGATGCCTGCCCTTCTTAGTGAATAAAAAAGAATTATTGGCTGTGTTTATAAAAGTGTTCAATGTTTTTTATCCTGCTTTTGTACCCTGCCTTTCTTAATCCTTCGTAGTGGATACAAAATGGCAAATATAATTTGAAGGAATCTACAGTGTTACTCAAATAATATGTTGTATATCTGAGTATATATTACAATGATGGTCTTCCAAGTTATAATAGTATGTAGTTTGGTACATAAATGACAATATATTCTATGAATTTGCCACATCCTTCTTCAGGGCATTTTATTCTCAGGAAGAGGTAGGAGATACCTCCGAAATGTTATTATCTGTTTACCAGACTACACGGTTTCACATTCAAGTAGGGCATAATCTTAATTTATTACTGTTAAACCTCAAGAATCATGAGTATGTATTGTTTTCATAAATTAGGATTTACTATATTTGATACTTCAGAAAAATTAGTGTGTGCTGTCATAAATTTTGTACTATATTTTAAATGCAGAAAGTAAAAATAATGGTTTCTCTGGGGGCTTTTGACTTATATTAACATTCACACTGTTAATTTGCAAAATGAATTTATTTTCAATTATGTGGCTGTTATGTGCAAGCTTGCAATTTATTTGGCTGTAATTGCTGTTTGTTCCAACTCATGCACTTATATACACTTTAAAACATTAACTCACATTAACATTTAAAACACTAAAAAAACTGTTAAAAATATTTTAGTGAAGTTGCCCCTACATGTTTCAGTCCACTCATTCAACCATCCTCAGAGGGCTCGTATGCCGTACTTTGTGCTGTTACTAGATTGGGTTCCGCTGATGTGTGTTTGTTGATTATTTGTGCAGTATGTGGCTGTATGTCCTTACCGTCGGTTTGTATGTGTGACTGGTGCTGTTGTCGGAGTGAGATCTGGTCATGGATTCCATGACCAGAACTCACTCTGACAACAGCACCAGTCACACATACAAAACGACGGTAAGCACATACAGCCACATACTGCACAAATAACCACCGAACGCACATCAGTGGAATCCAATCTAGTAACAGCACAAAGTACGGCATACGAGCCCCCTGAGGATGGTCGAATGAGTGGACCGAAACATGTAGGGGCAACTTCACTAAAATATTTTTAACAGTTTTTTTAGTGTTTTAAATGTTAATATGAGTTGATGTTTTAAAGTGTATATAAGTGCATGAGCTGGAACAAACAGCAATTATAGCAACATGCACGGTGCAACAATAAAAATTATTTGGCTGTATTCTTGGAGCATTTCTTTGAAGCTGCTAAGAGTTTCAGCAGCTCCTTAGAGGGAAATTTGTTCTTAGACTATTTAAAAATGAGTGTAGGTAAGCAAACACTCCTATTCCCATTACAGCACACCATCTTGAGACAGATGTTGTTGTGCAGGGAATGGAAGAGTTTCATCCTAGCAATGACATTTGAAGATAAATGTTTTGTAGAATGTCACACCATGTATTCTGGTGGACGTGTACTGACATTTCAGAGAGTCCTGCTGCCTTCCTGGTGATGGACACAGTGAGAACCTTTGAAATGTGGGTACACTCCTACCATACTAAAATGTGTGACAAGCCCAGAAGACAGCAGTACTCACTGTAACTGCTGTGGAAACCTAACACCTTACAACACTTCTGTAGAATGTTGGTACTCTTTCTTATGATTTCACATATCAAGAGCACAGGGCTGAATTATTCGAATAAAGGAATTTAAAAAGATATACAAATTGCCTGGTGATTTATGAGTGCAAATCATCCGATTGGAAAGGTACTTGAGATTCTACATTTTTCTCATTCAACCAGTGCTAATTGTAGGAACTTCTATTATTTGCCATTCTCTTCTGTACATACATGCATTTGCTTGTTTGACTATACTATGCACTTGTTTTGTATATTGCATACTGTGTGTTTTTTGTATATTATATTGAAGCAGTGAATATTATTGGTTTTTCTCATTTAATGTACTGTAATTGTGTTTGCAATGTTTACTAACGTGGGTACAAAAATGGAACATTCGTTTTACAAACAGGGTAAGGGAACAAGATGCTTTTTAAAGATACACCTAATTTAATGTGATCCAAATTTCAACTGCAAGTGAGAGTGGTCTACATAGCCCCACCATGGATACAAAATAATTGGTTTTCTTCATTTAACTTTGAAACACAAAACACTGATAAGGAAAGTTGATGTCAGTTGATTTACACACAGAACACAGTCAACTGTTAAATTCCATTTATTAGGGCCGGTAAAAAGTTGTGTGCTTAATTAGGCACCATGTCAGGAAGTTATAAGAATGAAGGGAGGTATAGGTGCACTAGGTGGATGTGAGTGATCACAGCCCTAGCTACTTTACTCACAGTGAAAAACTCCTGATATCCACTAGATAGGAGACTGTGTGGGGTCCAGAGCCATTCTGCATGGTTTGTAAAAGAAAAATGTCTTATGTCCTTGCTGGAAACCAAAGTCATTGAGCTGTTTGCATAGCCACTGTACTGATGCAGCTTCCCTGGCTTATTAACAGTCTATGTGGCAGGATTTTCTTTATTTCCTAAAAACAGAAATTGGAAGAAAGTTATGGTAATGGTTTATGAGTGCTGTTTTAATACCATTGACACCAAAGCCAGGCAATTCTTTCCTCTTCTTTTAATTCAGATAAATTGAAGATTTTGGTATTTAATATTTAAGAGATGGATTATCTCTTTGTAATACAACAACTTCAGGATTATTCAAAACAGCTCCATATTACTGAAATTAAAATAATTTGTTTGTTATATGCTTCAGTGAAAGTTCCGAATAGTACTAGGATCCTACTTAGGGAGGCAATGTCTGTGAGTTTGCAATAATGAGAACTACCTAACTGAGATATGGGGTTATCAGAACTGTGACTGCGAAGTTCGTGTGATGTGATGTCAGTACCCACCTATAAAAGTAGATAACACCACATCCTGGCAAATGATCGTCTTGATTTTATCCTGTACATGCCCAGTCTGAATCTTGTCTGGGACATGAACTGTCCGGACTGAAATCTGTTGTGTTCTTTTTCAGTCTGTTCCAACAGATGCCAGGATAGCACATTTAGTTGGGCCATTACTGCTTCATTCCACATTCTTTCCTGCTTATTATTTACTATCACCCAATAACTTAATACTTATATTCTTGAATTATCAACAACACTGTTTCATTAATTTACAAATAAATAAATAAAAAAATACATAAAACACACACACACACACACACACACACACATGGTGCCACATCCCAGAAGACTCTAATGTTAAGAAACACCTAACACTGAGATCTGTGCTGCCATAGAGCCGAGACTTACTGTTTGAGGGCAGGTCCACAGAGACTCACAGTGACCTCACACTTTGTGATTTCAGATAACGAGATAAGACACGTGAACGACCTCTCCTTGAGGCAGAATCGCAAACATGAAAATGATGCCAATGGTAATGACTGTATTAGGAACAATTTCCTGGCAGCTTCCCTTGTATCGCTTCTGTGATATTGAGCACGAAACAGAAAGATGAACACATAATGACAAAAATATTATTTTTTTGCAGTGGAGACTTTGTTCATGAAACTACAGATGTGTTCCGGGAATATTTCAAAGATTTCGTGCTTGATTTATACACAAATTTACATGAATCAAGCTTCTGTATACTACTCTTAAATGCTTTTATTTATTGCAACACACACATATTATCTAAAGGAGTGCAATACTTCCCCTCATTGGCTGTCAAAAAGAATATTCTAATTATTTTTTTAATTTCATAAGTCATTAACATAGCTAAGTGGCGCAATAACCACAAAGACATGCTTGGGTATGGATAATTTAGGCCCTGCTTCCTTCTAATTTACATGATGTACAAACCAATTTGAAAGCTTATAAACGCATTTTCTACTCTCGCTGCATTAAACTTAACACACTGGGAAATTATATTTGCTTACTAAATTCCTACATTAGAAATGGTAGTGTTTCATGTGTAGGATTTTATCCTTATCTTGTTTCTTGTTGGTTGGAGACTTAAGTATTCTGGGATATGACACTTAGTCATTGAGCAAGTAGTTTCTGATGTTTAGTAATTGCATTTTTTTCATCCTTGACAAAATTTGTACCACATCATTCACTTCGTTTAACCTTTAAGAACCGTGCGTCCTATATATAGGACGGGCGTACCACTACCCTCCAGATGTTGCATTTTATATATTTTTTTCAACAAATATAAGTGCTGAGTATTTTAAACATACCGCACACTCTCCGTTTTTCTCTTCAAAATGCCGTTTATTTCATAATGCTACCTTTTTTTGTTCCTGTGTTATTCACATTTTACATACAGGATGTGCCAAAATTTAAATGTAAAACTCCAGTGCCAAAAGGTTAAATGGAGTCGGGAACCATAAATCCAGTGACACAGCATTATATCCCAGAAGAAACCAGTCATAAAGCAATATTGCTGTGAGAACCTGAACCTCCATCTTGCATTCTTCTTGGTTGTTGGTGTTGTGCTGTATATTCTTTAAATGTCTAGATCCCTGCTCCTAATTACGTACTTCAGTCACAAGCATGTAACATGGAAAATATTTAACTGAAAAATTGAATAATGAAATGTCTGTTGTTCTGTTACACAATAACTTGTTTTGTGAAGATGAAGTCATGTGGAGGAATTAGACACTTCAACTGTGAGTTTCACCTGGTCCATAACATGAAATTTCCTGCAAGAGCACATTGTATAGGAAATTCATTCTATGTATTTGTTAGTAAATGGAATTGAAGAACATGAAACCATACATATTGAAGGATTTTGGAAAGTCAGTCCACATTTCAGTCCATGTCGTTTAGACCTCAACAATTGCAAATTTACAGGCTTTCTCGTTTCACAGCAGTTGTTTAAATGATGGTCAAAAACCCCAAAATGACCATCATTTCTATAAACCACAACCTTAACAACAGATAAGCAAAAGTATCTATTTTTTACTTCACATACAGTGTCTTTCCTGGTACATATCACAATATCCTACATTACACTATAATTGTAAGGAATAATGTAGTGAAATGGACATGCTATTGAGAATTCTAATATACATATGGCATTATTTAGTTCATCGTATACATTATTGGTATCATATAAATGATTTGGAAATTTATTTTCTACTTATATTTCATGATTTTTTGGGATATGAAATAAAAGTCTGTGAACATACATCAATATTATTTTCATTTTTTATAGATAATGGAACACTTCCTTTGGAGAGCCTTTCCCATGAGAAGGATGTGACAACAGAACATTCTCATGTAGGTTTGCCTGCAGTAGGAACAACTGCTGCCAACAGTGTACATGACAAGACAGAAGGACATGTGGAAACAACATCCAGTGAAGAACCAGGAACAGAAGATTCAGAACATGGTGAAGTTCAAGTGACACAGGCAGTTAATGCAGATCAGCTACCTTCATCTGGAGAAAGTATTCAACAGGTGCCAGACATTCATGGTGAAACTGTAACTCAAATAAACCATGATCAACATGATCTAACAGGAACTATAGAACAAGAAAGTTTACCTGAAACAGGGGAAAGTATATCTGAGGAAGCACACTTGCATCATGAAACAATGACTGACAGGGTACCTGATATAAAAGAAGAGAAACTGACAACCAAGAAAGAGGAAATATTGAGTGTAGAACAAGCAGTCACCAGTGCTGAAGGAATAAGTGATGAAAAAATTGAAACTAGTACAGAAGGAGTGAAGGGTCCAAGTGTTACCGGCAGTAATCAAGAAAAATTAACCACAGAACCACAGCAAGTACCAGTAATGACAACTGTGGGTGGTACAGAACAGTCTATAACTGATAATACAGAAAATGATGTGTCTGAAGGAGGGAAAGGAGAAGAACCACACATTGTTAATGGATTAGTACATGAAACAATAACAGAAGAGGTAGAAGCTACAGTATCACCTGTCACTGGAAGTGCAGGAAAAGACTCTGTGACCAATGCTGAAATAGATGAAAAAGTAACAGTAACGGAAGGTATCACAATTGGTAAAAAACCCGTGGAGCATGAACAAGTAACTGAAAAGGTGGAAGGAGAGGAACAGTCTTTAGAACAAGAACCAGTAACGGAAAAGGGTACAGAAACAGTAGGGCAACAAGAACTGGTAATTGAAGGAGAGAAGGGAGAACAAACAACATTCATACATGAACCAGTAACTGAAGCAGGGAAGATTGAAGAGCAGCCTGTGAAGCAGGGATCAGAAACTGAAGTAGCAACAACAGCAGAACCATCTAAGAAACAGGAATCAGTAACTGAGGTACTGAAGCCGGAGGATCCATCTCTGGAACAAGAAGCGGTAACCAAAATAGGGGAGACTGAAGGGCCATCTGAGGTACAGGAAGAAGTAACTGAAGTAGTGAAGGGTGACATCTCATCTGTGGTACATGAACATGTAACAGAAGTAGTGAAGGGTGAAGAACCATCTGTGGAGCAGGAATCAGCAAGTGAAATAGTGAAAGGTGAAAAACCATCTGTGGAACAGGAAACAGCAACTGAAATAGTGGAGACTGAAGCACCATCAGTGGAAAAAGAACCCGTAACTGAAATAACAAAGGTTGAAGAATCATCTGTGGAACAGGAACCAGCAACGGAGATAGTGAAGGGTGAGGAACTATCTGTGGTAAAAGAACCTGTAACTGAAGAAGTGAAAAATGAAGAACCATCTATAGAACAGGAAACAGTATCTGAAATAGTGAAGGATCACCAGCCATCTGTGGAACAAGAAACTGTAACTGAAGTAGTGAAAGAACGGGAGCCCTCTGCGGAACAAGAACCAGTAACTGAAATAGTGAAGGGAGAGGAGCCATCTGTGGAAGAAGAACCTGTAACTGAAGTAGTGAAGGAAGAGAAGCCATCTACAGAACCAGAAGTTGTAACCGAAATAGTGAAGGATGAGGGAACATCCTTAGACAATGAACCAGTAACTGAAGTACGGAAGGACGAAAGACCAAATGTTGACAATGAACCAGTGACTGAAAAAGTATACACCAAGGAGCCAACTGTGGAACAGGAATCAGTTACTCAAACAGTGAAGGGTGAGGAGCCATCTTTGGAACAGGAACCAGTAACTGAAATAGTGAAGGGTGAGGAACCATCTCTGGAGCAAGAACCAGCAACTGAAATAGTGAAGGGAGAAGAACCATCCGTAGAAAATGAACCTGTGACTGAGACAGCGAAGGGTGAGGAGCCACCTGTGGAAGAAGAACAAATAACTGAAGTTGTGAAGGGTGAAAAGCCATCTGTGGAGCAGGAAACAGTAACTGAAATAACAAAGGTTGAAGAAACATCTGTGGAACAGGAACCAATTACTGAGATAGTGAAGGGTGAGGAGATATCTGTGGTAAAAGAACCTGTAACTGAAGTAGTGAATGGTGAAGGACCATTTACAGAACAGGGAACAGTAACTGAAATAGTGAAGGGTGAGCAGCCATCTGTGGAACAAGAACCTGTAACTGATGTAGAGAAGGGAGAGGAGCCCTCTGTGGAACAAGTACCAGTAACTGAAATAGTGAAGGGTGAGGGGCCATCTGCAGAAGAAGAACCTGTAACTGAGGTAGTGAAAGGGGAGGAGCCATCTGTGGAAGAAAAAGTTGTAACTGAAATAGTGAAGGTAGAGGTGCCATCTGTGGAACAACAAACTGTAACTGAGATAGTGAAGAGTGAGGAGCCATCTGTGGAACAACAAACTGTAACTGAGATAGTGAAGGGTGAGGAGCCATCTGTGGAACAACAAACTGTAACTGAGATAGTGAAGGGTGAGGAGCCATCTGTGGAACAACAAACTGTAACTGAGGTAGTGAAGGGTGAGGAGCCATCTGTGGAACAAGAAGTTGTAACTGAAATAGTGAAGGGTGAGGGACCATTTGTGGAACAGGCACCAGTGACTGAAGTAGCAAAGGATGCAGAACCATCTGTAGAACAAGAATCAGCAACTGAAGGAGTAAAGGATAAGGAGCCATCTTTGGAACAAGAATCAATAACTGAACTAGCTAAGGGTGAAGAACCATCTGTTGAGCAGGGTGTACAGCAATCTGTGGAAAAAGAGACAGTAACTGAAACTGAGAAGGTTGAAGATTCATCAGTGGAACAGAAACCAGTAACTGAAGTAGTGAAGGGTGGAGAGGTATCTACAGAACTGGACACAGTAACTGAAATAATTAAGGGTGAGAAGCCATCTGTGGAACAAGAACCTGTGACTGAGGTAGTGAAGGTTGAAGGATCGTCTGTAGAACAGGAACCAGTAACTGAAACAGTAAATGATGAGGAGCCATCTCTGGAACAAGAACTAGTGACTGAAACATTAAATGGCAAGGAGCCATCTGTGGTACAGGAAACAATAACTGAAGTAGTGAAGAGTGAAGGACCACCTGTGGAACAGGAAACAGTGACTGAGACAGAGAAAGGTGAGAAGCCATCTGTGGATCAAGAACCAGTAATTGATATTGTGAAGGTTGAAGAACCATCTGCAGAACAGAACCAAGTAACTGAAAAGGTGAGCTCTGAAGAACCATCTACAGAACAGGAAATAGTAACTGAAATAGTGAATGGTGAGCAGCCATCTGTGGAACAGGAAATAGTAACGGAAATAGTGAATGGTGAGCAGCCATCTGTGGAACAGGAACCAGTAACTGAAGTAGTGAAAGGTGAAGAACCTTCCTTGGAACAGGGAGTAGGAACTGAAGGAGTGAAGGGTGAGGAGCCATTGGTGGAACAAGAACCAACAACTGAAGTGGTGAAGGTTGAAGGACCATCTTTAGAACAAGAAGCAGTAACTGAAGTACTGAAAGGTGAACAGCCACCTTTGGAACAGGAGGCAGTAACTGAAACAGTGAAGGGTGAGGAGCCATCTGTGGAAGAAGAACCAGTAACTGACATAGTGAAGGTTGAAGGACCATCTTTAGAACAAGAAGCAGTAACTGAAGTACCGAAAGGTGAACAGCCATCCTTGGAACAGGAGGCAGTAACTGAACAAGTAAAGGGTGAAGAGCCATCTGTGGAAGAGGAAGCAGTAACTGAAGTAGTGAAGGGTGAAGAACCATCTTTAGTACAAGAAGCAGTAACTGAAGTACTGAAAGGTGAACAGCCATCCTTGGAACAGGAGGCAGTAACTGAACAAGCAAAGGGTGAAGAGCCATCTGTGGAACAAGAAACAGTACCATCCATGGAACATAAACCAGTACCTGAGGGAGAAATAGTAGAAGGGTCACCTGTTGCTAGTGATGGTAATCATGAAACTGGAAGTGACATACATCCTGGAATTGACATAATTACATCCATTCCTGTTTCAAGTTCACCTGCAATTACTACAAGTGGTGAGGGAATTGGATTTGAGTACGTTACCTTGCACACTTCTGAAGAACCATCTGGCTTATCTACAACTCCAGCAGTTGTTCCCACATATGGAGTTGTTCCAGGCGAAGGTATGATTTTATGAGTTCTTTCCTATAAATTAACCCTTAGACGCCGAATTAAATCCCATCTGCTATTTGCTGGCATTATTAGGAGCTCACCATTTTCTCTACGTTAGCAGGATAAGGGTTAAATTATTAACCCTTAGGCGACTAATGTCATATATATATATAT
>Ga0268261_10004627_pt1 | contig 10324 bp, 5 predicted proteins | sample TergutNc150P1_FD_190353 | JGI IMG/M metagenome (GOLD analysis project Ga0268261, IMG submission 190353) | Nasutitermes corniger P1 segment gut microbial community from laboratory colony in Florida, USA - Nc150 P1 (SPAdes) (version 2) | ecosystem: Host-associated > Arthropoda: Insects > Digestive...
ACGAAGCCAGTCCTCCCCGCACACAAGTACTAGTGGACGCCGGACTGCTAATTAACGCATCAGCCTGCCATGTGTCCACAGAGGATTTGCGTATATATCCCACGCTACGAGGAACAATGCAGACAGAGCGTGACACTCCACATATCTTCACGCCTGACAAAGTTCCAATAATCACGCCACACGAGTCCCAACAGCTACACGAGATGACCATCCCGACACTGCAAAGACTGGACAACCTAAACTCTCGTCTCGCTACGTCTCTACACACAATGGACATTGATTCGTTAATACACGTGCATCAAAACTCACGAGGTTCACAAACGGAAGTGCGATGCCACACAGTTGTTATTATCTTGTCTTTCATTAGTGTGTTATTAGGAGTAGGATATTTGCTAATACGATCACACTGTGGAAAACTGTGGTGTGCCGCCACTAAAACACCAGACAATGAAAGTGTTACCTCCCCTCCACAGCATCGTACCCCCGAACCACAGCCGAGAAATACAGACCAGAACGTTGTGTTTTCAACTTACTCAGTACAGCACGCGAGCTGAGAGCCGTGCTAGACACATATCAGAGTTACCTGAGAATGCATCTCCGATTATAGCAAACGTAGCAAAACCCATATCCGGCAACACGGGATAGCCTTTGTACTACTGGCCTAGTAAGCAATGCTGCGGGACTATTACACCTGTTATGTGTACTCAACTAGAGAGTCGCACTTATTTGTTCTACTTATAGGGTTTACATTGTATTCTGTTTTGTTTCATTTGTACCTTCATTACAGGATATATTTTCTCTAACTGTTGAGATTTGACGCTTGTAACTTTACAAACGCAACTCTCGTTTTCTCAAGGGCGACTGTAATGAAGTAAAATGTAAATTACGGTACGTTATATTGTTCATATTAATTTTGGATATTTACTGCATTTGTACGTTAAAACAGTTGCAGCTAGGCTTTGTACATTTCCTCATTGCGACACAGACGATCGCGCATAGTTGCAACTAAGCGTCTTTTTGTCATTTCCCCATTCTTTCGAAGTGTTTAACCCCAGGTATGACGCGATCAGTCTGTCTCGACTGGAAATTATGTTTATGCATCAATTCGCTCTGATATAAACCCCCGCTTTTTGCTGACACGGGATTCACTCGAAGGAATCGCTGTTCGACGGTCAAGACGTATCTACACGATGTTAATAATAATAATTGTTAAACAAAGTATAAGATTGTTAACGATGTGGCATCGCTTCATCATATTCCAAGGTAAGCCGAATTGACTGAATTAACTTTCTGTATTCCAAATTTATTCGAGTGAAACACTTTCTCGATATAATTCGGACGAGCTGAACTAAATTCTAAATTCGTAATTAATCGGGTTCATATCAGAGCAAGGTAATCATTTTATCTTTCTGGTATTGTCATTTAATATTCCCTTCATTTTTGTACTACATCATCTCTTCACTATTTTACAATATATTGACTGTCTACAGTCAAGAGTGTGTTTGATTGTTAATTGTCTGTACTACACCCTTATAGCGCACTGCCAGTATCTACTGGCTGGTGGCAGATCTACCCGTACTAGTGTATCACGTTACGAACCCCTAACGCTACTTGTCCGACAGGGTGCCTCTAGTAAAACCTAGTCCCCTCCGATTCAGGGCATTACATTTCTATTCACACAAGTCACAATTATAAAAAAGGTAGCTACATGCTTATGCTTTACGCTGAAGATATAATCAGGTCGAATATTAAATCAAATTACGCAGGATAGTTATTCTTTTATGCAAGGCAAGAAACACTTGGACCACAGACTGTGTTACAGCTGGACATCTTACGCTTTTTCGATATTCTTCTATTCGGCCTATTGATGGTTTTAGTGAAAAGCTGATACGTGTAGCCACCATACAGTTAATAACATATTTATCACTGAACTAACCAATTGCCTGATTTATCCACAGGTTTTTTGAAGTGCCTCTTCCCATGTGTGTGGAAAAACCGTGGAGGAGACAAGTCGAAAAGAAAACAGACACGTAAGTAAAACGTTTTTCTATGTTTGTCTGCCCACTAGATATTTATAGTGACACATACGTCAAACTATTTCATAGATGGTCGTGTGGTTCTCGTATTCTGATTGACGAACGACGTGTACATACCTCGTAAGCGGAAAGTATTTGTATGGAGTGCGGATGTGTAATTAATATAGGTTCGGGTGCCTGAACCTCAAATGTTACGCTTTTGTAACAATATTGCTCGTGTGCGTGTGTCTAACGGCAGTAAATATCACGGTGGTCGCCTGTCGGGTTAGGATGTGTTTATGTGGGTAATGTTTTGTGTGTAATACAGTGAAGTATTTCAATCCAAACAAGTTATTATCACAAATATGATAGTGGTATGTTTCGACTTTACGCCGAAGATACAATCAACTCGAATATTACAAAAATTTACAGCGTTTCCGTGGCAACACTTTTAATAGTATCCTTCCGCGTACATGACGTCATTTGTAATAATATCCTTGCGCTGGCGGGTGTAGTGCGTCATTCAACAACAAAATAGTGACTTGTAGAGGTACATTTTCGTCATGTTTTTTATGTATAATACATAAATTGTTTTTATTCCCACAAATCACTATTATAAATTCGGTAAATCAGGTCGAACATGAAAACAATGTTTACAGCGTTACCATGGCAACGCTTTTAATAAAATTCTGCCGCGGGCAGTGCGTCATTTGTCGCAATATACTTGTGGTGACGTGCGCATTCCTTATTGGGTCATTCAGCAAGAAAATGGCAACCTTTAAAGGTAAGTTTTTGTCATGCGTGTAATCTTTTATGAATAATAGATGAAGTGTTTCTATTCACACAAGTCACTAATATAAAAAAGGTAGCTATATTCTTATGCTTTACGCTGAAGATATAATCAGGTCGAATATTGAATCAAATTACGCAGGATAGTTATTCTTTTATGCACGGCAAGAAACGCTTGGACCACAGACTGTGTTACAGCTGGACATCTTACGCTTTTTCGATATTCTTCTATTCGGCCTATTGATGGTTTTAGTGAAAAGCTGATACTTATAGCCACCATACAGTTAACAACATATTTATCACTGAACCAACCAATTGCCTGATTTATCCACAGGTTTTTTGAAGTGCCTCTTTCCGTGCATTTGGAAGAAGAGTGCGGTTTCGAATGGAACACAGAAGAAGAACAAATCCCCCCCCCCCCCCAAAAAAAACACACAAGTAAGTAAAGTGTTTTTTTACTTGTGTCTGCCCACAAGATATTTATACTGACACAAACGTGCAACCAAATTATAGATGGTCGTGTGGTTCTCGTATTTTGATTGACAAACGACGTGTACATACCTTGTAAGCGGAAAATGTTTGTGTGGAGTGCGGATGTGTAATTAATACAAGTTCGGGTGCCTGAACCTCAAATGTTACGCGGACCAAATGGAAAATTTAGAAATTTAAGGCAAGCCTAACCTCATTTTGGCCAATGAAAACGGTATTTTGTGCGGTATTACAAAGTGCTTCATAACCGTTATTTTTTATAAAATACTGTACTTTGTGTTCGTGCTCTGGTTCACCAACACTTTAACAATTTCAACGAATAGTGGTGCCAATAAATGTCTTTAATAATTTGAAATTTAGATAACCATTATTATTAATACTTACGCCAGTCTACAGCAATCATGATACACTACAATACAAGTTCTCGGGTACGCTGATTAATAGTTGAGGTATACAGTTCCAATACACAAAAATAAAATAAAATAAGTTTGCAACACAGTAACAAGCAGTTCACCTTGTGGATATTATGCGTAGCACCAATATCACCTTGTGCGTCCTTAGAGGTATGAGACGGCTTTAAAACACGATTTGCATTGTCACTGGAACAATGGCTTTAACTTGAAACTTGCGTTGTTACGGTTGAACAACAATTTTATGAAATCGCATTGTCGCGGTTGAACGACGACTTGTTGCGTTGTCGCGGTTGAACAATCGCTTTAAATTGAAGTTGATTGCACTGGTTAGTACAACACGTCCTCGCGCATGAAGACTTGATATTATTATGTCACTTGTTGTGGAACACAGAAATTGCGTTGTCGCGGTTGGACGACGATTTGTTGCCTTGTCGCGGAAACAACGGCTTATTAATTCATTGCCAGAGCAATGCAAAAATGCGTCCTCACTTATGAGGCACGGCTAATCGTGTGATAGCGTGGGGACGCTAACTCAGTTCTGAACGCGTGGCCACGTGACCAAAAATGTTCTAGAAGCTTCTATAATACGCAGAAGTAGCTGGATATAACTGGATTCCTAGTACGTACTGCTTACCGCTTGACAAATTGCAGCGTTGCAATATTTACATGTTCCATCATCTGACGCAATGCAAAGAGTTACCTTGTCATGTTACACAATATGGTGCAACTACAGTATGAATACAAGAAAATTCATAATTACACAAAATTTACCCTAAACATGTACATGCTGCCCCCCACAACAAAGCTTATCAATCATTAATCACACGTGGGAGAGGGCAAATTTTGGTAACAGGACGCTTAAAGGTTCCTTTGGGAGTTTGGAGGGTCATTACACGAACACTGTTGTCCTTGCCTGGATGGGTGTCAGTAATGACAGCTGTGGGCCACTGGAGCGGAGTCGTGTTGTCATCCTTCACCAGGACCAGGTCTCCAGGTTGCAAGGTGGGGGTAGTAGTCTGCCAGCGTTGAAGCTGTTGTAAACCCTGGATGTAGTCGGTTGACCACTTCCACCAAAAATGTTGTGGTTGTTGTTTGTATTGTTGCCACCTGGAAATACTATGAGGTTTGACATTAACATAGTCATGGGAAGGTAACTGGGTGATGGGTTCACCAATTAGAAAATGTCCAGGAGACAAATATGTATGGTTGAAAGGATCATCTGACAAGGTACATAAAGGTCTGGAATTCAAACAGGCCTCAATTTCAGCGAGGAGTGTACATAGTTCCTCATAGGTGGCAACATGAGAACCCACTGTTCTCTTCAGATGGTATTTCATGGATTTGACAGCTGCCTCCCACAATCCTCCGAAGTGTGGGGCATGTGGTGGGATGCACTTCCAATCGCATCCTTCATTGGCCAAGAAGTCCTGGACTCGTGCCATTTCTGATGAGGATCGGAGCATGTCGTAAATTGCATGAAGCTGGTTGGCTGCACCCTGAAAGGTTGTACCGTTGTCGGAATAGATGGTCCGTGGTTTTCCTCTGCGCGCTATGAAGCGTCTCAATGCAGCAAAAAATGCTTCAGTGGTGAGGCTTGTGACAACCTCAATGTGAATTGCCCTTGTAGCAAAACAGACAAAAATAGCAATATAACCCTTTGTTATAATTTTGCTGCGTGAAGTTCCCAGTTTTAGTGAAATGGGTCCAGTATAATCAACACCGGTGGTGAGAAATGGCCTCGACGGTTGGACTCGTGCTGAAGGTAGCTCGCCCAAAAGTTGGTGTGTAGCCTGTGCCTTGAATCTGTAACAACAAGTTCGGCATTGATGCATTATTGTGTTCACCACGTTTCTAATCCGTGGTATCCAAAATCTATCACGAAGTGAGGCAATTAGCAGTTGAGGCCCTGCATGGTGCAGTCTAATTTGCTCTGCTGCGACAACCAGTTTTGTGAAATGGCGATTTGCAGGCAGAATCAGTTGATGAATTGTTTCATAGGGAAGTGCAGACTGTTGCAGTCATCGTCCTACTCTTAGAAGACGTTCCTGATCTATGAAGGGATGCAGCGTTTTCAGGGAACTGGTAGCTGCAATCCTTTGTTGTTTTTTCAAATCCTTAATTTCTTGTGGATATGAAATCTGTTGTACTATCTTCACATAGCAAGTCAGAGCCTCGTCCAGATCTTGTGTGGTCAGAGTAGTAGTTTGCCTGGTGGCCTTGGGTTGTCTGCAGTTGGTTGTAAATCTTCTGCAGTATGCAACAACTCTAATGAGTCTGTTTAATTTAGAGAATCGTTGTGTGATGTCTTCTGGAAGTTGTGCAACATGCACAGTTCTAATTTCAAGATTCTCTGTGGGACTGTTGAAGTCTGTTGTAGGCCAGCTGGATGGCTCCTGTGTTAGCCATTGTGGTCCCTTCCACCATAATGTGGATGATGATAAGCTTGCTGGATCAACTCCCCTTGAAATAAGATCAGCAGGATTGGATTGAGTTGGCACATGTCTCCAAGTGGCTGAAGCTGTTTCTTCTTGTATTAAAGCAACTCTGTTGCCTACAAATGTTTTCCATCTGTTTGGTGGACCCTGTATCCACGTCAAAGCAATGGAGGAATCAGTCCACAGGTGGGACTCATTTACTGTGATGTTAAGGGCGCGGATGGCCTTTTTATACAATTTAGCTAGCAATGTTGCAGCACATAATTCCAACCTTGGAATTGTAAGTTGCTTCAGTGGTGCCACCTTTGATGTGGAGCACAGAAGTTCACATGATGTTTTGCTATTGCTGTCTGTCGAACGGATGTACAGACAGGCTCCATAAGCTTGTTCACTGCTGTCACAAAATCCATGAATTTGGATATTAGTAGGATTAAGGCAAATAACCTTCCTTTTGATACTGAGAGTTGATAATGTAGGAATTGTTTAAAGTAACTGATTCCATTCTTATTGCAAATGGGAAGAAAGAGGTTCATCCCATTGTAAGTTGTCTTGCCATAATTTCTGCAGAAATATCTTGTAGGCGACGACAGCTGGGCTCAATAGTCCGAGAGGATCAAAAATAGATGCTGTAATAGCTAACACCTTTCGTTTTGTACTCGCTGGGGAGTCTGTTGAATGCATCTGTGTAAGACTGCTCTTCACTTGTAAGTGATCATTCTTTGGATTCCATAAAAATCCAAGTGTTATCAGACCATTTTCATTGTCCAGAGATAATGTTGATTGTTTCTTGCAGCTCCAATGGAATAGTATCCAGAAATGTAGTGTGGTTAGATGCCCACTTTCTCAATGTAAGTCCTGCTGTTTGAAGCACAGCTGATAATTCCTTCTGCACGTTGAGTGCATCTTCTATGGTTGAAGTTCCACTTAATAAGTCATCAACATAGAAATCATTGTTCAACACTTGAACAGCCCTTGGGTACTTCGTTATCATCTGCAAGTTTTTTGAGGCATCGTGTTGCCAAGAATGGAGCCGACGAAGTTCCATATCTAACAATGGTGAGTCTGTACTCTTGGATAGGTTTGTCAGTAGAATACCTCCATAAAATTCTTTGTAAATCCCTGTCTTGTGGATGAACAACAATCTGACGATACATCTTGACTATATCAGCTGTGAAGCATACCTGGTGAGTTCCGAACCGCAACACAATAGAAATAAGTCCGGTTGGACTGTGGCACCTACTTGAAGTATGTCGTTTAGTGATAATCCATTCGAAGTCTTGGCGCTTCCATCAAAAACTACCCTAGTCTTTGTAGTGGAACTTGTTTCCTTGAAGACTGGATGATGAGGCAGGAAGTAACATGGGTTATTCCCCTCTTGTTGAATTACTGGCTCTATGTGACCTAATTGTTCATATTCTTTCATGAAACTATGGTACTGGACCTTAAAGTCTGGATCTCGTTCCAGCCTACGTTCTATTGCATGTAATCTGCGCTCTGCTGAGAGGCGAGATGTACCAAGTTGTGTGGGTTCCATTTTAGTTGGCAATTTAACCACAAATCTCCCATCTGGTTGCTGGGTTGTGTTAATAAGAAAATGTTCTTCACATGCCTTCTGCTCTGCTGTAATGGTGGACTGTTCCACTGTTTCCACTTTCCAGAAGCGGTTTAGGTTGTTTTCCAGTCTAGTGTCTTCTCGTAGAAGAAATGTGTGCTGTGCTGTATCTGAAGTTGTGGTCGCTGGAGTACGACCAGCAAGTGTCCAGCCAAGAACTGTTTCTTGCAATACTGGATAGTTTCCAGGGCGTGTGCGTCTGCCTGGACGACTGATCTCGTAGAAGAGATCGGCTTCTATTAGCAGGTCAATATTCCCTGGTTGATGAAAGTGCTCATCTGCCAGCTTTATATCCGTAGGGATTTTCCAATCAGTTGTATTTAATTTAGTTGCTGGTGTCATACCTGTTATGTTAGGTAGCACAGCACAGTCAAGTGTCGTGTGCCAGTCAGTGTGCCTGGACCTTAAATAAATGGAAACACTGTGCCCTGTGGACGTGTTTACATTGGATATGTCCTGAATGGACGTGTGTGTTTGTGTCCTTGGCAATCTAAGACGTTGTGCGCATCTCTCTGTGATAAAGTGAGACTGAGAGCCACTGTCTAACAATGCTCTGCATGGTACATATTGACCAGATTTGTTTCTTACTTCAACAATGGCTGTTGCTAGTAAGGTGTGATTTTTAGGTTTCCCCTTCAAAGTATAATATGTGTTCACATTTGCATTTGTGACACCCTTTGTGGTTGTAGATTGGTTATTCCTAGTTGGAGAACCATTATTTGTTGCCTGAGTCTGGCTCTCTAAATGCAACAAGGTATGATGTTTGTTTTTGCACTTGTGACATACTTGCTTTGAACAAGTGTGGTCCTTGTTAAATGATTGCAAGCACAATCTTCGTTGTTTGGCATGATTGAAGCGTTGCTGAGGTTGTAGTTTAAGAAATTTGTCACATTTGAACAAACTGTGTGAACCATTACACAGTGTACATTGAGTCTGTGTAACAGCATTTGAATATGAAGGTTTACTGACCTTACCTCCATATTTTGATTGCCTGGGACTGGCAGTAACTGTCTTTATCGACTGGGTGTTCTGCAGTAATTCCAGGGCTCTGCATCTTGATTCTAAGAATGTTATCAAGTCTGATGTGGACGGAATATCTTCACGTGAAGCTGTCAGAAGCTCCCATTCACGTTGTGTTTCAGCATCCAAAGCAGATAACAAGAGATGATTCAACATTAAGTCTTGAATAGGCACATTAAGTGATAATGCCTGAAGTGCATTCAGGTGGCTAGACACATGATTTATTAACTGACGCAGTGATGATGCGTCTGATTTCTTAGCTGCAGGTAAACAACACAAGTTCTTGGCATGCATCATAGAAATCAATCGTTGAATGTTGTAACGTTGTGTTACTAACTTCCATGCAACAACAAAATTCTCACTAGTAATCTGTAAATTACTAATAACACCCTTGGCTTCACCTTTCAAAGAAGCAGTAAGATAATGAAATTTTTGTATGTTACATAAGGCAGTTTGTCACAATCAAAGCCTCAAAGGTATCTCTATAATGAAGCCAACTTGTAGTTTCGCCTTCAAAGGTTGGTAGAGAAATAACTGGCAGTTTTATGTGAGTACTGCTATGATGTGAGACATGCGTATGTCTTGAAGTACTGCTCTGTGATGAGCTATGGCTTGACTGTGGTGAGCCTACCACAGGATGTAGGAGTTCATTGAAACTTGCCTCTACTTGGTAGCATTGATTTTCAAATTGTTCTCGATCATCAGAGTGATCTATATCATCTGATAATTCTAATTCACTTTGAGCAGTGTCATATCTGCAAAAAATATCTGATAGTTTGTTAAGCCTCACCTGAATGTCAATTATTTTCTGGTCACCTGTGTCGATAAAGGCTTGAATGCGTGTGAGCATTCCTTTCGCAACTGCTCGCTGCTTTATTAGCTGTGTTCTTCTAAGAGGATCCATGTCACCTTTGCCTTGTGAAACAGCTGTGTTGGGTGAATGACCTTGTCGCTACTTGCCGGAGTGCTGGAATGGGAATGACGTCAGTGGCCGGTCCAGTTCCCCTTCTCCTGTCTCGTTATGGCGAAGTGCCGAGTGTGGTCGGGAATGTTCGGTGACTGTACTGGTTTCAAACTCAAAATGGCGGACTTGACACTGTTGCTAAGTGAACTGGCCGGTCCACACTCAAAGATGGCGGACGTTACATATGCGTTGCATTAGTTACGTAATCCACTACCTAATATCTGAAGTTAAGCCGATACGACACTATTGCATAGTGCCTGCCCGCACACAATGCGGGGTGCTGCAAACTTAATTTGTGTTTTAAGCCAGTTGTAACACAATTTGCTTGTAAATCCAGTCTAGCGGACCAACAAAATGCTGCTGTGTGAATCCGGCACGGAGTGACCAATAAAATGTTTGTGTCCTGGTTCACAAACACTTTAAAAATTTAGACGAAATAGTAGTGCCAATAAATATCTTAAGTAATTTAAAAATTTATATAACAAATAATATTTACGCCAGTTTACACAGCATACATGAATACACTACAATTCCTTTGGTTATACTAATAAATAGTTGAGGTATACAGTTCAATACACACAAATTAA
>Ga0268261_10004628_pt1 | contig 10324 bp, 2 predicted proteins | sample TergutNc150P1_FD_190353 | JGI IMG/M metagenome (GOLD analysis project Ga0268261, IMG submission 190353) | Nasutitermes corniger P1 segment gut microbial community from laboratory colony in Florida, USA - Nc150 P1 (SPAdes) (version 2) | ecosystem: Host-associated > Arthropoda: Insects > Digestive...
AGCTGTGATAAACAAACAAATAATGCTGAATAATATTCCAGCACATAACCACACAGTGTACAGTTACTTGCAGGCACTGCTAACTGACCGTCACAAAGTGTCAGCACTGTGCAGCCAGTTACATTAACAGTAGATATAAGGCAATATAACAAATATTAACATTGTTAAACAAAAAATAATGCTGAATAATATTCCAGCACATAATCACACAGTGTACAGTTACTGACAGGCACTGCAAACTGACCGTCACAAAGTTTCAGCGCTGTGCAGCCAGTTACATTAACACTAGATATAAGGCAATATAACAAACATTAGCTGTGATAAACACACAAATACTGCGGAATAGTATTCCAATACATAACCACACAGTGTACAGTTACTTGCAGGCACTGCAAACTGACGGTCACAAAGTATCAGCACTGTGCAGCTAGTTATATTAACAGTAGATATATGGCAATATAACAAACATTAACTGCGATAAACACACAAATACTGCAGAATAATATTCCAGCACATAGCCACACAGTGTAGGGTTACTTGAAGGCACTGCAAACTGACCGTCACAAAGTGTCAGCACTGTGCAGCTAGTTATATTAACAGTAGATATAAGGCAATATAACAAATATTAGCTGTGATAAACACACAAATACTGCAGAATAATATTCCAGCACATTACCACACTGTCTACGGTTACTTGAAGGCACTGCAAACTGACCGTCACAAAGTATCAGCACTGTGCAGCTAGTTATATTAACAGTAGATATAATGCAATATAACAAACATTAGCTGTGATAAACCCACAAATACTGCAGAATAATATTCCAGCACATAGCCACACAGTATACGGTTACTTGAAGGCACTGCAAACTGACCGTCACAAAGTGTCAGCACTGTGCAGCTAGTTATATTAACAGTAGTTATAAGGCAATATAACCAACACTAGCTGTGATAAACACACAAATACTGGAGAATAATATTCCAGCACATAGCCACACAGTGTACGGTTACTTGGAGGCACTGCAAACTGACCGTCACAAAGTTTCAGCATTGTGCAGCTAGTAATATTAACAGTATATATAAGGCAATATAACAAACATTAGCTGTGATAAACACACAAATACTGCAGAATAATATTCCATCACGTAGCCACACAGTGTACGGTTACTTGAAGGCACTGCAAACTGACCGTCACAAAGTGTCAGCACTGTGCAGTTAGTTACACTAACAGTAGATATAAGGCAATATAACAAACATTAGCTGTGATAAACACACAAATACTGCGGAATAATATTCCAGCACATAGCCACACAGTGTACGGTTACTTAAAGTCACTGCAAACTGACCGTCACAAAGTGACAGCACTGTGCAGTCATTCCACTGTCTCCATTCTTACAACACTGTATGTTGCATAACACAGATAATCACCTGTGCAATCGTAATGAGTTATACCGTAACCACACATTTTTGCCGTTGTTCCATCTACAGAACACAGCCCCATGTCGTTCCTATAATGTAACAACTCAGTATTACCAAAGTTACAAATTAATGCTACTACATGTAGCGGTATTGCTCGTTGTAGCAGGCAGTATTAATGTTAACAGGAATTTAGCGCAAACAATTGGAACACCATCTATTTGGTCTAAACCCTTTCCATGGCATACTTGTCCTGAACTTTAACGTTACTGTCAAAATTCCTATCGCTTTGAACATATTTACATGGACAAATCTGGAATATTTCAGTGATATCCAACTACCTTACTTTGCGATATGATTCAGCAAACAAACGGAGTACCTCCTTATCTCCGTTCTTGGCCGCTAAGGTGAAAGGCACTCAACAAAGTTTCTTTGAAATTTTCACGCTAAGACCAATTTTCAGCAACTCAGGGCAACCTCTACTTGAACATTTTCACCTGCTTGTTTTAGAAGTTCTGGACATTTTAAAATTAAAATAACCACAAAAGCGGTGTGATTCAGGAATTCACAGAAAATTACCACTTCCCCATTTTCAGCTGTTGCACGTAGTACCGTCCAGGTCACGTTTCCTTTTAATATGCACACTACCGCCATTACTCAGTAACTGTCGGGTCACCTCCAGGTGGACATTGATATCTGCTGCTGCTGCTCTCTGAGTTATCCTACCACCATTACATTAATATCGTCACTAAAGCCAGGGTTAAGCAACAATGAACCAAGTCAACGTGGAAATATATATATATACTGCTTTAAGATATGTCCAAGCATTAATATTTACACCATCCGCATTTAGCGTCTTGTTTCAGCAACTCTCGGAAAATATCCACGTGGATTCCAAACACTACGTTTTGAGACGTGTGAAATCATTTTTATTTACAAAATACATACTAGCGCCATGACTCAGCAGCTCTCGAATAATCTACACATTACCTATTTGAGCTGCTGTGTTGAGATGTGTCGAAACATTATTATTAGCACTTTACTCACTAGCGCCATGTTTCAGCAATTCTAGTGCAACATCAACGTACCCTTTTTTGTTTGCTAATTTGAGAGGTGTGTAACCATTGCTACTTTCACTTTGAACACTAGCGCCATGTTTGAGTAACTCTCGCACAACTTCCACGTGACCTTCATCAACTGCATTATTGAGAGGTGTCCAGCCATCATTATTTGCACTTTCCACACTAGCGCCTTGTTTCAGCAACTCTCGCACAACTTCAACGTGGCCTTCACAAGCTGCTGCATTGAGAGGTGTCCAACCATTTTTATTCACACTGTCAACTCGAGCCCCATGTTTCAGCAACTCTCGGATAACATCAACGTGGCCTTTATCAGCTGCGGAAAGGAGAGGTGTCCAACCATCTTTGTTTGCGTTTTCAACTCTAGCCCCATGTTTCAGCAACTCTCGGACAACATCCACGTGGCCTTTACCAGCTGCTGAGTTGAGAGGAGTCCAACCATCATTATTTGAACTTTCAACTCTAGAGCCATGTTTCAGCAAATCTCGAACAACATCTACGTGGCCTTTATGAGCTGCTGAGTTGAGAGGCGTCCAGCCATTTTTACTTACTCTTTCCACACTATCGCCATGTTTCAGCAACTCTCGGACAACTTCCACGTGGCCTTTATCACATGCTGAGCTGAGAGGTGTCCAACCATCGTTATTTACACTTTCAACTCTAGCGCTATGTGTCAGCAACACTCGTACAACATCCACGTGGCCTTTATGAGCTGCTGAGTTGAGAGGTGTCCAACCATCGTTATTTGCACTTTCAACTCTAGCGCCATGTTTCAGCAAATCTCGAACAACATCTACGTGGCCTTTATGACATGCTGAGTTGAGAGGTGTCCAGCCATTTTTACTTACTCTTTCCACACTAGCGCCATGCTTCAGCAACTCTCGGACAACATCTATGTGGCCTTTATCAGCTGCTGAGTTGAGAGGTGTCCAACCATCATTACTTACACTTTCAGCTCTAGCGCCATATTTCAGCAAATCTCGGACAACATACACGTGGCCTTTACTAGCTGCTGATTTCAGAGGTGTCCAACCATTTTTACTTACACTTTCCAATCTAGCGTCATGTTTCAGCAACTCTCGGACAACATCCACGTGCCCTTTATCAGCTGCTGAGTTGAGAGGTGTCCAGCCATTATTATTTGCACTTTCAACTCTAGCGCCACGTTTCAGCAACTCTCGAACAACATCTATGTGGCCTTTATGAGCTGCTGAGTTGAGAGGTGTCCAACCATCATTATTTGCAATTTCAACTCTAGCGCCATTTTTCAGTAAATCTCGGACAACTTCCACGTGACCCTTATCAGCTGCTGAGTTGAGAGGTGACCAACCATTTTTACTTAAACTTCCCACTTCAGCGCCATGGTTCAGCAACTCTCGGACAACTTCCACGTGGCCATTTAGAGCTGCTACATAGAGAGGTGTCGAACCATCTTCGTCCGTAATATCCACACTTCCGCCGTAATTGAGGCTTCTTCGGACGTCTTGAAACTCTTCCTCTGAAGCTGGTGCTCTGAGTGATTTTAAACCATCTTCATTGTGTGAATCTACAATAGCACCATGTCCCAGCTCCTCTCCGTTAACTTCCACTTGTCCGCTTGAAGCAGCAGTAGAAAGAGGTTTAAAACCATCAAAACAAACTTTATAATTTAGTAAATTTCGAACAATTTCAACATGTCCCTTTTCAGCCGCTAATAGCAGTGGTACCTTACGACGATAATCAGTTTTTTTTACATTAGCGCCGTTCTTTAATAGTATTCTAGATATTTCTGTTTGTCCGTATTTTGCAGCTACATGCAGTGGTGTGTAGCCATACTTGTAAGTTGTGTTTACGCTAATGCCACATTTTAATATTATCTGCAAAATTTTAGACTCACCTGATTCTGATGCTTCATATAGCTGACTCCGTAGATATTCTATACCTTCAGGTCTTATTGTTGGGTGGTGCTCCAGAAACTCATCGACTACATCCCAGTGGCCCTCTCTGGCGGCAATTTCTATGGGCGTCATTCCTTCACAGTCAGGTATATTCGTGCAACTGCCGTTTGCTAGCAGAAGTCTGGTAATGGACTTATGACCTCTCGAAGCAGCACGCCACAGTGCAGTGCGTCCAAATGTATCACCGTAGTCAAGAGCTGTCCCAGCTTCCACCAGTCGCTCCACCTGTTCAAAATTTCCATTTTCAGCTGCAGTGTGTAGGGCAATGCGAGGGTTCGAGTTTTTCAGAGTACCTTCTGTTCTGGTTGTGATCATCCACACTGTGTCAGAGCCATTCTTCTGTGTTGGTTTGTCCATTGACCCTCCTGCATCCACTGCTTTCTGCAAATGCTCAAATATTTGTAGGACAGTGTGAGAACTGGAAAAGACAAGCTTCATTCCTTCAGTTCGATCTTTCAATAACTGTGTGATTACATCATAACCTCTTTCTGTAGCTATGTCGAGGGCTGTTTTCCCCTCTATATCCCGTACTCCAATTCCCGCTCCCTGTTCTATCAAAACCCTGACGATTTTTTCATGTCCCTCAGCCACTGCCACTAGAAGCGCTGTTTCTTTCTTATGGTTCCGCATATCAATTTGTGCAAAACTGTCTGCCAGACATTGAACAATGTTCAGATATCCACCTTTCGCTGCTATATGAAGCGCTGTTGAGCCTGATGCATCAGCAGCACACAGGTTTGCACCTTTCTCCACAAGGACTCTAGTAACATTAAAATGGCCGTTACCAACAGCCACATGAAGTGCAGTATTTCCGTTGTTATCCTTCAATTCCAGCAGAGCTTCATGCTTACACAGGTACTGAACAATGGCTACTTGTCCAGATTTACACGCCACATGCAACAGACTTTCACCATTGCCAGCTTCCACGTTAACGTCATCTCCCATGACCACGAAACGCTGCAACAAATCCAGAAATCCAAATCTTGCAGCCGCTACAATTTGCATGCCGGCTTTACTTAAACGTGCATTTTGTTCCAGTAGGATGCGGGTTATCTCCATATAGCCTTTTACAACAGCAACATCTAGTGGCAGCATTCCATCATTTCCTTGTTTGTTTATATCCGAGTTTCTTTCTACTAAGTACTGTACCATCCGGTGTCTCCCCTCACGCACCGCTAGGAGTAACGGAGTGTCTCCATTAGAATTCTGTACATCTAAACTTACATTCCGTTCAGACAGGAAATTTAGAATATCATAACTTTCATTCGCTACAGCAAAGTGTGCGATGCTGTTTCCTTTTCCATCAGTATCCTCTATATTGCCACCGTGCTGCACAATAAACAGCACAGTGTCCTGGTGCCCGTTTATAGACGCTGCCAGAAGAGCCGTAATACTATTTTTGTCTCGCAGTGAGAAGTTGGCTTTGTGTAGAAAGAGCAGTTCTACGATTTTTGTTTGTTCCTGGCTGGCAGCAATGTGGAGTGGCGTTTGGTCAGCAGAGTTCATTGCATTCACTTCTGCTCCATGTTTCAGTAAACATTCCACTGTTGTGTAATGTCTGTTTTCACAGGCAACATGAAGACACGTGGCGCCATTAGCAGATGCAGCGTTAATATTGCAGCCTTTTCCGATAAAGTATGTTACCAAGTTATCCCTTCCATTTCGAGCGGCCAAATGCAATGGTGTTTCGTTTTCATAGTTTAGGGAATTCATGTTGTCTCGTTCTTCCTCGACTAAGTACTTTACCAAACCCAGGTACCCATGTTCACTCGCTAAATGCAAGGGTCTGTTTCCATTTTCAGTACGAGATGATAACCTTGCACGATACCGCAGCAGCAAGCTGATGATTTCCTTGTTTCCCAGGTGAGTCGCAACATGTATAGGTTTCTCATTCTTTCCTTTGTTCACTGGAGCCCCTAACCTTAATAACAGATCCGTTGTATCCATATGACCGGCCACAATGGCTGCTCTTAGTGCGTCTATTTTTGCTTTCTCGCATTGCACCTTGTCCTTCATCAATAATGCCACGATGTCATTTTTACCAGATCTAGCAGCCATAGTAAGCGGATATTCTCCTCGTATATTGCAGGTGTTCTTGTCACTTCCAACACTTATCAAGTAAGACACTATATTGGGGTTTCCTGCTGCGACACCGAGATGCAATGGCGTATTTCCTTCTACATCCGGGAGGCTGAGAATGTTACCCTCCGTTACGATTCTCTCGGGATTCAAAATATTTTTCATTTCTCTCTCTTTCTGGACTGTTTCCTGACTTTCGACTATGCACTTTATCACCTCAATATTCCCGGTCTTGACCCCCACATGGAGCGGTGTCCTTCCAAATGAGTCTTGACAGTTGGTGTTTGCGCCCAGCTGAACTAGTGTCTTTATTGTTTCAGTTTGCTGGCTCTCAACAGCCTCATGAAGTAAGGTGCTGTTGTCCCCTGGAAGAGCCATATTAACAGAGTGTCCCTTACTTATCAAGTATTTCAGCAAACCATTACGGCCGTACTCAGCTGCAGCGTGAAGAGCAGAAGGAACACAGTTCACACAGTCTTGGTTGTTTCCATTCAGCACCTGTTCCCTGATATCAGGCCGTTTCTCCATCATCAAACTCAGCAACTCCCAGTCGTTCATTCTGGTGGCATAATCAACAGGAGAAAATCCCAGCAAGGTGTCTACAGAACTTACATCTGCTGCGTGTTCTAAAAGGAGCGTGATCATTTCAGTGTTGCTACAGCTGACTGCTACGTGCAGTGGCGTTCTATCTCCATGATCCTTCTCACTGACGGATTCCTTCTTTTGTAGTAACTTTGTGACGAGACGCACATTTGAGTTTAGCACTGCTTCGTGTACTGGACACTTGTCGGCCAATATCCTGTCCACCATACTCCTTACTGCACCAAATTCTGAATCAAGTAAGTGATCCCTCATGAAAGTCTTGCTAGCCGAGATGTTATCGCATAAACGCCTAGCAACAAAATATTCGGCTAAAATGCGGTGTTGGAAAAGAGGCCGACCATCGATAATGTCGATTATTAAGCCCGTCTTCTCCTCGCCTTTTTCAATATTCTTTAGGAAATCACTTGCTTTCTTCGCTACGGTCTTGTCAGGGAACTTCTCGAGTTGTTGTGCGGACAAGATTGTCACCAATGCAGCAGCTGTATGATTATCTATGAATGTTTTGTGTAGCGCATCGTCATCAGTAAGCACATTCACATTTGTGCGATCAGAACCCTTTTTCTCTGACAAGTAAATATCCCATTTCTTTTCGATGTAGTAATCATAGAGAATGATAACATGTATGTGTTCAGGTAACTCAACCGTTGCTGCTGTTGAATACTGATGTAGATATTCTTCAAACATCTCAGCCAATAACACACACTGCAGTGGTATTCCCATGAAATTGTTATCCTCTACAGTGAGGTGTTTCATTGAAAGTTCAACAACTCTTTGTGCTAAATGTTCTAAACAATTACCTTCTACATTAAAAAATTTCCTCTTCCAAAACTTCACTAAGAAACTTTTCTGATCTTTTTCTGTGAAAGGCACCAATGAATATGAATGACATTGAAATTCTTGTTCGTGTAAACCTTTCATTGAATTTCGTGTCGTGACCCAAATTTTCTTGATCTTTGTCTTGATCAGAAGTCGCAATATTTGTATAACTTGTTCAGTGTAATGCGGACTCACTTCATCTACTCCATCAATTAGCACAACCATATTCCCTGCTGAACTGCAAGTGTTGTCAAACAGACGTCTCTCCAAATGTAAGCTATCAGTTTCCTTTGCTTGAGCAGCTTCGGTTAACAGGTTAATGGCGCCATTTTCGTCACAACCATTTGTTTTCAACTCGCTCAATATTCTTGTGTAGTTGTTAACATTGACCCTTACTATCCACATGTCGGGGTGACTCTTGCGAGTTTCCATTGCAAGGTGAGTCAGAAGAGTCGATTTTCCCATTCCTGGTTCGTCTGTGATGAAAATGACACGACCGTCAACTTCGAGCAATGTGCTAGGTGTCAAACCTGGGGAGAACTCCCTTTCCAACTCTTTCTCCCGATATGGACTAATATCTTGAATCTCCAGCAAAATATCATTGTTTAATGCAGGTTTTGTTTCGCCTTGAACTGGAATTCGAGTTTTGATATCCTTCTTACACAGAAGTGTTCTATCAATATAATACGTTACTGTGTCCTCAATGGGAATACCTATCAAAAGCTTTTCATTTTCAAGCAGGCGAGATGTTGAGTCAGAGCTTAATGCATTAAGCATGCCAACATCACTGTTTTTTACTATTTTGCTGAGTTGTATTTCGTCACCTTGAAAAGAAACTTCCTTCTCGAGAAAGAGCATTCGTGTGTCGGTGACTATATCCGTGAATTTCCAGTCGTCGTATACTTCTGTGAGATTCGTACTGAATGTGATGCGAAGGGCGCTTGTTTGCTGTATGTTACCAATTCCGCTGGATATGAAGATAAACTTCTTCTTAACATCACATTCATTCAGGAATATGGATATTTCAGCAAAAGTGTCTTGCAAATTTTCAGTTGAACTCTGGCTCTCCAGGACCAATACATCAAACACGCTTCTCCAAGCCAACATAACCTCAGATTTATAGCGCCCAAACCGCTGTAAATTCAGTATGATGTGTTCTGTAGTACCCAGCATCTGGTGAATCTTAGCAGCTGTGAGTGTGGTTGATCGTCCCGGGGCGAATATCAGGACAGCCTTGTGGGGTTCTATCAGCTGCTTCATGTCTGTTATTGCAGACTCTTTGTATTTAATACTGAGATCGTCAATTTCGGATTTCCTCTGATCCAGTATCTTTGCTACCAAATTGGTTCTTACTTTTTCTGAAGTCTTCCTTAAAGGGTCGTTGTCTTTGCTGTTGGTTTCTTTAAGAAAGTAATTACTATTCTGCCACCAGTCCTTCATAAAATCAATGAAACACATGTAGGTTAAATCCATTTCACTCTCAGGCAACTTCATGCTTTCCTGTAGTTCACGTTTAATGTGGTAGTCCATTTCTTTCTCGTCAGCCTGACTGTAGAAGATTCTTAATCTACTCAAGAACTCTCGGTGCTTGGGCAGTTCCTGCAGGTGCTCGTAAATGGCTTTGTGTTCCTCTTCATTAAACTGCAGCACAGATCCACCGGTCTTTAGGAATTCTTCTTCACCAATATCTGTGACTTTCTTAGATTTTAGGTAGGGTGCAACATCAGTATTCGTGTATATAATGAACAGGCTTTCATCTATCCTACCATCAGTTTTGACTCCTTCTTCGCTACAGTTGAACTCCTTCTCTACGTGTATGTATGAGTCGTAATACTTGTGTAAACTGAAGCCTCCCTTTTTGGACTTCAGTTCTGACAATGTAACTTGTCGTTTTATTCTGCTCTTTAGTTGCAGAAAGATGTGTCTTTTACTGAAGTGGTCATCAGGATATTCTACTACAACATCGTCAAATGCTCCAACCCCTTTAATGTTAGAAGCAAGTTTAAACTTGTACCCCTTGTTTTTGGCCCGCAAGAATACCAGGGCACAAAATTTGTAATTGTATATTTGACCGTGTATCCCTGCGTACCCCTTGTCTTTCTCGTAGAATTCGGACTCCTTGTCTTTTTTGTTGGGCAGCCTGTAAAACAGAAGACAAATAAATATTGTTTGTACAAGAAATCGCAAGGAGTAGCATAGTATGACGTTTTCCAATTAAATACGATGTTTCAAAGATTTTAGAATTTTTTCACTTGTTTTTCTCCTGCATCATTGTGTTAACAGTTAACCCTTAGGTGACTAATGTCATATATATATGGAGCACCCATTCTTGATGTTTCTAGATCACACACAACGACGCAGCACAGTCGGTAGGACTCCTCTGGACGAGTGATCAGC
>Ga0268261_10004629_pt1 | contig 10323 bp, 5 predicted proteins | sample TergutNc150P1_FD_190353 | JGI IMG/M metagenome (GOLD analysis project Ga0268261, IMG submission 190353) | Nasutitermes corniger P1 segment gut microbial community from laboratory colony in Florida, USA - Nc150 P1 (SPAdes) (version 2) | ecosystem: Host-associated > Arthropoda: Insects > Digestive...
TCACTCGTCCAGAGGAGTCCTACCGACTGTGCTGCGTCGTTGTGTGTGATCTAGAAACATCAAGAATGGGTGCTCCATATATATATGACATCAGTCACCTAAGGGTTAATGGGGTATATTAAATTTTTAAACATACGTAGGAAATCAGAAATTATGAAGTGAACGAATGTGAAATCAGTTCTCCCATAAGAGCATTTCAGGGTGAAATATTGTGTGACTGATCCAGAATGATTGCTGTAGGTTTAAAAATGCAATTTGATGAAGGTAGCCTCTGTTACTTCGTGCTAACAACAGTATGTGAACAGCTAAAGAAGAGGGGAACACATGTGAAAGGGATAAAAGTAATTAAAAAATATATATTCTTGCAGTTTTTGTAACTGCCAATCCCATGCTGTTTCCCGGTTTTTCTGGGTCTTGCAGGTAGTGTAATATGACAGGAATGCAGGTGGGGACTGCATTATGTCTGTGAAGAAGGCACTGATAGTTAATAATCAAATGAGCAAACAACTGCCCTCTTACATTACTAACACATGCACCCCTTTAAATTTCTAGTTACTGTTAGTGAGACCAAATCCATGGACACCCTTCATGTTTAAGATAATGACTGTATGTTAGTGGGTACTGAACCTCCAGCCCAAATGCCAGTAGTAATGGTTACCATTTATACTGCATTGCCGTAAAGTGCAAGTTCTCAGATTGAATAAGGAGCATTAGACAGAGAACACTCATGAAAGTATTGGCACATAAGAGGACTGTTGTTAGTGGAGAATGGAGGTATTACATGATGGGAAACCTTCTAGTATTGTTGGCGTAATGAAAGTGGAGATAGCTTGACATGTGAATTGGTTGGGCTACCAACTTGTATCCAGACTTCTGCTGAAGAAACCTCTTGTACAGTAGGCACCTTGAAGGCTAAGAAATAAGCTGATTTTATTATTGAATTGGATCTGAGGAAGATAGGTTGTGAAGACATGAAGTCACTCGGGGTTGCATCAAATGAGAGGATTTGGAGTTTCCATTGTTCAGACATCAGGTTTTATCACCAGAGAGAGAAATAGTCAAGTTACTTAAGGAAATGTATAATGATATCTAAGTGAGCGGGATAAAAACTGCACATTTGCCATGGTTGATAGGCTCTGGGGATCTAAATCCTGTTTCAGGACTTCAGAGACCCTGTTTTTACATGTTTTATCATGTGATAAGTATGTGAATGCACACATATTTACAGGATAATAAAAAGATTTACGTTACTTTAGTGTTCACATCCTGGGGTGAACATAGTCCAATGAAACAACAGAAGCACCTTATTTTACTGAACATTACTATATTATGCCTCATTATGAAAGTCATGAAAGAAAGCTGATTCTAATCACATGACAGTTCTTGTTACTGCATATTCAGTATTTACTTGCCATCTTTCTACACAGCAGCTGTAATCTCAGAGGGAATGGAAGGATTAGCCACAAGAGCAAATGATTAATTGTTAGTTTTAAGAGTAATCAGAATTTCAGAATGTCCTGGAAAGAGGAAAAATTAAGGCAGCAGACATTGGTTGTTGGATGTGATTGGAAGATTTAATTAAAAAATAATTTAAGGTAATGTATATACAATCTATAAAATCACATTTTATGATCAAAATAAAATTTGACGAGGTTCTCACAGTGGTGGGATTGGACACTGTGTAGTTAGGTAGTTATCTACCTACCAAATTATAGGTTTGTCAACAGATTCAAAGGAATGTAGATGTGGATCATCACCCAAGTAATGTTTTCTGTAACATGTTTTGTATTTACTGTGTAATTAAGAACCTTCATGTGGCCAGTGTGACCTGTTGGTCAGTGAAGACAGGAATATGGCATAGACATGTAATTTTGTATGCATCCATAATTGGTTTGACTGAAAAATTGTGTGCAAGGCAGCGTTGAACCACACAGACTAATGAAAATAGTTTTGGTGTGTGTTCTGTTGTAACAGTACCACATCACATAATCATTTACATACAAACAAACATTTTTCAGTCTACCTCTCTGAATCATCTAATGAAAATTTATTAAATAACAGTCTGTGTATATCGATATCTGACTTAATGTCAAAGGCATAAAAGAGCCATTCTTTTACTGTAAAATGTACTAGTGAAGAACTTTAGCTAATATATTTATTTGTACATTCATGTGCCTGATATGTGGTAATGTGTGATACAAGCAGATGCCCATTATTATGTGAGGTAAATGTAATAGATGTAAAATTGTGTCTGTACTCAGTGACTGTACAGTACATGCCTGAAAAAAGCTTTCTACATGATTATGCAATAGTCAGGATTTCAGGACTTCATTAATCCCCATGTCATGAGTAGGTGAGGAGAGTGAAGGTATAGCTCCATGCATTAATTTGTGCAATAGATGGAGGTGAGTGGTCTGCTTCACACCCTGGCCATGTTTACCACTGGAGGCTTGTAGTCTCCGAGCTGATCTAAATGCTGTGGGGATGAGAAAAGCAGTGGTAAATGCTGATCTGGAGGTCAGGTCTCACAGAACAGTACAATGTCACATTGTATATGCTTCTACTAGACCTGACCTCAAGACCAGGATTTGCCACTGTAGAGAAAGTTCCTTTGCATACTGCTAATTGTACTCTGATTCAGCATCCAGTCTGTAGCATAGTCACTACACTGACTAAGATATCCTGGCTTCATTTACAAGTCATTAAGTGCACTTGCTAATTATAGATTTCCACACCTACAAATCCTTTGTTGTTAATGGCATACTTAGGTAATGTAAATTTATAATCAAATGATAAAATGTAATATAACCCACGGGTAAAAGTGCATGACTTATTCAGGGGTATTCATATACTCATATCCTGAGTGGCTCAGAATTGTTTTTGCTTGCTGTTGTAAATTTGTAAATGGATATGTTAGGTAAGTACTTCATATTACAGTACAGACCTTGTCTACATTAAGAATGTCAAACATAACCATAAACTTCCACATAGCCATTAGATTTTACACTTACTTACTGCCGTTTCAAATCTCTGTCTTTACCAGCTTTTTGATATCCAACTCCATTGGTATACTAGTGACTGCCATATAACCTGTACATGCTGCCATTATGTCACTGTACATTGTTCAGAAAACAACCTTTAAAAAAGCTTAATATTTTTCAAAGATCTGTTATTAGTATTGCACATAATTTCAAGCTTGTATGTTGTGTGGTGCTAATGTGACCTCCAGTGCAATGAGTGGTGTATCCACTTTGTTATTACTGATCATAGGAAATTGTTTTTATGGGTGTGAAACTTGGTCTCTCACATTAAGGGATGAGCATGTGCCCAGTGTGTTTTAAATCAGGCTGGTGAGTAAGATGGAGGAAGGAGCAGGAGTTTGGAAAAACTTACACAATGAGTAGTGTTATGATTTGTAACCCTGGCCAGATTTTGTTTCATTGAATGGGGTGGGGTGGGGAATGTGGCTTGTACGGACAGATGCATGCAAGGTTTTGCTTGGGACACCTGAAGCAGAGTGACCAATTGAGAGACTAAGTGTATTGGTATGTGGAAGCACAATAATAAAATTCATTTTAAAGAAGTAACATGGAATGAATTGGACTAATCTGGCTTATGACAGCAACCATTGATAGGCCATGGTAGATGAGGTAATGTAGCTTCAAGTGTGTGGAATTTCCTGATTATGTAAGGACCTGTTGGCTTCTCAAGAAGAACTTTGTTCCTTGAAGTTTGTTTGTTAGAAAATAAAAACATACAAGAATGACATTACGTCCAACGGTATATGGGATAGTGTAGGGTTGTAATATAGTAACAACTACAGTACCAACATATATTGGTGTTCCTGATGTGATATGACCCTGATGAAGAACCATATGTGCATATATTAATAATGAGTTTAACTGAAATTAATGAATTTGGTCAAAAGTAAAAAGGGGCATGCAGGCAACGTGATGAATTTCACAGGCCATATTTTTCCTTAAAGCAAAAAGCAGGCTAATAGTTCACAATTGCATAAATAATGATTGTGGATGGGTAATGGGGGCTTGCCTCCAAGAATATTTTATTTTCCAGTCACAGAACTTTTAAAGAATAAACGTGTTAACATAAAAAGCATTACAATTTAAGTTCATGTTAGCTGGTCATTTTTCAAAAGTTTCTGTAACAAATTAAATTCCCTGCCTGCTTGCAGGTGCAGTGGCATAATACAAATCGATCTGAGGATTTCAAAGTTACCGCTCTCCAACCGCCGCCTCTGCGATTTGGGGGGCGAGGGGGTTCTTTTCCAGTGAAACTCCTACACTAATGGCGAGTGTTTAGATAAAAAAAAAATCGTACGGTTCTAGTACCAAGATTCCATAGGTTCTAGACTTTCGCATGTGTCACAGATTAACGAGTTGAATGAAGACACATTCTGTGACTACGGACACACATGGCATCGTCAAACCCTTCCACTGAGATGCCTATCTAATCAGTTCTGTGATCAGTGATGCATGTACCGTGGTAGGGTAAATGGCATATGTTCATTGCTAATCGACGTTTCTCTTTGGTGATTTAACAAGGGAATGTGGTAGTCTGTGTTTAGATGATCTGTGGTCCGTGTGATGGTGTATGCCTTGTGGCACGCAATGTTAAAGCTGCCGTGTTTGTCAGGTACGTATAGCCCTAGAAGTATCTTGTGTATTCAGACACTTTAATTCGTAGGATGGTGTACACCTAATTCATGTGCGGCCTTCATGCACTCTTTGTTGTCTGTCGTCGTCTGTGTTAGTAAGTTGTGTTTACATAACCTACTTTAGGCCAATCGTTATCCTGTAGTGGAACTGGAAATGTCACGGCGGTAGCAGAAGAAAACAGATCATTGGTACCTACTTTGCACCTTCCAGCACCTAGCCTCAATCGAGTTTCTTTAAACGAATTTTCACTTCCCGTCTTGACTGTATTCTTCCACCTGGCCGTTTCTTGTATGAACGTTCAAACCCAAATGTTAAAATCCGTCGTAACTTCCATGCCTTATATACGGTACCTGGCAAAGTATGTCACCACTGCTTTTCAGAGTACTGAATGGCCACTGCGGTGAATGAATGGTCTGGCCACATAACATTATAATTACAGATGAATGTGTACGATTATATAAAAAAGGGCACTGCTTTAGAATCCAGTTTAAAATAAGAATAATTTCTAAGTTGAGACGTGTGTTGAAGTACAAAATCGAATCTTGTGCCACTTTTGTAGGATCACCTTATTATTACACTTGGCTGTCAGTGTAGTGATCGCATATAGGCTGGACAACAGGGGTTTGATTTCTGGCAGGGGTATCTGGATTTTTTATCAGTATCTAGTGCTGTGGTTAAGGATAAATGGAACTATACAGCTGCTCACTGGAACTGCTTTAACATGCACTAGTATGATTTATTCTGCCACCAGAATTCTCAAAAATTAATTTTATTAATGCTTACCACTTTACGATCAGTTTATCTGTGGAGTAATTAATTTAGCTTAGTAAAATGCAGACTTGCAGAATATGAGGAAAGATATGTATGTTATATGTGGCAGTACGTGTACAACCTTTGCTAGTATGTAGCGTAATAGTGTAAACAATGGAAAAACTAATGAGGCATGATTAACTAGTCTCTGTTATATAACCCTTTAAAGACTAAGATTAACCTGAATTATACGTAAATATTAAGTTCCTACCATGCAGTAAACACTCTGTCCCTGCTGTAAAAACCAATCAGTTAATGTTCTGTGGGGAAATAATCATTGTTTCTTTTGTGACCCATACAAAACACATAAATTCGCTCTGTAGGAAGAAAATAAAGTTTTTTTAATTTTAAAGCTATTGGTACATAAAGCAACTATTATTGGGCTGTAAAGGGTTAAAGTCATTTGTATACCTTATAACCTTGTGATAATATGCTGTTTTTGATGCAGGAAAGCTGCAGTGTTCCCTTCCATATATGAGAGGGACTTCAAGGAACCTAGCAACATTAGGAGGAGGTGAAGTGTGGAGAAATGAAGTGAAGCCACAGTCAGAATTGAATGAGGAGATTCAGAAGACCAGGTTGAAAGATATGGTGAGAAAAGACAGACCCAAGTTTGTGTTTGAAGTCTCCATGGGTCAAAAAAACCAGCAGTAAATGTAGAATATCATATGGGAGCAGGCAGATTGTTTGGTGTGGGTGATGTTATGTAGTTAAAAGCCTAAAAGAAATAAATCTATGCAAAGACTGAGTTATTTTCACCAATCAGAAATACTTATGGACAGACTGAAATATGTTAAAATAACACCATTAATAATCACATCAGATGTAGTATTCAGATTCTGGTTGGTGTTTTTCTTTTTGCCTGATGTGGCATCAGGGAAATTGAAAGGTGCTTGCATGAACCAGTGTTTAAGAATTTCTTCTGACTCATGCTAATTTCTTATGAGGTGAAAATTGTCTGAATCAGAATCTTGAATTCATGTTGTAGGCGAGGAATTTATGTTAGCTGTGTAACTAACCCCTTTTCCATGACAAGAACAGCAGTAACAGCACCAACACCATGAGCTCAAATGCTGTCTGAAATTTTTGTTGTTGTTTAAAAACTACTTATCTCAGAAGCCTGTATATGCACTGGAAAATGTTATTGGTTAGGTCCAATATGGTCCCCAGTTAGTGACCCTTTTCCATTTATTGTTATAAGGGCATTAGTGAGAGACACCAAACTTTCTAAGAGGAGCAAAAATCAGGTGCCTGCAGATTTTTCAGCATGGGTGTGTGAATAATAAAACAAGTCAGTTTGGAAGACGGAAAACTAAACTGATATCATTTTCAAGTATGCTGTAGAAGTTGCACTGATGAACACAAGCCCATAACAGTGAGAATATTTCCAAATTATTGATGCCATTTTCAAAATAAACAGTTTCAGAATCCAACCAAGAAGTTTATGTCTCTTATTTTTATAAAAATCCATATTGTTGTAATGTGTGCATTGTGTACAGAGAAGTATAGGAATGATGTTAAGAAATGTGTTAATCATGTTAAGTTGTATTGCAGCCAGTACAAGATATGCAGAACCCATTTGAAAGAGAAAAGACCCAGTGCATTCTGTGCCAGTACAAGATTGTTCCAGACTACAAGAATGTGAAACTCCTCTCACAGTTTGTTTCACCGTACACGGGGCGGATATATGGCCGACATATCACTCGATTGTGTGCTACCCAGCAAGCTAGACTTGAAAAGGAAATAATAAAGTCACAGTCTGCAGGTTGGTGTGCCTTTGTTAGAGTTTTGAAATAAATATTGATTGTTCATTAAGTTTTTAGCACACTTTCCTTCCTATGAAGGAAAAACAAGTAGGCTTATGAGAATATCCTGTTGCCTGTGTGTCCTCTGTTTCAACTTTTGAATGACTTTACTGATTTTCATGAAACTTTGACTGTTATCCTCATTGGAGGGCACCACAACTTGCCCCCTCCCTCCCCATGGGGCAGAGCCCTTCTTAAGAAGCTAATAGTACCTCATCTAGTCAAGAAATTCTTCACTGTTGTATGGAACATGAAAGTTTATTACCACATTCATAAGAGCCTGGTACTTATCTCTCCTGAGCCAGATCAATCTAGTCCATGCTTCCCTAACCAATTGATGTCTTGAAGATCTGTTTTAATATTATCCTTCCATCTGTACCTATGTCATATGTAGTCTTACTATCTCAGGTTTCCTGCCAAAACTCTGTGCACCTGTCCTGTCCCCCATATGTGACACATGTCCTTCTCATCTCATTCCTCCTGGTTTAATCACCTGCATTATACATGGTGAGAAGTACAGATCATGAAGCTCCTCATAGAGCAGTGGCCACCCCCAGCATCCGACTGTTTACATTCATGAAGTCAATAATAACAACTCTATGAGCATATGAACTTAAGAGGTGGGAGCAACACTTAATTTGGAGTTTTAATGTGATGTGTGGTAATATATAATATAATAATAATAATGATAATACAATATATTTTAAGGTAATGTTGTGGAATGCAGAATAATAACATGATGATTGTGCAGATGTGCAGACATTTTCTTTAGCTTTGCATCTTACTGCTGTAAGTAAAGAACCACTGGAGCATGTGGAATTTGGTATGGAGACGGATCATAAACATACCCATATACAGGGTTCCTTCTAAGTCAGTGATTACAAACAGGAGATGATGTGAAATTTTGAGGTTATATCTGGCAAACTTGACATATACAGAATCTTTACTTTAGTGATAAGTAATTTACATAATTAAAACCAGTCAAGACAGTATTGATATCAATAGGTGTGTAAAACTGGGAGTCTCTGGAACAGGAAAGTGCGCTTTATGACTGCTTGTAACTCTGTCTTGGGTTACTTATGCCACTCTTTCATTTTAATTACTGGTTGAATTTGTTGATAGTGAAAATGGAGATGGTTGTCAGTAATCTGGCTGAAAGCCAGAAGGCTAGAGTTTGTTCCCAACAGAGGTACATATGTTGATCTTAGCCATTGCTTTCAGAATATCTGTGGGGCCTACTGAGTACTCTGTGTCGTGAGAACCTGGGGGGTTTTGCAGGAGGTGTAAAGGGACAGGAGTGTGAGGCTGACTAATCAACTCCTGGTGTTGAGTCCTAGATGTATTGAGATTTGTATCATTACTGTCCATATATCTTAATGGAGTGATGCTTGAGCATAGAGGCAGCCTTTAACAGTTCTTTGCCATCAGGGATTGATCAAAATCAGATAATTCTGTTATACATGAATGGCATGATGTACCATCTTTTAGGTGCAGTCATGTTCCTGCAGAGTACCTGTTAAAATTCCTCTCTCTCTGTTTCCATATGCATATAACAAGTCGAAAACTGCCAAGCAGATTTTCATTAAATTTACTGTCAGAGAACTTTGTGAAATTTGCTCAGTTTCAGCAGAAACTTTAAAAATATTTCCATTGTGCATAAAGATGTTTGTGCATTTCTGTCACCATCACCAGCATAACTTACTAAATATCAGAGCAATAAACCTTTTGAACGAGAGCATTCATAGTCATGTGCAATGAATTCACCACTACAGACGATACAGGGGTGTAAACTCAAAAAATAACTCTTCAGCAACTTGGACTTCCACTGGGGATACCATTTGTCATGGTTTTACCAGGACATTCCCAGTTCTTTGGCTTTTAAAGAGCTCTGTCCCATTGTCCCACAAAATTTGGTGCAGGATGCAAAATGGCCTGTGGTTTTTCAGATCATAAGAATATGACATCAAAGACAATGCATACAAATATTTTACGTTACCACAAATGGGAGAAAACATCTATAGGAGTAGGACAACCACCAACTAGTCATGAACATGTGGGGATAGGAGAGGGAGATATGTACATGATTATAGAGTCTGGACTGCAACTGCAAACAATGAGGAACAGATATGTCAAGAAAAGTAACTGAACTTAATATTTTAGTTTGAGTAGTATCATTATTATTTAATTTTTTGAGTCTGTCATAATTTTTTTATCTGGGTTATCTAGCTGTAGTGATACTAGTAAATTAATCTGCTCTTTTTCTTTGCATGGCCTGGTTAACAATTTGTCTTGTGCACCCCACCCCCCTCCCTCCCCATCACCAATGCCACCTCATCTGAAAGTTATTAAGGGTCCTCCCAGTTTATGGTTTTTAACTTCCACACTTTCATTCAGGGAGTATGTAAGTTCTGTAGAAACTGATATTTCATCACAGCGAAGAAATTATCATGATTATCGTTGTTGTTTTACAGGTTTCATGCCCTGTTATTTTAAGGACGTAGCATTCCTAAAGGATCCAAAACTTTTTGACCCTGATCGCCCCGTCCGACCGCACAGGTTCTAAGTATGTTTGCAGACATTTGCTATATACGTAGATTGGAGGGAGTGTGTAGGCTACTTCTGGTAAACTGAGACTTGGAAGGTATTTAAGGAATGTGGGTAGCTTGAGGTGGGTATGCACCTGGCAAGGATGTATGACTCAGTGACTACTACCTGCAAAAACATTTATCACTTACTTTAGAGCGACCCTGTCAGCTCCAAATGTTCTAGCAGCCAATGTGTTGGGGCCCACACCCAGCAAGTTTCAATTTACCAGAACTTGGACAGTACTTGAGACCTGAAGATGTACGTTTCATGCAGCTGAGGACTGTGTAATACAGAGTAACTGTGTCTTTTCTACAAATATAAATTATTGTAAGTTGTTATTTTTAATTAAAGTTGTTGACTGTTTTATCTCATTACTCCAGTCTTCAATCACTAGGATGGAATGTCACTGATGAATTGGTATCATTCTTACTTTGTATTTGGGGGGG
>Ga0268261_10004630_pt1 | contig 10322 bp, 6 predicted proteins | sample TergutNc150P1_FD_190353 | JGI IMG/M metagenome (GOLD analysis project Ga0268261, IMG submission 190353) | Nasutitermes corniger P1 segment gut microbial community from laboratory colony in Florida, USA - Nc150 P1 (SPAdes) (version 2) | ecosystem: Host-associated > Arthropoda: Insects > Digestive...
CACAGCACGCTCAAAGAGGTTCCAACCCTTCCACGATAGCGGCAGATAGCAGTAACGGTGTGACAAATACCAGATGCTGTAGATACACTTGTATGCGCTCCTGATGATGGGTGGAAGTACAATCCGAAACATGTGGAGCAGTTTCCAGGTATAAATAAACTGTGTAACGTTGCATATTGTTGGATATATGAGTGTATTGGAATACTATTAGGAGTTCACTTATTCTCCAAATTAGCAGGATAAGGGTTAATATATATATATATATATATACATATACATAACGCACGGTCAGCGGAACAACATTGCACCTCCTGCCTCCATTACTCCTCCTCCATATTTTCCACTTGCAAAGAACCATGTCAGGCAGTCCATACAAACGTCTACGCATGACCAAGTCCCAATATCATTAGCAAAGCACATCAACTGGTCCCATAAACAGCACTTGACTGACTCTCTAGCCATATGTTGCGAGTTATCCTTACTACAAGTGCTATCACATAGGCTTGGGAACGTCACGTTAGAACAGCCCGCCTGTGACCTACTGACCTCTATCAGCACCCTGCCTCTATCCTCAGTCTTCCAAATCAGCACCACACCTAGTTTGTGGTTGTCCACCATCAGCAAAGATGACGTTTCGACAGCATCACATTCTGCCTGAAACTTCACTCGCACTCCCCTCTCTGAGAAGAACTTCATGACCATTGTGCCGTCTAGGATAGAAAACAGGCTGATATTAGTACAAAGAAAAGGTAAAGTGCGTTGTGCCACCTGATATTAGTATAAAGAGAAAGTGACATGCATTCTACTAGCTGATAATAATATATAGCGAAGGTAACATGCGCTGTGGCATCTGATATTAGTATAAAGAGAAGGTGACATGCATTCTACTAGCTGATAATAATATATAGCGAAGGTAACATGCGCTGTGGCATCTGATATTAGTATAAAGAGAAGGTGACATGCATTCTACTAGCTGATAATAATATATAGCGAAGGTAACATGCGCTGTGGCAACTGATATTAGTATAAAGAGAAGGTGACATGCTTTGTACCGGCTGATATTAATAAAAAGAGAAGGTAGCGTGCGCTTTGTCACCTGATATTAGTATGAAGAGAAGGTAACGTGCGCTGTGTCAACTGACATTAGTATAAAGAGAAGGTGACATGCATTCTACTGGCTGATAATAATATATAGCGAAGGTAACATGCGCTGTGGCAACTGATATTAGTATAAAGAGAAGGTGACATGCAATTTACCGGCTGATATTAATAGAAAGAGAAGGTAACTTGCGCTGTGACATTTGATATTAGTATAAAGAGAAGGAGACATGCTTTTTACCGGCTGGTATTGATATAAAGAGAAGGTAACGTGCGTTCTGTCAAATAATATTAGTATAAAGTAAAGGTAACGTGCGCTGTGTCACTTGATATTAGTATAAAGAGAAGGTGACATGCATTTTACATCCTGAAATTAATATAAAGAGAAGGTAAAGTGCGCTGTGACACCTGATATTAGAATAAAGAGGTGACATGCATCGTACCGGCAGATAGTAATATAAAGAGAAGGTAACGTGCGCTGTGCCACCCGATATTAGCATAAAGAGAAGGTAACTTTCGCTGAGTCACCTGATATTAGTATAAAGAGAAGGTAACGTGCGCTGTGTCACCTGACATTAGTATAAAGAGAAGGTGACATGCTTTGTACCTGATGATAACAATATAAAGAGAAGATAGCGTGCGCTGTGTCACATGATATTAGTATAAAGAGTAGGTGACATGCTCTGTACCGGCTGATATTAATATAAAGAGAAGATAACGTGCGCTGTGTCACCTGACATTAGTATAAAGAGAAGGTAAGTTGCGCTGTGTAAACTGACATTAATATAAAGAGAAGGTAACGTGCGCTGTGTCATCTTTTATTAGTATAAAGAGAAGGTAACGTGCTCTGTGTCACCTGACATTAGTGTAAAGAGAAGGTAACGTGAGCTGTGTCACCTGACATTAGTATAAAGAGAAGGTAACGTGCGCTGTGTCACCTGACATTAGTATAAAGAGAAGGTAACGTGCGCTGTGTCACCTGATATTAGGATAAAGAGAAGGTAACGTGCGCTGTGTCACCTGACATTAGTATAAAGAGAAGGTAAGGTGCGCTGTGTCACCTGACATTAGTATAAAGAGAAGGTAACGTGCGCTGTGTCACCTGACATTAGTACAAATAAAAGGTGACATACATTGTACTGGCTGATAATAGTATAAAGAGAAGGTAATGTGCGCTGTGTAATCTGATATTACTTTAAAGAGAAGGTGACATGATATGTACCGACTGATATTAGTATAAAGATAAGGTAACGTGCGCTGTCACCTGATATTAGGATAAAGAGAAAGTAAAGAGCCTTGTATCATCTGATAATTTTAAAAAGAGAAGGTAACGTGCACTGGGTCAACTGACATTAGTATAAAGGGAAGGTAACTTGCGCTGCGTCAACTGAAATTAGTATAAAGAGAAGGTAATGTGGCTGCGTAACCGGATATTAATGTAAAGAGAAGGTAACGTGCGCTGTCAACTGATATTAGTATAAAGAGAAGGTGACATGCTTTGTACCGGCTGATATTAATTTAAAAGAAGGTAACTTTCGCTGTGTCACCTGATATTAGCATAAATAGAAGGTAACGTGCGCTGTGTCAGCTGATAGTATAAAGAGAAGGAAACGTGCGCTGTCACCTGACATTAGTATAAAGAGAAGGTGACATCCTTTTTACCGGATTATATTAATATATAGAAAAGGTAACATACGCTGTGTCACCTGATATTAGTATAAATAGTAGGTGAAATGCTTTGTCCCGGCTGATATTAATATAAAGAGAAGGTAAGTTGCGCTGTGACACCTTATATTAGTACAAAGAGAAGGTGACATGCTTTGTACCGACTGATATTAGTATAAACAGAAAGTAACCTGCGCTGTGTCACCTGACATTAGTATAAAGATAAGGTGACATGTTTTGTACCGGACGATATTAGTATAAAGTGAAGGTAACTTACGCTGTGTCACCTGCCATTAGTATAAAGAGAAGGTAACGTGCGCTGTGCCATCTGATATTAGTGTAAAGAGAAGGTAACGTGCGCTTTGCCATCTGATATTAGTATAAAGAGAAGGTAACCTGCGCTTTATCACCTGACATTTGTATAAAGATAAGGTGATATGTCTTGTACCGGTCAATATTAGTATAAAGAGAAGGTTACGTCCGCTGTGCCATTTTATATTAGTGTAAAGAGATGGTGACATGCTTTGTACCGGCTTATATTAGTATAAAGAGAAGGTAACCTGCGCTGTGTCACCTGACATTAGCATAATGAGAAGGTAAATTGCCTTGTACCATCTGATATTTTTATAAAGAGAAGGTAACGTGCCCTGTGTCAACTGACATTAGTATAAAGGGAAGGTAAGGTGCGCTGCGTCATATGACATTAAAAAAAAGAGAAGGTAACGTACGCTGTGTCACCTGACATTAGCATAATGAGAAGGTAAATTGCCTTGTACCATCTGATATTTTTATAAAGAGAAAGTAACGTGCCCTGTGTCAACTGACATTAGTATAAAGGGAAGGTAACGTGCGCTGCGTCATATGACATTAAAAAAAAGAGAAGGTAACGTGCGCTGTGTCACCTGACATTAGCATAATGAGAAGGTAAATTGCCTTGTACCATCTGATATTTTTATAAAGAGAAGGTAACGTGCCCTGTGTCAACTGACATTAGTATAAAGGGAAGGTAACGTGCGCTGCGTCACCTGACATTAGTAAAAAGAGAAGATAACGTGCGCTGTGTCACCTGACATTAGTATAAAGAAAAGGTAACGTGTGCTGTGTCACCGGACATTAGCGTAAAGAGAAGGTAAAGTGCGCTGTGTCACCGGACATTAGTGTAAAGAGAAGGTAACGTGCGCTGTGTCATCGGACATTAGTGTAAAGAGAAGGTAACGTGCGCTGTGTCAACTGGTATTAGTAAAAAAAGTGTATCCTGCCCTGTATCACATGATAATAGTATAAGGAGAAGGTAATGTGCGCTGGGTCACCTGACATTAATATAAAGAGAAGTTAACATGATTCTACCGGCTGATATTAGTATAAATGTAAGTTAACTTGCGCTGGGTCAACTGATATTAGTCAAAAGTGAGGGTGACATGCTTTGTACCGGCTGATATTAGTATAAAGGGAAGGTAAAGTGCGCTGTGTCATCCGATATTAGTAAAAAGGGCGGGTGACATGCTTTGTAGCGGCTGATATTAGTACAAAGGGAAGGTAACTTTCGCTGTGTCACCTGACGTTCGTATAAAGAGAAGGTATCGTGCGCTGTGTCACCTGACATTTGTATAAAGAGAAGGTATTGTGCGCTGTGTCACCTGATATTTGTATAAAGAGAAGGTAACGTGCGCTGTGTCAACTAATATTAGTATAAAGAGAAGTTGACATGCATTATACCGGCTTATATTAATATAAAGAGAAGGTAACGTGGGTTGTGTCACCTGACATTAGTATACATAGAAGGTGACATGCTTTGTACCGGCTGATATTAATATAAAGGGAAGGTAACCTGCGATGTGACACCTGATATTTGTATAGAGTAGGTGACATGCATTATACCGGCTTATATTAATATAAAGAGAAGGTGATTTGCGCGGTGACAACTGATATTTGTATAAAGACAAGGTGACGTGCGTTGTACGGACTGATATTAATACAAAGAGAAGGTAACGTGCACTGTGAGACCTGATATTAGTATAAAAAGAAGGTGGCATGCTTTGTACCAGCTAATATTAATATAAAGAAATGGTTACGTGCGCTTTGTCAACTGATATTAGTATAAACAGAAGGTAACGTGCGCTGTCACCTGATATTAGTATAAAGGAAAAGTAACGTGCGCTCTGACACTTGATATTAGTAAGAAGAAAAGGTAACGTGCGCTGTGACACCTGATATCAGTATAAAGGGAAGGTGACATGCTTTCTACTGGCTGATATTAATATAAAGTAAAGGTAAAGTGCATTGTGTCAACTAATATTAGAATAAGGGAATGTGACATGCTTTTACCGCCCGATATTAATATAAAGAGAAGGTAACGTGCGTTGTGACAGCTGATATTAGTATAAAGAGAAGGTAACTTGCGCTGCGGCAACTGACATTAGTATAAAGAGAAGGTAACTTGCGCTGCGTCATCTTTTATTAGTATAAAGAGAAGGTAACGTGCGCTGCGTCACCTCACATTAGTATCAAGAAAAGGTAATTTGCGCTGCGTCGACTGACATTAGTATAAAAGAAGGTAACTTGCGCTGCTACAGCTTTTATTAGTATAAAGAGAAGGTAACGTGCGCTGCGTCACCTCACATTAGTATCAAGAGAAGGTAATTTGCGCTGTGTCACCTGATATTAGTATAAAGAGAAGGTAACATGCGTTTGTCACCTAACATTAGTATTAAGAGAAGGTAACATGCCCTGTCACCTGAAATTAGTAAGAAGAGAAGGTAACTTGCACTGTGTCACCTGACATTATTATTTACAGAAGGTAACTTGCGCTGTCACCTGACATTAATAAGAAAGAAGGTAACATGCGTTGTGTCACCTGACATTAGTATTACGAGAAGGTAACATGCGCTGTGTCAGCTTACATTAGTATTACGAGAAGGTAACGTGCGCTGTGTCACCTGATATTAGTATAAAGACAAGGTAACGTGCGCTGTGTCACCTGACATTAGTATAAAGGCATGGTAACGTGCGCTGTGTCACCTGACATTAGTATAAAGAGAAGATAACGTGCGCTGTGTCACCTGATATTAGTATAAAGGCATGGTAACGTGCGCTGTGTCACCTGACATTAGTATAAAGAGAAGGTAACGTGCGCTGTGTCACCTGATATTAATATAAAGAGAAGGTAACTTGGGCTGTGTCAACTGACATTAGTATAAAGAGAAGTTAACTTGCGCTGCGTCACCTGACATTAGTATAAAGAGAAGGTAACATACGATGTGTCACCTGACATTAGTATTAAGAGAAGGTAACATACGATGTGTCACCTGACATTAGTATTAGAATGTAACTTGCGCTTTGTCACCTGACATTAGTATAAAGAAAAGGTAACATACTCTGTGTCACCTGACATTAGTATAAAGAGAACGTAACTTGCGCTGTGTCACCTGACATTAGTATAAAGAGAAGGTAACATACGATGTGTCACCTGACATTAGTATAAAGAAAAGGTAACGTGCGCTTTGTCACCTGAAATTAATATAAAGAGAAGGTAACGTGCGCTCTGTCACCTGACATTAGTAAGAAGAGAAGTTAACTTGCGCTGTGTCACCTGACATTAATATAATTAGAAGGTAACATGCACTGTGTCACCTGACATTAGTAAGAAGGGAAAGTAACGTGCGCTGTGTCACCTGACATTAGCATGAAGAGAAGGTAACGTGCGCTGTGTCACCTTATATTAGTACAATTAGAAGGTAACGTGCGCTGTGTCACCTGACATTATTATAAAAAGAAGGTGACGTGCGCTGTGTCAACTGATATTAGTATAAAGAGAAGTTAACGTGCGCTGTCAATTCGCATTAGTATAAAGAGAAGTTAACGTGCCCTGTACCGACTGATATTACTATAATGAAAGGTAACGTGCCATTTACTGGCTGATATTAGTAAAAAGAGAAGGTAACGTGCCCTTTACATTCTTATATTTCTATAAAGAGGAAGTAACGTCCCCTGTGCCGTCTGATATTATTATAAATAGAAGGTAACGTGCCATGTACCGGCTGCTATTAGTATAAAGAAAAGGAAGTTGTTGTATTTGATCTTTCATAGAGAGGAATGGAAACATCATATGTGTATCTGAAATCATAACGGATTGAATAACAACAGGCTGAGAAAATTTAACGACAGGAAACGAAAGAACTGTAGTGACGGGCTTAATAGTAGTTAGTAAGAGCATTTAGTAACAGCGGCTAGTAACAGTAGTTAGTAACTGTAGTTAATAGCAGTATTTAGTAACAGTAGTTAGTAAAAGTCGTTAGTAACAGTAGTTAGTAACAGTATTAATAACAGTATTTAGCAACAGTAGTTATTAACAGTAGTTAGTAACAGTAGTTAATAGCAGTGTTTAATAACAGTAGTTAGTAACAGTAGTTAAAAACTGTATTTTGTAACAGCACTTATTAACAGTAGTAAACAACAGTAGTTAGTAACAGTAGTTAGTAAAAGTAGTTTGAAACAGTAGTTAGCAACAGTATTTAGTAACTGTAGTTTGTAACAGTAGTTAGGAAGAGTAGTTAGTAGGAGTAGTTAGCAACAGTAGTTAGTAACAGTAGTTAGTATCAGTAGTTAGTAACAGTAGTTAGAAACAGTAGTTAGAAACCGTAGTTAGTAACAGTAGTTAGTAACTCTAGTTAGTTACAGTAGTTAGTACAGTAGTAGAGGCACACAGTACTGAACATTATGAGACACACGGTACAGAACATTCTGAGGCAGAATGTACAGAACATTCTGAGGCACACGGTACAGAACATTCTGAGGCACGCGGTACAGAACATTATGAGACACACAGTACAGAACATTATGAGACACACGGTAGAGAATATTATGAGGCGCAATGTACAGAAATTTCTCAGACACACATTACGAAACATTTTGAGGCACAAAGTAGAGAACATTATGAGACACACGGTAGAGAACATTCAGAGGTACAACGTACAGGACATTCTGAGGCAGAATGTACAGAACATTCTGAGGCACACGGTACAGAACATTCTGAGGCAGAATGTACAGAACATTCTGAGGCACACGGTACAGAACATTCTGAGGCACGCGGTACAGAACATTATAAGGCACACAATACAGAACATTATGAGACACATAGTAGGGAATATTATGAAACACACGGTACAGAACATTCTGAGACACACAATACAGAACATTATGAGACACACAGTACAGAACATTATGAGACACACGGTACAGAACATTCTGAGGAGCACGATACAGAACTTTCTGAGGCACACGGTACAGAACATTCTGAGGCACGCGGTACAGAACATTATGAGACACGCGGAAGAGAATATTATGAGACACACGGTACAGATCATTCTGAGACACACAGTACAGAACATTATGAGACACACAGTACAGAACATTACGAGACACTTGTTAGAGAACATTATGAGACACACGGTACAGAATATTATAAGGCAAGAGGTACGGAACATTATGAGGCACAAGGTACAGAACATTATAAGACACGGTACTGGACATTATGTGGCACACGGTACAGAACATTATGAGACACACGGTACAGAACATTGTAAGGCACACGGTACAGAACATTATGAGACACACGGTACAGCACATTATGTGGCACACGGTACAGAACATTATGAGGCACAAGGTACAGAACATTATGAGGCACAAAGTACAGGACATTATGAGGCACAAGGCACAGAACATTATGAGGCACAATTTACAGAACATTATGTGGCACACATTACAGAACATTCTGAGGCACACAGTACAGAAAACTCTGAGGCATGTGGTACAGAACATTCTGAGACTCACGGTACAGAACATTCTGAGGCACACGGTACGGAACATTCTGAGGCACGCGGTACAGGACTTTATGTGGCACAAGGTACAGAACATTCAGAGGCATGCGGTACAGAATATTAGGAGACACACAGTACAGAACATTATATGGCACACTGTACAGGACATTATGTGGCACACGGTACAGAACATTCAGAGGCATGCGGTACAGAATATTAGGAGACACACGGTACAGAACATTATGAGGCACACGGTACAGGACATTATGTGGCACACGGTACAGAACATTCAGAGGCATGCGGTACAGAATATTAGGAGACACACGGTACAGAACATTATGAGGCACACGGTACAGGACATTATGTGGCACACGGTGCAGAACGTTCAGAGGCATGCTGTACAGAATATTAGGAGACACGGGTACAGATCATTGTGAATCACACAGTACAGAACTTTCGGAGACATACGGTACAGAACATTTGGAGACATACGGTACAGGGCATTTACAGACACACGGTACAGAACATTTGGAGACATACGCTACAGATCGTTTGGAGACATACGGTACAGGACATTAGGAGACATACGTTACAGAACATTTGGTGACATACAATACCGAACATTATGAGACACACGGTACAGAACATTTCGAGTCATACGCTAACAACTCCAAGCCAATGCCAGTACCTGTCGCCCCACAGTCGATGAAGACCACAAAAGTTATCCCGTTTTTATCCAAAAACGAACTGACGAGGTTCAGGGCATTGCTGTTAGCGGCGGCTGCACATGTAGCATTGCTACGGAATGTAAAAACTGCTGCCAACAGCAGGCTCCAACATTTCATTATGCAGTCTGCGATTCTTCAAATGACGTCACAGAACACACGTGTTCGTTATTTACTTGTAAAACGGGAACGTGCAGCGTCAGCAGTGTGAACTGTTTGCACGTGGCTCTAACGTCACACACTGTCGGAACGTTCTTGGAACGGTTTATTAACCCTTATACTGTTAATGTAAAAAATAGGATGATCTCTTAATAATGCCAGCAGATGGCAGGTGGGATTTAACTTGGCGTTTAAAGGATTAAGCTCGACTATCCTAGCGTCTTTATTCACCATAAAATAAATATTAGTGACTGTAATTCTGTCCATCAAGATGAATGCTCAAAGCGATTCACGAACAAAACTGCAATCAGCACGACACACAGCGACTTTCACGAAACTGACAAACCGTTGTTACAAGCCATCCTGTCAAAAACAGATCAGCTTTATAATTCAGACGCATTTATTATTCAGTTATTTGAATGTAAATCTTCACATCTTCCCAAATTCCGGTCACGTACTGCACAGCTGACAGCCTGTCCCCGTGCCACAATAATGTAAACAGCTGTGACACACAATCCTGCAACTGTAAATATTTACGAACATAGTTTGTGTGTGACTATTGCTTCAGCCTCATTAAAGAAGACCTTCTAATGTCTCTGCACAAATGTATTAATATTATAGAAAATTAAAGCCAACAACACATACAATGTATGTATAAACACGACATTGAGGTGTATGCAGGGACCCACTGTTGCAGTGGAAAAAGCAATAAATATTACATATTCTGAGTGTGTGTTTGTAGCCTGAGTTATCCAGCACGCAATGCGTATGCGTCGCAATTTATCGTCATCTGCGACCTGCCAGTCTGTACAATATTTTTTCCACATTATCTCATAACCGGAACAATTTTCGGGGGGGG
>Ga0268261_10004631_pt1 | contig 10320 bp, 5 predicted proteins | sample TergutNc150P1_FD_190353 | JGI IMG/M metagenome (GOLD analysis project Ga0268261, IMG submission 190353) | Nasutitermes corniger P1 segment gut microbial community from laboratory colony in Florida, USA - Nc150 P1 (SPAdes) (version 2) | ecosystem: Host-associated > Arthropoda: Insects > Digestive...
TATATGACATTAGTCGCCTAAAGGTTAATGATTTAACCCTTATCCTGCTAACGTGGAGAAAATGGTGAGCTCCTAATAATGTCAGCAAATAGCAGATGGGATTTAATTCGGGGTTTAAAGGGTTAAGCATGATTTGAAAGGACATGGAAGGATGCCGCCGTAACCTGATTTGAGGCACTCTCCTAGCAATTGAGCAGCAGATAAACTGAGACAAAAATTAAAAAAAAAAAACTCGAACTAACCGCGCTGAAGAGCGCAATATGAACCAGCGAACTGCCGAGTACCGGGAAGGAGTGCAACACACTTGATCGTGACGTACCGTTCCGAATGTTCAACGCTGCTACATGTCCAGCCCAACGTAACCCCATTAGGGTGAACTGTTTCAACAACACCACACGTAACACAGAAGAACCAAGGGTGACGGGGTCGACGGTCCGGGGTTTGAATCTCGGTAGAATCAAGAGATTTTCTCATATCCATAAACGTCCATACCGGTTGTGGGGCCCACCCAGTCTCCTAATCATACGGTACCGGGATTGTGTCTCGTCGGTGAAGCGGTCAGAGTGTCAAGTTAACTCTTCGCTTCCATCAAGTGGCGAGGTTAACCCTTTAAACGCTGAATTAAATCCCATCTGCTATTTGCTGGCATTATTAGGAGCTCACCATTTTCTCCACGTTACCAGGATACGGGTTAAATCATTAACCCTTAGGCTACTAATGTCATATATATATATATATATGACATTAGCAGCCTAAGGGTTAAGAATGAGTGGAGCTATACCTCTACTCAGCCTATTCGCCTCCGTGACGTAGAGAGGGACAACTTACACCTTACCTGACGTTATGCTACATGACCTACACAGATCGCTAAGACTTCTTGCTATGTAATGCCACCAAAATTCTATCTAACTCGCAGGCAAATGAAATCATAACACAGAAGACGTCAGAATAAATGCTGGACGCCCTGCGCCCGCCTCTCAAGCTGGAAGACGCGGAGCAACCTGGCTCAAGAGATCACGCTTCCGATTTGTATTCGGTACGCCCAAGGTTCATATCTCGGTCGCGACACTGTCTATCCTGGTAAGATACCTTAGATTAGGTCATGGCCGCTTTCTTCCATACAAATCGCAATTCATTATTCTCTGCCATCCAATCATTCGACGTTACATACTCCAAAGCATTAACGGCGTCGCTAAATAAACAAGTACGTGAAAAAAGCTACAGAATCATTCCTTTGAAACTGGAAACAAACTGACGTACAGAAAGTTGTGTTGTTACCCTACACAATACTCTACACAATACTACACAATCGTGTGAAGCAAAAAGAATGATATATTTCCTTAACTGCAATTGGGTTGACACCCGGTGGCAGTAGTACAGTACACATTTACACACAAACAATACGGAGAACAACACAATGAAACAGAATACCCAGAACAGAACATACAAAACAATAATACATAAACATAACAATAAAAATAAGAATACATAGTTTAAAATATTAAACAGAGGTTTTACGGTTAACTGCAAGTTGGTACCCTATTGTAGAGTTTTCGTCCCTAACAGACGACGAGAGTTGCACAAGGCCAACCAACACTGTTATTACTGTACGGACACTCACAGACGATAATGGACAGACTGGTGGGTTTAACCCTTTAAACCCCGAATTAAATCCCATCTGCTATTTGCTGGCATTATTAGGAGCTCACCATTTTCTCCACGTTAGCAGGATAAGGGTTAAATCATTAACCTTTAGGCAACTAATGTCATATATATATGGAGCACCAATTCTTGATGTTTCTAGATCACACGCAACGACGCATCACAGTCGGTAGGACTCCTCTGGACGAGTGATCAGCTCGTCGCAGAGACCTCTACCTGACAACACACGACACTCACAACAGACACGGCGACAGGCCGCTCGCCTGCTGAGATCTTGGGTTCGAATCCCACCGGGGGCACGGATATTTGTCTGTTGTAAGTGTCGTGTGTTGTCAGGTAGAGGTCTCTGCGACGAGCTGATCACTCGTCCAGAGGAGTCCTACCGACTGTGCTGCGTCGCTGTGTGTGATCTAGAAACATCAAGAATAGGTGCTCCATATATATGTGACATTAGTCGCCTAAGGGTTAATAAACACTCTAGAGTTAAGTTATGCGGATCTTTTGATAGGAGCCATCCCGTTGTGTTATTCAATATTCATAAGATATTTTATTCACTCACAACACAAAATCAGTATACAGTCAATAATACATAGCTTTCGCTACATGTTTCAGTTTCATCAAACCATCCTCAAATCATCATCATCATCATCATATCTGTCATGGAGTTGGGCCACTTGTTGACCCGTTCCGGTCTCACGTCTCAAATCAATATTTATTATATAAAAGTACACTCAATGTGTGCGTACATTATGGGATCCCATATTGTTTACATTAATGAAAGCTAAAATCATACGAGTGTGCAATAATTTTAATTCCAATTTAATGTATTTTTAAAATCTATTGACAGAATATATTTTAAAAACATATGTAAGAATTCATATCAGTATGTAGGTACTTTCATAGTAAAAAAATGCATTAACTTTGAATTAAAATTATTAAAAACTGGTACGATGTTAGCTTTAATTAATGTGAACCGTACAGGATCACACAATGTGCGCACATATTGAATGTACCTTCATATAATAAATACTGACCTGAGGAAGTTTTGATGAAACCGAAGCATGTAGCCAAAACTATGTATTATTTACTGTATACTGATGTGTTGTGACCGAATAGAATACTTTATGAATTATGCGAATCTTATTTTTAAAATCTGGTCCGTGGTACTTGAACTGTTATCGGTATAAAAAAAGAAAGAAAGTAAAATTCTTGTTCCTCATCAGTTTATTAGAGGTATGTATCTTCCTCACAAAGTCATCATATTTGCCTGTTCGCACCACATCAGCGCCAGCCTCGCTACGGTCAGACGAACTTGCCCAAATCTACAGGTAAACTAACAAAACCGCGAATCATCTGGTCATATCACTGGTTACGCAATGGCACTGAGTGTGCATTGTACACTAAGCCTGGAGTTTATATCAGTTTCAGGAAAAGTGACTGCAGTAGACTCATTACGAGAATTTCACGCCTTTAGGAATTACTCTCAAAATTCAGGGAATTTCGAGACAGAAGAATAATCATCATCCAGAAAAAGTAGTACCAGTGAACACATCGGACACACAAAATGGAAGCCATGTACATTCATCAGGACTTTTGTGTCTTCAAATATTAATTCATAAAAATATTTAATATCTGCAAAATATCAAAGTGGAGTCTGCGTTAAATGGCAACAACCATATTTAATCTTTGTTTTTATCAGTTAAGTAATATTCTGTAAACTCTCTACACAGAGCTACTAATAAAAACCATTAATTTTTAACTTACAATACAAAACTTACTGAGATAAAATCTACGACTTTGACTCCACAGTATCTGGATACAAATAAGCAGGCGGCCATTATTATTTGCTTTTCACCAACTCAAAGTTTTATTACCAACAGAGACACTGTTGATAGAAGTTGCTTTAATAACTTTTTAAAAATATTTTACGGCTTTTATAATATTAATTAACATGTGTGTGTGTGTATGTGTAATGATGGCATATAAAGGCTTTTGCTAACACTACGATGCCAGTTGTTTCAGCTGCAAACTACCCGTATATGGTGGCAGCACTGACAGTGTGTTCTACACAACAATTCTACCAGCACTGACAGATTCCCCGCTCTCTGCTTTATTAAGCAATAAATCACATGTTTACTGCAGCGCTGTAGATTGCCACAGCTTATGTGAGGGGAGAGCGAAAGCTCTGCCTACATGAACCGACAGAGATGGGAGAATTCACATATGTTCTGACCGGCGATAGTTTTCTATACAGAGTATTGACAGCAGAGAGAGTACAGCAGAGCAAGTTGCTGTTAAAACTGAAAGTGAAAACATACACGTTGATTCTTCCTCAGCATGCTTCTAAATGCGGCGAAAAGCACTCTTTTACAGTATCTGTTTTGTGTAAGTTGCCTCTATACAAATGCCGTTCTTTTTGTGTTCGTTAGGCAAGTATAATGAGAAGCAGGTTTGTCGACCTGAAACAATCTTCGCATCCATGGCTCTGAATTAGAAGGCCTAGGCATAACGCACATGATTGCAGTAGTTATAATTATTGCTAGGAAGTGTAATTGGAATCAGTTAAATATATTTCCTTAGGCCAGTAGATATCAAAACGTTTATATATACGTTAAAACTCCAATGTCTTTAGGACATTCTTAATAAAAAAAAACTACTGAAAATAAGTTAGAAATCACTTGCTGTTTCCTAAATTTTTAATGTATTTTAGGGTCTTATCCTGACTAAAATGCAGTTAATTTATAATCAGATATTTTTCATGCGTTTTAACTGTGATTCCATAAACTTCTATCCACATAGCCCGTATCGCAAAAGATCTGCAGCAATTTACCCAGCACATCGGACCCCAATAATTTGGCGATGTGTTTTGAGTGCTCGTTCACAGTAACTGCAATTTCTTATGTATATGTGGAGACTAAATTTGGTCCATTTATGAATGGTGGATTATAGGATTATTTACTTACTTGTAGGTTTATTTATTTCTCATTCATTCAAAGACATATTCAATAACTGAATTATACAAGTATATAGGGTAATGGTAGTACTATTAATGAAAAATTAATCTGGAGAAATTTGGAAGGACTCTTACAAGTCCGACTTTTACGCACTCTCTCGGAATTTGCCTCCTGCAACAGAGAAATCTATAAAATACTTCAATCAGAATATTGTATGATTGGTACGAAATTTGAACTCGAGATTTCCTTAATACGAATTGGGAAATTTTCCTCACTGCACTGCGACGTTCCATGTTTATAATTTTAAATGATTATAAAAGTTTTGTTCCAAACATTTTCACATGAAATTCGAAATATCAAACCCTATCTGTCTGTGCTGATGGAAACTAAGAAAAAGACTCTCCTTCTAATCGGGAAATCCTCGTCCAGTTTCACAGAAGTAATACAGCCTGTATGAAACATAGCTTATTACTTGTCAAATTGCTAAGATGAAAGAGAACTGAAAATGTGATTACTACAGAAAATTGCCAATGAACCGCACTGTGTTGTACAAGCACGCACCATTCTTGCCAACACAGCGGCAACAAGAATATTTTCCCGTGTGTTTGCACAAACAGCAATCACAAGCAATACAGGTACGTTGACCCAAAACTGACAGTAGATATTTTTGTTACATAGCGAGGTTCCCTTATACGAGAACATGCGAAAGGGAGATGAGTATGTTGATAAAAGTAGGGGTACATTAGAGTCATATGACGTTAATTTAAAATTTTATCTTGTACAATTATTTCAGAATGCACAAAAAATCAATTTCTCTCGTCGCTTGTAATATCCTGCAACACGAAAGCTACTTACAACCCCCTCTCTTCTTTATACCACTGTGACCCTGCAACAAGTTAAAAGATGTAATTTTTGAATGATATAGCTAAGCCCAAGATATGAAACACGAATTGCTTAATAGTGCTGCATCAACAGATATGTTCTTTTGGCGTCAATTGAGATGAACAGGTGATCGAGTTAGAAGTGGAAAAACAATCTCAGTATTTCCGTGTGTTTCACAACACGTGCCTGGGCTTACCGCCGACAACAACGAAACAACAGGAGTACATCGGCGGTGCACCGAAATCCGCAGCGTTCTGAAACAGGGACAATTCAGAACTGCGTTTTATTGGGTCCATATAGCTATACAGTGCCGGTCCCAGTGGCCGCGCGGTCTAAGGCGTAGGTCTGCGGCCGCTCGCCTGCTGAGATCGTGGGTTCGAAACTCACCGGGGGGCATGAATGTTTGTCTGTTGTGAGTGTTGTGTTTTGTCAGGTACAGGTCTCTGCGACGAGCTAATCACTCGTCCAGAGAAGACCTACCGACTGTGGTGCGTCATTTTGTGTGATCTAGAAACCTCAAGAAAGAGGGAGCCATGACCCGCGTTGGGTCGCAGCGCCACAGAAACAAATAGCTATATTGTCCTTCTTACTAATCCGAAAACAGATGAATATTTTCCTATAGACGTAAAACAAAATACCTAAGCAAAACGCACACAGTTTCATTCATAGTACAGATTACACACTTTACATGCGAGCACATACTTTTACGTTGTTTATTCTGTGTACAACTGGTGGTTAAAAAACATCGAATGCGCGTTTGATGCACATCAACAGAAACATACGTATAGACCTATACATGAAAACACTGAGATTATCTTTCTTCAGAAAGCTATAGTCGTTAATTTGCTCCAGAAAACTGCCGCTCTTGTAGAACGAAAATAATATTGACCGTGTTCACAACAGCACGCATCGCGCAACACACCAGACACACCTGAACCCAAAATCCTCATAACCTTGAGTACTAATATGGTTGTAATTTCGGCCTGTGACATAATTTATCTTATCAAAAATGACCAAATGCCTTGATATTCACATATGAAGGGAACAGCATTTTCTAGTTTCGGCCTTATCACGTACTGTCTTATTAAATACATAACTATAAATGAAGTCCAATCCAAAAAAAGTTACAGGTCTTTATCTAAATAAGAAATTCCCAGCCTTTATGTAATCCTGTGTTCATCACACATTTCACAACAGTCAGCCACTCTGCACTAACTCCAGCAATGTGTGCTGACAAGCACACAGAATTTTCAGAATTTCATATTTCAAATAACTGTGTACAATTTACCGAAGCTTTAATCGGATAAAAACTTTTCCCCATAAAATCTGAACTTAAAATTTTGTACTACCAGGTCATTCTGTGTATAACATCGAATGTCCCTGGGCATTTGCATTAAAATACAGTTACTTAATTATCGTTTATAACATAAATGTACTGCGTCATTAAACTCTCAGGGCTCTCTCTATTATTACGAGATTACGATATCAAAAAGTTAAAATGCAAATGGAATTGAGTGTTTATACAAATCATCATTTTTATTAATCCATCTCGTATATAACTGATTTCCACATTCTTCCGTTCTAATAATAATTTCGGAATTTTCTTAGTTTACGTTTCAGGCAACTGAGTGTTTTTTTAAATATATCTTGTGTATGTAATTTTTCATTAGATCTAGTTACATGTATCAACTGAAGTACATAAAAAGGTGTAAAGTTATAAGTTTTCTACGTGCATAACCTCTCCTACATATTTCGGCAAATATTCGCCATCTTCAGGGAGACTATAATGCAAGGGAATTTATAAAACCTTACAATTAAGAAATCAAAGTTTATATTGTATGTTAAATTTGTACGTGCATTTGTTGGTACATATAATGCTAGGAAATAGTAATACTAAATTCTCCTATTAGGTATTTAAATTCCAGAAATGTTACTGCATTTCCGATAGTAGGGAGAAATGGTACATTTATAAGTGCAGGAATATATTTTTTCACAACATGCTTTATTTGCTCTTGCTATTTTATGTGCCCCTACAGATCGCAAGAGCAACCCTCAGTACTGTAGCACGTGTACCTTACTGTATATCGCGGTTTTGTCGCATTGGGATAGTGCCCTCTAGCATATTGTTGTATTGTTACCTACAATTCATATTAAAATACAAATTCAGACGTACAACTACTTGCGAAATGTAAATGAACCTTCAGTACTTCACTTATTAAATAAAAATAACTTCTCAAATCACAAAAAATCTAACAGTACTTGGACTAAGGTATTATATTTAAAAAGAAATACATTTTGTAAACTGTCTCCACCCCGACCATTAGTTACTGTACTGTACTGTACCAACAAAGGCCCACTGCTGAATAATATCCTAAGCCAGTTCAATCAAATCAACGCATTCGCAATGTCTTCAAAGCATACTGTATTATTACCGTCCCGTCTATGCCTGAAGCACAGCATGTCTGTCGTTTCTGAGTTTTCGCACTGCATGTTACAGCCATTCAGTTCTCCTCAGTTTGTTATGTAAATTTAGACAATCTTTATTCTAGCTTTTACATTCTCGAAAGGCACAAGGGTGATAAATGATTCAGAACGCAGCGATGACAAACACTTCCTTCATTCCATCTGCTCTCATTTTAAGTCTGAGTTTTGAATTTGCTCCCTTATAACAATCTTGTGACTTTCCATACCTGAAAAATTTTATCAAATATTCTTATATAATAACTTTGTCCTGTTTTATCTTCTATGTTAATTTCTAAATTACCTCTCTGCAGAAGTCTTAATGCAATTCATGATCTTCGATTAAACAAGGTGTATAGTATCGCCAGTCGGTTGACACCCTCAGTATACGTTAACCGATGTGATACTTCCGATTACAGTGTCGTATGAACCTTACATTCATAATTATGTGTTTCAAGAAAGTTGCGCAGCTGTTAGGACACAACACCATCTTTTTCACATTGTGAAAAATTAATCAGACGTCAGATATGACTGGATGCAAAGTTCTTTGAAATATATATATATATATATATACATCGCAGGTTACTGCATAAATATAAATATGGAGCTACAAAGCGACGGCGGTGGCAGTGAGGGGGGTGGTGGGAGTGATTGTCGTGGTGGAGGTGGTGGTGGTTGTTATGGTGGTTGTGGTGGTGGTGCTGATTGTGGTCGTAGTGGTAGTGGTTGTGGTCACGATGGTAATAGCAGCAGCCGCAACAGTAATACTGTAGTAATTAGCCCTGTAGTGTGATAACAGCTAACCGTCTGTACGTAGACATATACATATATTTTTTTTTTTAGCTGTGGCGCTGCGACCCAACGCGGGTCATGGCCTTCTCATTCTTGAGGTTTCTAGATCACACACAACGACGCACCACAGTCGGTGGGACTCCTCTGGACGAGTGATCAGCTAGTCGCAGAGACCTCTACCTGACAACGCACAACACTCACAACAAACATTCATGCCCCCGGTGGGATTCGAACCCACGATCTCAGCAGGCGAGCGGCCTCAGACATATGCCTTAGACCGCGCGGCCACTGGGTCCGGGGACATATACATATACACTGTATACATTTTATATTATATATATTACATAATATGTAACAAATTTGTGTGCTTAAAAGACTTGGTGTTGTGTGGCTACAAGTCTGTGAAATGTAAGAAAATGCACCGTGATACATTTGGTATTGACTAATAGATGTCTGGAGAGTGGGCCTATTTGATAGATTTATCTGAGAATAAAGTGGAAAATCCAAAATTATTGCTTCTACGCAATACATAACTCTCGTTTAAAGTATTTAGAATTATTTACCTTCCAGATTTAGTTTGTCGTTCCTGGTTTATTTACTAAATCAAAAAGCAAAATTTCGGAGATAGAATCGTTCGCAGTCATAAGGTAAAAGACAGGCAATTTATGAATAAACGTGACATTAAGGTGCGTTCGTGCAACCATTGTTGCACTGGAAAAGCAATAAGTATAACACAAACTGAGTGTGTTTATTTGTAGCTGTAATACCCAAAATTACAGTTTTTATTACTGGGTTGGATTTGAATTCGAAAACCGTTTCACAACACTTGCCCTAGTTTTATTAGTTGAAATATGTAGGAAGTCACAACCGTCTTGCCTCATTTTTATTAAGTCAGTTTGACCTAGCTGTGACACTCTGTACACCACACCAGGAACTTTAGCTGTCTAGAACACGTAAATTGCGGTAGTCCAGGCAGATGCTGTAGTAAGCATGATTACAACTATATAACCTAAAACCGCGACTACGTCAACATTCACATTCAGATTCACATTCACATCGAAATTCACGACGAGATAATTATCAAAGAAATTCTGATCTACACCGACGTTAGTGCTATCTGAAGACTGTATAATAAATAATACTGAAGCTCTAGTACAGAATGCTTCTATACTTCACGACGCTTCTGATGTTGAAAGGCGAGTCTTCCTGACTATATTTATTTAATTCATTCGAGCAGCAAAATTCCGAAACTCTTTGAAATAACGTAAAGGCAAGATGATTATCTTTATTATCAATTCAACGACAAATTGTGAATCATCCAAATTGTATATACGTGTATATTGTAACTGAATATATAGTCCTAGTCAATAGTGACTAGCGGTCATTCAATTGGACAACCTCCCCCTTGTATTCCCAAATTCGTTGTACTTCGGTACATGGTGGCAGCGCTAAATATTTACAAGGGTGTTCGTAAAGTAATAAAAAAATAGTGTCAGCGGTAGCTTCATAAATCCGGGTCACTACAGTTTGATGACAGCGGTGGTTTCCCAAACCCGTGGCATTACAATTG
>Ga0268261_10004632_pt1 | contig 10319 bp, 17 predicted proteins | sample TergutNc150P1_FD_190353 | JGI IMG/M metagenome (GOLD analysis project Ga0268261, IMG submission 190353) | Nasutitermes corniger P1 segment gut microbial community from laboratory colony in Florida, USA - Nc150 P1 (SPAdes) (version 2) | ecosystem: Host-associated > Arthropoda: Insects >...
GTTCTGCGATCGATTCCTACAGAGGCCTTTGCTGACAATTTCCAGAAGCTTTATGAACGTTACCAAAAGTGTGTTGTGAAGAATAACGATTATTTTGAAGGCCAATAAAGTTAATTTGTTTGTGTCTTCTGTTTTGTTTGTTTTCTGATACCATTCACAGAACTTTTTAGACACACTTCGTATATTAATTCGTGAATTGAGTTCATACGTACACAGCCCCGAATACAAGAGAAAACAAATATTTTGAAGAATTTTGTATGTTACGAAATTTTTATCACTGTAGGAATATGGTGGTCGTAATTAAGCGTGGACTGCTTACTGCAGGAGTTCTGGTCTTTTAATCAGGGCTTTGTTCACTCAGTACACCTTATACTTTGAAACATTTAAAAACAAGTAAAAACGGACATTTATTTTTTTAAAAGATAAAAGTAAAGCAGCCACAATGCTGGGGTAATTTTTGTTAATGGAAATGGAATGAGTACTGTTGGCATAGCAACACTTCCTTACCTTAATTACAAATTCAGTCCTTATAATAAAAGGCCATTATTACACTTTTCTTATATTTCCGGCATCTTTTGAATTTAACAGCCCACACGTCGTACGAACTAATTTGAAATAAAGTGAAGACAGTGAGCTGAAGGAAGAGACACGCTGCAATCGAAACACATTAGAATTCATCAACACTTTGTGCAGCAAGAGGGACATATTTGTACGTAAAATGAACTGAATAGGAGGGTTATCGAGTGGGATCGTAAGAGTAATTATAAGCCACTAAATATTTTAAATTGGAACTGGGTCATTAAATTTGGCGCACAATTATTGACGTCTGTTAACAATATTTTAGAGTGAAAACGTGCTTGTGCGGGAGGCATATCCAATAAAATGCAAGTAATAGTACCTGAGATGATGTTTTTCCCATTGAAACGGACTCACGATTAAATACAGCAAAAAATAGCTCACTTCCTAAACGGGCAGTACAAAAGAAATCCTGAAGTCGACATTGCTACAAATAGGGAGAAATGGAAAGAAACCTGAAGAATGCAAGAGAATAGAAAAGAAATATTTTGAAAATCGACCTGCTTCAAAGGACTGCACAACAATAAAGACGCAAGAGAACAAGGAGATAGTGTTTCTACCGAGTAGTACCATTTCAAATGGTTCCAGTACTTTCGCAGGGCAGTGAAATATTTCCTACAACGTTACAAGAATGTGGTGTCTGCAATACCAAGAAGTGCTTTGTTTGGCCTGAGGGGTGTCCTGACCAATTCATAAGTTAGGGCAAAAACAGGACTCTGGTTTAGGATTAGGAAATTCGGTAACTTCCATTGTAGTTTTTCATTCTAAAGAAATGCTCATCGTACTGGGTACTAGCACATGTTCAAATGATGGCCTAATTAAGATCTACAATATTCATATTTTTCTAAGTGCCGAAATTTTGCTAACTGATAGAGAACACTATTATATGTCATTACGCAGTGTGATCAGCTCCGAAACAACATATCTGTACCTGAAATAATTTTAAATGTGGCCAAAGAACAAAAATTACAAATAACTCACTTGCAAAATATGTGTACTCCAGTCTCGAGTACGCTGCAAATTCCAGCACTGTAATATTGTTTATTAATTTAACGTTAATGGGTCCGTGCATCGTAAGAATATTCTAATATATATCCAACAAGATGCAACGTCTCACAGTTTATTTTATCTGGAAACTGCCCTACATGTTTCGGATGGTACCATCATCCAACATCAGGAGCGCAAACAACTGTATCTACAGCGTCTGGTATTTGTCACATCGTTATTGCTATCTGCCGCTATCGCGGAAGAGTTGGAACTGGTTTGAGTGTGTTGTGGTACGTAACACAGCACACTCAAACTAGTTCCAACTCTTCCACGATAGCGGCAGGTAGCAGTAGAGACCGTTGTATGCGCTCCTGTTGTTGGGTGGAGGTACCACCCGAAACATGTAGAGGAGTTTCCAGATAAAATAAACTGTGTAACGCTGCATCTTGTTGGATATATGTTAGAATATTGCTTTATTAATTTCCAGGCTTAAGCATCTGTCCAAATGTTTCAACTGCTCGCGATATGGGTTATCTCTTAGAAGTCAAGTGACTGTATTTGAACTAAAGTGCATTTTATTTGCGTGGCCGATGGCGTAATTTTAATAACATTTCCTGAACACGATCTGAGTTTTGTAACTGTGTGTTAGCACAAATCCAGCTTTAGTGTGACCTCTGAATCACATAGGAATCACAAATATTTCTGCGTGCTAATATCATGACTACAATGCCATGTCACCGACCACAGATATGCGTACCTATCTGGTACCCAGTTTATTAGTTTGTGTCAACATCAGGCACGAGTCACAGGAAATAATCCGTCATAGACATAGGCCAAGCTAATTACCTTATTAATTAAGCTAGGCCAAAACTATTTGCCAACGTTTGAAACAATAAAAAATAGTTGTGACAGACGGAGTACATATCTTATTTCATTTTAATAGTATTAAATAAACAGTTTGCTACACGGTAATAGATCATCTCACGAATTCCAAACAAGCTCATACTGAATAATTTATAAAAATAACGTGGTCACAAAATAGTCCACTTTTAAAAAACGAAGGGTGTATACTGTCACATTCACTGGACTGTGCCCCGACCCTGTGCAATACAGTGCATATCCGCCAGTATGACTTCTGTACAACCGCTTTAACATCTTAAATATAGCTGAATCGCCGAACTGATTTACCAAACAAGTGAATAAAGTAATGGGCGCAACTGAATCCACCCCACACGTCCAAGCATTATTTATTAATTATCCGTTTAATATTTTTATCTATGCTTGTTCTGGTTGACTAAATAGCCAAGTAACTAATTTACTCAGCACCTAAATATCCTGTCAGAAAAATCGAATCCAGGTCGCACTATTTACCTAACATCCTTATTAACATATTTATCCAGAGTGGCTAACCCACAAACTGAATGAGTCTAAGCCTGTACCCTGAGTCAGCAGAGTTCATCCCAGACATTCATATACTACTTATCTTAAGTTACTTTTAATATTATTTCCTCATCAGATTGAATGACTAAATAATTAACTGATCGATTAACTAAACAATCGACTAACAGTTGGGAATAAATAAGACCCATTTCTCATCAGCACACTTATTTCCGTACATTCCATTTTCATTTTACCCTCTCTTCTCATTCTGGATATACAACTAGCTGACTCTGTGACTAATCGATGATGACAATTAACTTACCGACCGACCGAAAGACCGACCGACCAATCAACCAACCAATCAATCAGACAGCCAACCAATTAACTAAGTAACTAAATACCGAAATGCATAACTAAGCGACACTACGCTGGACTCAGTGCAACCAATTCAGCATCACACCACAACACCTGCTGTACAGTTTTAGCTAAATTTTAACACAACAGTGTACATCCTTTGCATTTTTTCTCAACGGCAGTACAAAATAAAACACGGAGACTGCACATACAGCAGGAATGTTTAAAGCTGAGATGCCATTAAAGCTCTATGTAAGCCGCTGTTCGCGTGTGTTGAATTACATGGACAATGTCAGTATAAGGTTTGTTTCTCTAGGAATAAAAACCCCACTACGCGTATGTGGGTGGAACGTGGGAATAAAGTAGAAGAATGTGTCAAGACTCAAAAACCAACTGTACGTGCGTTCTAGCTTTCTGCGACTGAGAGTACGGGTATCATTTGGGCTCATAAGACCAAACGACGAATTTATCATTTGAGCCAAAACAAATTTAAGAGCCCACCACTTACTCAAAGTTGTGAACCAGTCGGGGAGGGGGGTTTACAAAACCATCAAACCGTCGTGGTTGAAGATCGCTGTTTTTTACAGTTGGTATTGTATGGCATTAATGAACCAAGCTGCCATCCGTTTAAAGGCTCGTTAGCAAAATTGCGAAAAAGAGACTATAGTAGTAAGTCATCACGTTGGGCAGGGTCAATGAACAATGTGACGTCACACGTAAACAAACCTAAACTTCCCTTTCCCTCTCTCTGCCCTCAGGCGGTCACGTGATGTAAACAAAATATGGCAGACAGCTTGGCGCCAGGCTAAACCTAACTTGAACTTGTTATTATTTTGAACCCTAACAGTGACCTTTTTATTCTCACGTGATGTAAACAAGCCCCTCAGACGGCTTGGCGCCACAGCCATTTTGAATTTGAAACAATATGGCACTAGCGCGGTAATTTTAAACCTATATTTAACTTATTATTTTGAAACCTAACAGTGACCTTTTATTGTAACGTGATGTAAACAAGCCCCTCAGACGGCTTGGCGCCAGAGCCAGTTTGAATTTGAAACAATGTGGCGGCTAAAGCGCTAAATTTAAATTTGTTACTAACTTAAAATTTACTATTTGAAGAAGGCGGCAATTTTTACAATATGACGGACACGCGCGTTATTTAAATTAATGCTAACCTAACTTAACCGCCATTTTAAATTATACCGAAAACTTATTTCGCTAGTTTTAAAATATTTATCTTTAATATTCTAAGTTTAAGTCCTTTTGTAAGGAAATCAATTAGGTTCCCGCCCCGAGGCATCCTCAAAAGATCTCACCGTAGGTTATTGTAATAAACATAATAAATAAATATACATAATTTTACATTTTACAAGTACATACAATGCAGATCTTCACTTTCGCACCGTGCATATTTCATATTTATTATTTAATCCAACTCATGCACCCTTGTAAAACATTCACATTCACATTTAGAACACTAAATGTTAAAAATGTTTGTAAATTACATCACTGAAACCCCGACATGTTTCGTCTCTCTTGTTTGACAAATTTCAGGTGGCCGTTTTCCGTGCTTAGTGCTGTTACTACTTCTCTATTTGAGGATAATATACAGCCACATACCAAATAAACAACTTGACGAAGCAAACATCATAGAAGTAACAGCACTAAACACGGTAAACGGCCCCCATGAAGATGGTCAAACAAGAATGACCGAAACATGTGGGGGTTTTAATGATGTGATTTACTAACATTTAATACTTAAGTTTTTTAATGTTAATGTGTTTTAAAAGAGTGAATGATTTGTATTAAATAATAAACACAATGGAGTTTGTTTATAATAATTAAAAGTACATTATGTGAGGAGTGGTTGCACAGGCACAGTTGTTGGAGTGGAAGGCTTTGTTAGTCTTTCACAAGTTTTATTTTGACAACATGTTTCGACTTTTATAGGGTCATCTTCAGGTCACACATTTTAGGAAGGCTGTTAGTCTGTAATGTTTTTGATATTCTTATGTTGTACACTATTAAATATATTAAGTAAATTAAGTTAAAACCTCGACGAGATCTCCTGCGGTTTATATAGCATCTATAGGTTTCTAGTAATTGGTTTGCTGGCTATGTTGGAGCATAGGTTATAAAATAGAATATATGGTGGGCAATATGTTGTACGTCGTACTGTGCTGGTCTTGTCTAGGGGCTGTTATGCAGGCTGCCAGGTTTGGCAGAACCGGTAGGAGGCAATATATGTGGTATTTACGCGCTGCCTGCGGGTCTTCGTTGTTGATATCGCCACTGCTGTCTGGGCGGTTTCCGGCTAGGTTGTCCCTTCTGGGATTTTTGTTATTGTTCTGTAACAGGTAGTGGGCAATGTAGTCTGGTTGTCGTGTGTGTGTGTGCGTGTGAGAGGCATATAGGTAAATGAGCACGGTGAGTACTTACTGTGTTGTGTGGCCCGTTTTCATTCCAGTGTCTCTTAGGTGATATTCCGTGTGTGTTTGCTTCCGTAAGCAGCCTTGGCATATTTTTGGTGCGCTGTGTGGTGTGGCGGTAGTCTCGCGGAGTGCGTGTGCTGTTTGGAGCGTTGTGTCTCGGACTGGTGTGTGGTCATGTAAAGGGTCGGTGGGTAGGGGATGGGGGAGATAGGCTATAAGTTGTGGGAGGCCATGTTATTGCCGGGTTTGGGGACGGGTGCAATCTTATTGCAACTTTAGGATAGTGTTGAATATCGGGTTGAATGTTTCTGTGTAGTCTTCGTTGAGGTGATTGTTGGTGACTACTTCTTTATGTATGTGGAACCTTTCTATTGTGTTAAGGTGGGTAACTTTCTTTTGTAGTTGTATTATTTCCATTGTGTTTTCTAAATTTCCGAATGAGTGGCCGTGTGTAAGGAGATGCTGGGCAAATTTGGATTGTTTGGTGTTATACTGAAAAGCTCTTTTGTGTTCATTAAAGGGGGTATAAAATCGCGCACGGTTTGCTCGACATATGCTTTATGGCAGTCGTTGCATGTTAGTTTATAGATTCCAGATTGCGTGTACTTGTCTGGGGTGTGTTTTTTGGGTTAGGTGCTTCTGTATTGTTTTGTTTGTGCGGTATGCTATTTGGAGGTTGGTGTCTTTGAATAATTTTGTTATCTTGGTAGCTCCTTTGCCTATGTATGCGAAGGTGAACCATCTCTTGGCAGGGGGTTGGTGGGGAGGTTCTGGGGGAGGGGTTGGAATGGTGTCATGTTTGGGCAGGTGGTTGTGTGTATGATTGGGTATTGGAGAGCTATTGTTGTGTAGGATGTTGTGTATTGCGATTTCTTCTTGTTGTGTTTCTGTGTTGCCTAGTTGGTATGATTTCAGTCTATGGTATAGGAACTTAACGGCTGCATGTATTTGTGAGGTGGGTGGTTGGAGGAGTATGGGATGATGGTGTCCGTGTATGTGGGTTTCCTATATACAGAAATGTTGAAGTGGTTGTCTTGTCTCTTTATTTTAATGTCAAGAAAATTAATTCTGTTGTTGTGTTCTGTTTCTTTCGTGAATTTCATGTTGGAGTGTAAGGCATTGAAACTGTTTGTGATGGCGTTGATGTCTGTGTGTAGGGTGTCATATATAATTAGGATGTCGTCAACATATCTGAAATAGTTGATTAATCGGTGTTGTTCTACTATGGGGATGAGTTTGGTGTGCTCTAGGGATTGGAGGAAGATTTCCGAGCTGGTACTCGAGGAGGGGGCACCCATTGCTAGCCCCTCTCTTTGTAGGATTATGACGTTATTTGAGAACTAGTTTTGTTGTGTGACTGTGTCGAACCAGGATAGGATTTCTGATCTGGATTTGGGGTCAATGGGGTTGCGGGATAGCATGTCATTTAGGATCTGTTTTTTTTTGTGGGGATGTTTGGGTACATGTTTGTTATGTCAAGTGAAGCGAACTTGGTGGTGGGGGTTATTGGGGTTTGTTTTAGTTGGTGTATCAATTGTGTAGTTTTGTTGATGTTGAAGGTGTATGGTAAGGGGGTGTGTTCTTGGATGGTGTGTTCTAGTAGTTTAGCTAGTTTGTATTCTGGTGCATTGCGCCAATTGACTATGGGCCGTATGGGTTGGTCTGTTTTGTGAATTTTGATTAGGCTCCTGATGGTGGGGGCGGAGGGGTTGAGATTGATGTATTTTTATTTTGTGTTCGTGTTGATCATTTTTGTGCTCTTGTTGATGACCTTTCTGACTTGTCTTTGGTATTTTTTGGTGGGGTTTGTGGTGGGGGTGTAGAGGTTGTTTGAAGTGATAAAATCTTGGATTTTCTTTTGGTATTGGGCTGTGGGGAGGATGTCTAAGGCATTGCTTTTGTCTGCTGAGGTTATGGTAGATATGTTGTTTTTCAATTTGTGTTTGATGGTTTTGATGGCGCGCCATTCTGTTCTGTCGTTTTGGAAGTGTTTAGAACGTTCTTGGTTGTGTAATTGGTTAATGCGTTCTGCTACTTTTTTTCTGTAGTATGTTCTATCTGATGTTGGTAGGAGGCTTATGGCCGTTTCTGCTTCGAGTGCTAGGTTTGTTATCCAGTTTTTTGTTTTGTGGTGTAGGTTGTATTTGGGTCCTTTGTTTAACAGTTTCAATTCGTTGTGTGTGAATGTGATGTTAGTGTAGTTGACTACTCTCGGGTAGAAGTCTTCTGAGGGGGTCTTGATTTGTGCCCGTGTTAATTTGGATAATTTTGCGTCTAGTCTGGTATTTTGAGCTCATGGGATTGTGTATTTTGTTGTGAATAGTTTCTTGTATGTATTTCCAGGAGCTGCCTCAAGAGTTAGCTAATAGAAAGTGTTGATGGTATAGCTTTTCGTTTAAGTGTTGTTTTTTCCTGTGTAGGAATTTTATTTCTTCTTTGATTCTGAGAATTTGTGTTTTCTGTTTGGTGGACCTCGCGGCTGGGGAGATTTCGGGCATTGTGCTCTGTGCGTATGTAGGGATTACTCTTTTGTGTATGCATTGTCGGTTGAAGTAGATGTCTGCATTACAGGACAGTAGCTTCGTTTTGATGTTTATGTACTGGTGGATGGCGCCGTAATTGGCATTTATAATTTTGAGTTTATTCATCCGCGCTGTGCTATAGAAATATTATGTGAGGAGAGGTTTTACAGGCACAGTTGTTGGAGTGGAAGGCTTTGTTAGTCTTTCACAAGTTTTATTTTGACAAAATGTTTAGACCCTTATAGGGTCATCTTCAGGTCATACATTTTAGGAAGGCTGTTATTCTGTAATCTTTTTGATATTCTTATGTTGTACACTATTTAGATATATTAACTAAATTAAGTTGAAACCTCGACGAGATCTCCTGCGGTTTGTATACCATCTATAGGTTTCTAGTGATTGGTTTGCTGGCTATGTTGGAGCATAGCGTATAAAATACAATATATATTTGGGGCACTATGTTGTACGTCGTACTGTGCTGGTCTTGTCTAGGGGCTGTTATGCAGGCTGCCAGGTATGGCAGCACCGGAAAGAGGCAATATATGTGGTATTTACGGGCTTCCTGCGGGTCTTCTTTGTTGATATCGCCACTGCTGTCTGGGCGGTTTCCGGCTAGGTTGTCCGTTCTGGGATTTTTGTTATTGTTCTGTAACAGGTAGTGGGCAATGTAGTCAGGTTGTCGTGTGTTTGTGCGTGTGAGAGGCATATAGGTAAATGAGCACGGTGCGTACATACAGTTTTGTTGTGGCCCGTTGTCATTCCAGTGTCTCTTAGGTGATATTCCTTGTGTGTTGCGTCCGTAAGCGGCCTTCGCAGTTTTTTGGTGCGCTCTTTGGTGTGGCGGTAGTTTCGCGGAGTGCGTGTGCTGATTGGAGCGTTGTGTCTCGGACTGGTGTGTGGTCCTGTATAGGGTCGGTGGGTAGGGGATGTGGAGATAGGCTATAAGTTGTGGGAGGCCATGTTATTGCCGGTTTTTGGGTACGGGTGCCATCTTATTGCAACTTTAGGATAGTGTTGAATATCGGGTTGGATGTTTCTGTGTAGTCTTCGTTGAGGTGATTGTTGGTGACTGCTTCTTTATGTATGTGGAATCTTTCTATTGTGTTAGGGTGGGTACTTTTCTTTTGTAGTTGTATTATTTCCATCGTATTTTCTAAATTTCCGAATGAGTGGCGGTGTGTAAGGAGATGCTGGACAAATTTGGATTGTGTGGTGTTATATTGAAAAGCTCTTTTGTGTTCATTAAAGCGGGTATAAAAATTGCGTCCGGTTTGCCCGACATATGCTTTATGGCAGTCGTTCAATGTTAGTTTATAGATTCCAGATTGTGTGTACTTGCCTGGGGTGTGGTTTTTTTTGGGTTAGGTTCTTTAGTATTGTGTTGTTTGTGCGGTATGCTATATGGAGGTTGGTGTCTTTGAATAATTTGGTTATCTTGGTAGCTTCTTTCCCTATATATGTGAAGGTGCACCATCTCTTGGCAGGGGGTTGGTGGGGAGGTTCTAGGGGAGGTGTTGGAATGGTGTCATGTTTGGGCTGGTGGTTGTGTGTATGATTGTGTATTGGAAAGCCATTGTTTTGTGGGATGTTGTGTAATGCGATTTCGTCTTGTGATTCTGTGTTGCCTAGTTGGCGTGATTTCAGTCTATGGAATAGGAACCTAACGGCTGCATGTTTTTGTGAGGTGGGGTGGTTGGAGGAGTATGGGATGTGGTGTCCGTGTATGTGGGTTTTCTGTATACAGAAATGTTGAATTTTATATCCTATGCTCTAACATAGCCAGCAAACCAATTACCAGAAACCTGTAGATGCTATATAAACCACACGAGATCTCGTCGAGGTTTCAACTTAATTTAGTTAATAGATCAAAATAGTGTACAAGATAAAATTATCAAAAACATTACATACTAACAGCCTTCCTAAAATGTATGAACTTTAGGTGACCCTATAAAGGTCGAAACATTTTGTCAAAATAAAACTTGTGAAAGACTAACAAAGCCTTCCACTCCAACAACTGTGCCTGTAAAACCTCTCCTCACATAATATTTCTATAGCACAGCGGGGATGA
>Ga0268261_10004633_pt1 | contig 10316 bp, 10 predicted proteins | sample TergutNc150P1_FD_190353 | JGI IMG/M metagenome (GOLD analysis project Ga0268261, IMG submission 190353) | Nasutitermes corniger P1 segment gut microbial community from laboratory colony in Florida, USA - Nc150 P1 (SPAdes) (version 2) | ecosystem: Host-associated > Arthropoda: Insects >...
GGAGAGAGAGAGAGAGAGAGAGAGAGAGAGAGAGAGAGAGAGAGAGAGAGAGAGAGAGACAAAGTTTAAACTGTAACAAAGTAACACATACAGCAGCATAGTAAGTCGTATTTTAATTTTACGTATTCAGAGACTTTCACGATCCTTGGGTATGTTCAGAAGACCACTGGGTTGAATGTTAAATCCACAAGTTTGGAAAAGTATATGTAGTGTAACAGTTCTGGAGCATTTTTTTTCTTCAGTATAAGTGTAAGTGTATTAACCTTTTAAAGCCTACCGGTTACGTGATGCACCACCAGTGTAACATTCAACAAGTGTACGCTCTGCCCACACTGTATTTATGTGTTTTGTATTTATCTGAGAACAAACAGTGACTTGTGCCACTTACAGTATATACTGATTGGTATTTATAACCGAGATGAAAAGTGTTTACAGCGCGGTACGGACTGGGTCTTTAAATAAAGCGGTCTTCGCTTTGTCTTTAAATGGTTAAACATGAAATGAGCTTCAAGTTTCTCAACAACTTTTCTTTGATACAATTTTCACCTCAACATTTGTGACTTATACTCAAGAGGTGCATAGATATGCTGTTCACCAAAACTGTCCTATCATTTTTGTCTAATTTTAACTGAAATGAAATATCTTGACAAAATTTAGTAGAATTTCATGTTATCAAATTTAATACACACCTACCCAGCAGTTCGTAGTTTGTTACTTGCGAACGGATGGGCAGTGAGTGAAGTTATGGGTGCATCTTTATAATCTGACACTGTGAATGTGCCAAATACAGTTATCAGTTACCAGCAATGCTGCTGTTTTATTCATTACAACACTCACCAGTCCATAGAATGTAAGGAAGATGGGGCTGCTAGTAGCACGTAGTTTCAATCGTGCTCTATTGAACCTCAGCGCAAGAAATAAGAGGAATAAGAAGTTTGGGATCAGAATGATCACGTCCCAAATCCGAACTCTGAAAGAATACCACAGGTGCATTTACTATGTGAGATTTTCCATTATTACAAACAATAACAACACATATATACATAATGATGCATCTACAAGCTCACTAATGAGATTAAAATTATCTAAAAGACACTAATCCTCTGTTAGAATAATATAAAGATTCAACACCAATAATACACAAAGAATGCCACCAGTAATAATGTTGAGCCAGTTCCTGTATCAAGATTATGAATGTATTCCTTGCTTTCTCCACCCCTCTGGCTACATGTTTTGCACACAGAAACATTGTATAATTTACTACCCACACAATACTACATGACCTGTACACAGCATGAAGTTTCTCAATAAGTAACATCCTAAACTGCCTGCCTACTGGATCCCTGTTACATCCAAATATATTAGAGACTATGTTTTTAGATATTTGTAATTTGTGTGTGACACTCAGGAGTCCAAGATCACATTTCAAAATATAAACAACAAACTGCAAAACTACTATCCTGTACTTCTTGCTCCTGTGTTCTGGAATGCTGACACAATAATTAAATTTTCATCGTCAACCCCACTTCTAACTGCTAGTTTTGTTTCTGATGCTTCATTTGTGAATATTCTTAGATTAGTTATAACATATAGTAACATGTAACATTTCTGTCATCTGAAGTCTCAATGCAACAGCTGTTGAAGGAGTTTAATGCATACAAAGTCTGCCTCTGCTGGGAGTTTGAAGTCTATAGACAACATAGCTCAAACGGCTGCCATGCTGAGACCTGAGATGAAAGATATGTTCTGTGGTGTATATTAGCTGCTGATTTTGGGCTTCGGTCATGACCACATATTTAGTATTGTCCATATATACATTTATTAAAAATTACCTGGAATTACTAATTTCAATATACAAAATTAGCTTGCAGAAGTGTTCCTCTTCTATGGGTACAGATGGCTCTGAAGTATTTCGATGCAGACTTGTAACAGAAGTTGATGGAGAACCTTCTGCCATACCGTATTCACTAGCAACCAACATTAGTTAAGACAGTGTGCCAGTCTGGGAAGAGGCTCAATGCAAAACACTTAAAGCCACTACTCCTGCACAATGACATGCAAAGTGGCAAGAGATGAAAACATATACAAGGATCTCAGTCCTATAATAAAAAGGAAAGAAAAAGGTTGTTAATGCATAACAGAAAAATGCTTTCTTTTTAACTGTGTTCCACAATAATCATGCAAAGAAAAAAGTGATTGTTCTAGACATTACACTGCAACACAGCACCATTAATTAATTACTAATGTAGTTTGTAGTTTTTTAAATAAGAAGTTCCAAGTAACAACCACAATTAAACCTGTGCACATTTACCAAGGGAATATATTAAACAACGGCAGTAGTTGACAATGAACCCTACTGCATTACAGACTTCTCGTATATAAATATAAAATCTCTACTGTGCGTTCCATGATGAGCCATTTGGCAACAGCTGTTCCTTTTTAATGAACATATAACCTGGATTCTTTGATACACTAAGGACATAACCTTATACATACAAATCCTTAAAATGTCATTTTACTTTGATATGACACAGACTTTAGCACAATGCACAGAATATACTAAAAGGCGATAAGGCTTATCTTTACCATGGGTTAAAATTAGGTCACCCTATAGCTTAACTCTATTTACCTTTGTGTATAATCATTCCAAACAACAAATTTCGTGTCTGTGCCGATGTTAAAGTTGCAAACAAATCTACTATACCGTCTTCGTACGTTCCACACACTTAACTCACGTCCATGTCTCACACATACGTCACGCTGGATACACAGACGTCAAGTTTCATTACGCCATCTTAGTATCAACCAGCTTTCACAAAACATGTTTCGCGATTAGTTAAAACACCGCACACAAACACGCTAAATACACCTCTTAACCTTCCTATTCTCCTCGGCAGTATGGAGAATAGGGTAATCAATCTTTTGGTGACATATTACAGCGACGGGTTTGGATGGTATTCAACTATGAGAAGTGACAATATTGGCCACAGATCACTTTGCAAACAGGCGATAGAGTGAAATGCGTGGTACCCTGCCTACAAATACAAAACGTTTCGGCTCATACATGCCGAAGTGCCATACAGAAGAGTTAAACAAAAAGTATTTAAATCGCGTGTGCATACTCGTTCACGCCATACTGAACACATGCGATTTCAAAAGCATTTTCACGAACACTGCGTAAAGAATAAGATACTACGAATTTAGGATAATTCAAAACGAATTACGTATATTTTAAACGTACGAATTTCGTGTTAGTGATTGTATATTTTGCATCGACATTTGACTCAAAGTACGTAACGTGTTCTACTCCATTAACGCGAACGGCCAATAAACGACCTATTGCGGTTTTTCCAGACACCATAACCACGAACAACAATGGAATGACAGAGCAGGACTAATTAGTTTCATCCTTTGAGCGAAGCAGGCTTTTATTAAGGGCCACAATATTCTGAAATTTTCTTTCAGTTCCTTTTTGGAAGCCTGTGTTATATTATATTTTTACAATTGTACAAAAAATGTGTTGCATATTGTATCATACTGCATTATATTCATGTTATGACTTGCTTCACATTCTTGTACTAAAAAGGATCTATGGAAAATAAATTCTATTCTATTCAGGCAAAGGATCTCATTTCAAGTCCTGCTACGCATACCTATAACTTCGCACCTAACAAAACGTACAATTATTTGTTTGCTTAGTTCAGTTCCAACACGTCGTACGGAATAATGTTCGTAGGAATTAAAACGTTCTTCACACCGAAAAGAAAGTCATTAGAATTATGACAGTTCCTTCAGTAGGGTATGTTGTTGGGTGTCAGAATGTTTAATATTCCACTGTTCGCCAGCTGTTGCTTACTGTAGGTATTCTCATTTGTTATACAAAAAAAAAAAGCTATGAGTATAGTTATTCACTGTTAAAGGTAAGTGCATTCAATCATCAATTTGCATGCAAAGTTACAGCTATAGTGTTGATTGTTTATTACCATAACCTGTATTTAACTACCGATAAATATATGTTTTATCGCTTGTAGCAAATATCATGACACTTGTTTTGTCAGAGTTTAATGATAGTTTCTTTGCTAAACCATTTTTTCAACTCGGTGAAGCTATCTAATCCACGGTATGAACAACAATAGGATGCCATAAATAATACTGAATTGTAGACCAGATCGATGAAGACGACTTGGTAGACCTTTGGATACAGTAGGCCGAAACAGGTCTACCCACAGATCATATGGTCTACCAATGCCTAATTCCTGACGCATGATCACATATCACAAATGATGGTCTTATCCAAGGACATAGTCCGATGTAGTTTTCACTCAGTGGCACAGATAACAGAAATTGGTATGTAATTCGTGATGGCTGCTAATCCGTGCATCGTAGAACATGTTTGCCTCGCGCCTATTATGTTGTGATGTGCATATGTTTGGGAGGATTGGGTATTGTACTGTTCAAACATAGGCTGTAGTCGACAATGAACTTTTGAAGTATTTACGGAATGCTGCAATGAAAAATAATTTGAATTACTGACTGCTATGGTTATTTTTACTGCAATGTCTGTAAAAGGAGACCCACCTTTTGGAAAGTTTTACTTCTGTTGCATGCAGTAAGTACAGAAGTGCAAAAAAATACAATGAGCGAAAAAACTGTTAGGAAAATGATAACCCGATTCCATCCCCATCATGGAGGAAACATAATTTTGTACGATGATAACACTGTAGCGTATCGCAAAGCAAGTTTTGCAAATGCACTTACGTTTAGCGAGAAGCCTTTACTTCCAGGAGAGATTTTTTTGTTGGAAATTGAGAAGAATGAAAGAGGCTGGAGCGGACATATGCGTTTGGGTTTGACTCAGTTGGATCCTCAGGCAGCAGCTGCGGGTGTTGGTGGTTTACCACAGTATGCATTGCCAGACCTTGCCAACATGGGGACGTCATGGATTTTCGCTATTACAAAGTCTCATAACAATGTCTATGAGTATGGAGCTGTAACAGACAGCACAAGGCCAGAAGAGACAGATAGGAGGGTCTTGGGCGATGGACACAATGTACGTACTTCAAGAGGCTCCATACCCCGCAGTCTTTTACGTGCTTCACCATCGAGCCCTGCCGAAGACATTCTTCCAACAGATGTTGGTAGTCGGATAGGTGTGGTTTATGTTCCCAGTTCTAATCATGGTGAAGGAGACTATGCTGAAATGCACTTCATCATTAATGGTGAAGATCAAGGACCATGTACAAAGTTTATACCCTATAAGGAAGGTCCTCTACATGCAGTTATTGATGTTTATGGCACTACAAAGCAAGTGAGAATAGTGCAGCTTTATGGAGGTAATTATTCAAATTTGTTTCAGATTGAAGCATGAATTGACCATTAAAATATATGATGAAATTTGTCTGACTGCTATTAGATTTTGAATTGGGCAGTGAAATTACATGTTAGATATGTACTTGCTACATCTAAACTTTTTGTATGACAGCTGTTTGACAGTTATTCCAAAAATGTTTCTGAAGCATTGGTAATCTGCCAAGAACCTTTCTGTGTGTGAATTTTCTTGTTTACGTTACATTATATCAGACTATTTTTAATTTAATTCCAGTGGCAACACTGCAGAGCGCTTGTCGTGATGCTATCCTACAGCACATCACCAAGACAGCAGTTTCCTCTCTTCCCCTACCTAAGATGCTCAAAGAATACCTTTTGTACCAATCTTGAATTGTTAACTCTGTAGAGATGTATTGATTAATCTGTGTAGATAAGTGAATTCTGTTTTGCGCTTTCAGTTTTTCACTTTACAAAAGCATGTGCAAGAGAGTGGCGTTAGTTGCTGGACAGCTAAATTGATGGAGTGATGAGGCCTAACTGCCTACATAATGGAAATAAGTGTGTCTGCTATAGTATCATGAAAATGGCGGAATGTGAGACAGTAAAATGTGTTAATTATATGACCAGACACAACATACATGTCTAATACAGTAGTCTTCTGTTATACACTACAGCAGGTTTCGGCTGTCCAGATCAGCTATCATCAGGTATATGAAGGATACATAAAACAAATGTAAAGGGAGGGATGCCCAAAACATGTTGTAGTGTATAACAAAAGACTTGCACTAGATCTGTATGTTGGGGTTGGATAACTAACACCTTATTGAGTAATACACAATGGGACGATGTCACCCAAGTAAACTGTGGTTGAAAACCCGTTGTTATTGTTCCTGTGTCTAAATCAAAACCAGAACTTTAGTAATTTTCTGAAGTGATATATATTAGCATGAAATGTTGAGCAAGGTAGAATTTAGAATTATGGACTATAACTCAAAAGATACCTCCATTTTTGTTTGGTTTTTGTGGAATATTTATTTAATGATTAGGCACAAGAATTGTCCTGCGCAAAATTAATGTTCTGCTGTACACTTGGAAATGTGTGTTATCTGCAAAGTACAGTAATGGGAAGAATCTGTTGTTAGTGGCTGGTAAGAATCAACCCAAAGCTGAATTTCTACATTAAATTTTTCTTAATCTAGTTGTGTTAACAACAAAATAGAATTTCCTTGTTCTCAGTACCTATAACCAGTACATACAGGTTTGGTGATATTCCTGTTTAATTTTTATGAATATACCTGTGAGTTGAAAGTAGAATGACTGAAATGACCGTATATTAACTGCAATAATTGAAGAGAGTATGCTGGCATTGTGGGTGCTTTTAATGCATTGTTGGCATTGCTGGAATGTTTCAAATTTGTTTTGTGATACACTCCACTGGCACCAAGATTGTAATTGCTGCCAATAACTGCTCAAGTTACCATTTTTCTTCACTGGACTAGTAGATTCCATAGTTAAGAAAAAGGATGATATGAATACCAGGGTAATGATATTTCCAAATTTATGGTATACACAATAAATAATTAAACTGTAAATGTGAACCAGTATGGAATAAAATTTCAGCTCTTATATTTAATTTTGGGGTTCTGTGAAAATTAAAGCTGATGAAAATGAATTCTGATGAACTGTGTGAGCTACTTCTGAGTGACTTCACTAGTTGTGTATTTTCTGTTTTTCCTGGTGTATGTTACAGAAGGACAAATAAATATTAAATCTGCAATCATATATATGTTAGGTGGAACAGAAATAATGCAAGACTGGAATTTGAATACATTATTCATTGTGTCTGTCCATCCTCCTCCTTAAACAGATACTGTTCTTTACATGACCATTTGTATGTCTATTCCTTCTTCCCCACAGTGATGTTATAATCACAGGATGGATTCTCATGAAAGGTAGCATAACTGTCCACACACTCAGTTATGCTGTGGCTGTTTGGTTACATCTAAGTGTTTGCTTTGCAGTGAGGCAACACTTCAATCATGGGGATTATTTGTGGGGGAGAGTTGGATTGCTGCTTATAAACCTTATCTCACAAGATAGTGTTCCTGAAAAAGCAGGTTTTTATCAGGAGATTTATTCACAGTAACCACTTGAATTACCTAGTAGATGTTATCAGTAAATATTTACAAACACTGGTTTAGTTTGCCAATAATCCCCTCAGGTTAACGCTGTTGAAAAACTAATTACCTGGTCTGAATGACCATCGATTGCTGATGAAGTGAAGGCAGATCTGCTGCTACAAAATGACTGGATGAGTACCTTGCCCCATGAAGCTAGAGAATGCAAGACTTACTTTAATTGTGGGGATGTACTGTGCTTTATGGGATACTCATTGAAATCATATTTTGTGATTGGTTCATCACATTAAGGTTATCTAACCCTGAATCTGCAGGAAATATTCCAATTATATATGACTGACTGCAGCTAATAACTGACCCCCTCTCTTCAGCTTTTCAATTAACTCCAAGGTACAAATGAGATCTGCGCTCTTTTGGGATTGTATGCAGCAAAGAATGGTAGTTTCTTACCAATGTTTCAGAACAACATATTGGTACCATTTTCTTGGACTGCTTGACCTTTGAAGGTGGGACCGATTGCTTGTTTTGAAATGTCAGTAAGAAACTACCATTCTAGGCCCTGTACAATCCCAAAAGAGTACAGATTTTAACTCCAAAAGTGTCAGCAGTGATTATTACTTTGGTTTCTTTATGTCTGTGATATGCCACCCCACATTTCCTTATGAAGAAATGGCCTTACAACATTTCTGTTTGTTGTATGAAACAACACAATTTCAATTAATAATCAATAGAGAGACATGCACTGTAATTAGGAGCCATGTATGCACCTGTCTTTAAATTTACATAAACTGGATTAATGGACCAAATCTCCTGTTCATGGTATCATCACTGGGAGCACTGACCAAGGTTTGAAATCTGGAACCTGGCCAGATACAGTAGCATGAAAATTATGCCAATAGTCACCAAAATTCTATACTCTTGAATGTGTCATAAAGCTACATGTGAGTAATTTCTTGGCGTAACACTCTGGTTTCCAGAATTACTATTGTTGCTGCTCTGTGAGGTACATGCGACAGAATAGACGGTTATCATGGATGGCTGCCATGGTTAACGAATTTGTTCTCTTTTGAGGAATCTGCAGAGACAGGAGTAACAGTTGTGCGTATAATACTAGTGGAGAAAAATGCATAATGATGAGCTTCGTATGTATTCTGCCAAATATCGCCACGATGATCAACTAGAACACGACGAAATGCGGGAAGCTTGTGGCGCGTATGCACTGCAACGTAAAAAAAAAGTTTGGGTGTGGACCGGATAAACCTTGCTCTGAATACCTGTAAGCGCTGGCTCTTGTGTGTACAGTAACGAGCCTTCTGTTTCATTCAAATTAAGGTATTTCTCGACTACCAGAGGAATTATTATCTTTTTAAGGACTCTGCTGTATGGTGTTACCCAGCTTCTTTACCAGTAGTTGTATAGGTTGTGTATACATTTCCCAGTCCGTCTGTGTGCATCAGCTTGTATTTCTATTGGATTTTTCAGCTGTTCTTCGCATGACCCAATTTGGTTTATTTCGGAACTGCGCAGACCATAATAAACAAGATGGCGGATCCAGAAGCAGCGTCTTCAAGTAGGGAGCCGTCAGATATTCAAGAAAATGACAAAACCGAAGAGTTTGTTGAACCTGAAAAAAAGAGACGAAAAATTTGCAAACTTTCTGACGGCAAATCGGATAAACTTGAACAAAGGTTGGGTGGGATACTGTGCTGCGCTGTTTGTTTGGATCTGCCCAGAGCTGCAGTGTATCAGGTTTGTTTATGAATCAGCTGATCGAGTGAAAGACTGCGACTGACAGAATGACGTGATTATTGTTAATGCGGATGGTATTAATTTGGCACATGCACACGGTTTAGTATGACTTGTCGACTCACCGTCTGAAACACGATTTCTTACGTTTCCTATCAGTATGTAAATTACTGTTTGAAAATCGTACTGTGTGTCATGGAGAGTGACCCTTGGAGCGTCTGTTACCGAGTCTCCGTATGTGTCTTAACATCTTTATCGTCTGTATAGGTAAAAGATGGACCTTTATTTTTGCAGTGTAGTTAATGACAGTACAACTGAAATATTTTTTTTGTTTAGTTTTCTAGTGAAGTCAGTGGCTGGCTGGTTAATTGCATGCTGTTCGTGTGTGTGTTGGAGCCCCAGGGAGGGGGAGTTGCACTTGATTCAGTTTTTTGTCAGGCTGCTGCTAGTCTTTTATTAATTTTTTTCCGAAAAAAAATTAATTTCTTACCATTCATATTGTAAGACATTATTTGGTGCACTGTGATTTAGTTTAGACATTATTTTAGTGCTATCATCTCTCATCTGTCTGTAATGATACAGCACTTTATATTTTCATTATTACCATCAAATTATGGTTATTGTTCACCACATGCAAAGAAAAATTGTGTTTTTCCTGCAGATTGACTTCTGATTTGGTTAAATTTGTATAAATTTTCTGGCACTTGAGAAATAAAACCATTTACTTAGCTGAGATTATATTTACAATATATAACCATCAAATTTCAAGATGCTGAGATTAATTTATGTATCATCATCCTGTTGAGCTTGGCAAATCTATATTGATTTCTGGGTCTGATGTAACACAGCACTATGAATGTCATATACGCAAACTATTTGCTACATGTTTTGGCTGACTTATACAGCCATCATCAGGTAGTCTTACAAATTGATTCCTTTTATGAATTTATACGACTGCCTGATGAAGGCTGTGTAAGTCATCTGAAACATGCTGTAGTAATTATAATGAATATATGATATTCATGGGCCGGAACAGCTCAGTCAGTATGGCGACTGTACGGGCTTGATGGTCTGGGGATCAATTCTGGGTGGGGGGGGGGGGGG
>Ga0268261_10004634_pt1 | contig 10316 bp, 16 predicted proteins | sample TergutNc150P1_FD_190353 | JGI IMG/M metagenome (GOLD analysis project Ga0268261, IMG submission 190353) | Nasutitermes corniger P1 segment gut microbial community from laboratory colony in Florida, USA - Nc150 P1 (SPAdes) (version 2) | ecosystem: Host-associated > Arthropoda: Insects >...
AACGTCAGGATAATAAACTGAAAAATTGTTGCATCAGGTTGGTGATTTATTTGAATTGTACGATGATGCACGGACTTACAAACCTTAAATTTTACATTTAAATTTTAGCACATCCTGTATGTAAAATGTGAATAATACAGGAACAAAAAAGTTAGCATTATTAAATAAACGGCATTTTGAAGAGAAAAACGGAGAGTGTGCAGCATGTTTAAAATACTCAGTACTTATATTTGTTGAAAAAATATATAAAATGCAACATTTGGAGGGTAGCGGTACTCCCGTCCTATATATAGGACGCACGGTTCTTAAAGGTTAATGTCCCAGAAAATCGTGAGTGTGTCCGTGCCACTAGACGCTGCGGTCTTGTATTTCTTCGGTACTTACCCTCTGTGACCGAAATCCATTGACTGTCCCTTGTTTGCAGGCTCAAAATCTTGCCTCCCGTGACGGCATTAAGAATTTCGGAAGTTCATATCTGCAGTTATTGCTTGCAGTGGCGTCAAGAACTGCTCGTTTTGCACCCTGGTCCCTGCTGAGAAAAACGACGATTCTGTTTAATGAGTTCATCAACACGATTCGGGTGAGCCCGGTTTGCAGCCTGCAGCCTTTCTTTCCGTTGTTTGTCACTCACTAACGGGGAGACCTATTCAAGCTTTCCATCACGGTTGCATGCAGTCCAACGTTGAACAGTACTGATTTCTACACTTTACTCTGCACAGACAAGTTTCATTCACGGATTACAGTCGATCGGTGCCAAATATTTCAACGACCCATACATACTCGCTTACACTCCGCCATGTTTACAAGTAGAAATCAGAGCCTTCTGTCGGTATATGTGTGAAATGTGCCCCGGCGGTGCGGACAAGCCTAAATATCGTAGTTAAATCTATGCTTTTTATGCGTTTGTTTCTTAAATAAATAATTTAGGAGTCACTGCTTTTCAGCACCCGTTCGTAATTTCTCAAAACATTGCAAGAACTTGTCAGAATGAAGAAAAAGGCATAGTACACATGTCGGCCATTACATAGATACACATGTCGGCCATTACATAGAAAGAGGCAAATTTGTGACGTCTTTTCCGGTATTTTTATATCTTGCATGTAGGATCTAATAACTGGTACCATTTTAGACAAGATGTTTAAATGTTGTATTCTTTCTTTTGGGTGATTCCCTGGCGTCTGAATTTTATATGCCGACGTTTCGGTACGCTTTGTCTGTTCCATCTTCATAGGCGGTGTAAGCTTACACCGCCTATGAAGATGGAACTGTGTGTTACGAAACGTCGGCATAAAAAGTTTAGAAGCCGAAGGAATCACCCAAAAGAAAGAAGACAACATTCACAACACGGCGAAAGTTTGAAATCAAGGATTATTGAAGTTTTTCTGTTGATTAGTTGAGACCCAAGTCCTAGATTAGGTCCTCTATTTGTTACTGTTTGGGGAAATGTGTCTCTCTGCTTGCACTTGCTTAACAAAACTCGTCACGAGCAGTCAAGCTTACACTTTCCCCTTCTGACAACGGAACCACAAGTGGAATGGGATTAGACACATCTTCACCGTTGGGAACTGTAACTGTAGATGAGGGTATACGTGGATACAATATATCGGCAATTAGAGACAGGGTTCTGTGTACATAACGGAGTTATATCAGCAGCTAAGAGAGCATTCAAATCCACACAAATGGTGACTAGCACAAGGGATGACGTTGCCCAAATTAGCAGCTAAAGGATTTTATTTTTTTCTTATAGAGGGCATCCAGTTGTGTTACAAAATTGAAAGACAACAATAAAATTATTTGTTTCTGTCGAACACAACAATAGTTTATTTACCTTATTGGTTTCTAGTTTCGGTCATTAGACCATCATCAGGCCATCCATACATAAAATTTAAAACAGGTTAAATGTAGTGCACATTAAATTCAATGTCATATGGGATCCCATAAAACTTACACGAGTGTTGTAAGTCTTATGGGATCCCATATACGACTTTGAATTTAATGTGCGCTACATTTAACATGTTTTAAATTTTATGTATGGATGGCCTCATGATGGTCTAATAACCGAAACTAGTAGTCAATAAGGCAAAATAAAACATTGTTGTGTTTGACTGAAACAAATAAATTCGTTGTCTTTCAATTAAGAGAGTGTAGTTCGTTACAAGATGTATGCAATGCTAAGAGGTCGCCGATACATTATTATTTTTATTCTGAAATTGCATGCCTCAACTGATGATAAATTTGATGAACGAAATGCGATTTTCTATGAGAAATTAGAGCAGGCGTTCGATCAGGTTCCTAAGTACGATATGAAAATTCTTTAGGAAGGGCAGATATTTTCAAACCGACAATTGAGAACGAGTGGCGGAGCTCTTACTGATGCTACATCATCCTAGCTTATGTCATCCAGACGTTTTTGTTCCGACGACTGCAGAGGCCTTGCGGTGAGAGAAAGTGTGTATTATTTTGCCCTGTACATACACTGTGCTGCAAGGATTAGTGTCAGATTTCCAAACAAATCTGTAGGGATAGATTTAGACAAATTAATCGGTTTGATGAATATGGTAATTAACAGAAGTTTTGTTTCTCCCGCGTGCTAATACGAAGCGAAGAGGCTCGCTCAGTGTCGTGATTGTTCGATAGTGGTTCTGGGGTTTGTTTATCCTACCACTTCCAAACGCAGTTTAGTATCCATTAGAAGCCAGTATAAAGTGGCTGGAGCTTGGAGCTATGCGTCCACCCCTCAACACGTCTAAACGATGTTCTGCTTGGCCATTCTTGGAGACCTATTTTCCCTGTTTTGTTTGAATGCAAAAAGTAAGACTACAAGGGGTTTCACTCCGATGTGGCAGAGCCTAAACCAGAAAAATCTGCTGCAGCCTGTGCGAAAATAAACTGAGAGCAGGAAGCAGAGGTGTACAGAAAGCTGCTAAGGGTCGTAAAAATACAGTGTTGAAATGTGATTGTCGCGTGGTACTGCAGTAGATGTTAAAAAGTCTGTATTAGGGCGGAGAGTAGAACGCGCTGTTGTTCGTATAGCGAGGACATAGCCACCACTTTTTTTCCACAGACTGTCTCCTGATCTCCATGCTGCTAACATAATTTAAATATGTAAGCCTATAATGTCACAGTTGTACCGTGCATCTTGATACTATAGAGTCTTTTATTTATCCAACTGATGCAGAACTAGATTGCTCTAAAAATATTAAAATTTACATGACAGGTGCTCCTACATGTTCCGGTTTTTCACAACCATCATCAGGGAGCTACTGTATGTGCTTTGCTAAAGTTATAAGTATTAATAATCAGTTAAGATACGTCGTTTACAGAATCAGTCTTACGCTGCATAGTGCACTACACACACACACACAAACACATGTAAGGACTGGATAAATATGCAGCCACTAGGCCGAACTGATTCTGTAAATGGCGTATTTTAACTGATTATTAATACTCATAACTTTAGCAAAGCACAAATGATAGCTCTCAGATGGTGGTTGTGAAAAACCGAAACACGTAGGAGCACCTCTCATGTAAATTTTAATGTAAATTTTAACATTTTTAGAACAATCTAGTTGTGCATCAGTTGGATAAATAAAAGACTCTACTGTAGCAGTAGTAGTAAGGGAGTCACTATGGCACCCGGAATCCCAGACAGTATGGCGCCAGGCTTCACCTAACCTTGAGCTCCCTCTAGTGACGTCACACGTAAACAAACCTAACCTTCCCCTCCCTCCCGTTGTCCTTAGGCGACAAACATTGCTTCTAGACATTATGGTGCCAGGGCTTAACCTAACTTTAACTTGTTATTTACAAACCTAACCTTTTCCTCCCTCCCTCCCTTTGCCCCCAGGCGGTAAACATTGCCTCCAGACAGTATGGCGCCAGGGATAAACCTAACTTTAAACTTTATTATTTTGAAACGTTTGTTATTGTCACGTGATGTAAACACCCCAGGCGATACGATGTAAACAAAAGATGGCGGAGAGGTGAATGACTTTTTCACTTAACCTAACTTTACCTTATTTTGAAACGTTATTGTCACGTGATGTAAACAGCCCTAGACGATGTTATGTAAACAGTGAGGTAGACAGTGTAACGCCGTGCTTAACCTAACTTTAACTTGTTATGGAAAACAAAGCGCCATCTTGAATTTTAGCAAATATGGCGGCTAGAGCTGTAAGTTTAAAAGTTTGTCATTATTTTGAAGTCTTGTTATGGTTGCTGGATGTAAACAAAAGTTGGCGGAGGGGTTAATGACCTTTGTGCGTAACCTAACTTTAACATGCTGTGGTTACTTGATGTAAACAAAGGTGCCATTTTGAATTGTTGGCAATATGGCGGCTAGCGCGGTAATTTTAAATTAATGCTGACTAACCTAAACATTTAATTTTTGAATAAGGCGGCCATTTTGAATTTGAAATAATGTCAGCTAGAGCGGTAATTTTAACCCTAACTTATTATTTTGAATATTTATTATTGGTTTGATGTAAACAAAGCGCCATTTTGAATTTTAAACCTAACTTTGAACTTGTTATTTGAATAAGGTAGCCATATTACAATATGGCGGACTTACGGCTATTTAAATTATTTGAATAAGACTACCATGTTACTATATGGCTACAACTTTAAGCTTTATACGACACTCGAAAGAGGTGGCTAGCACGATAAGATGTCAGACTCATAATTGAAAGATTGTAGGTTCGAATCCTGCAGCTTTAACCATATCTTTTTAAAGGAACCTATCCCTGGTAAAGGGTAAATAGACAAAATTTTACATTTTTACGAATATACAATGTTGGTTTTTATTATAATGAAAGTACAGTTTTATTTATAAATATACATACAATTTAATTTTATTACAATCTTTTATTGCCACACTTATAGGCATTTAGTTATCATCAGAACATCTGTTTTTATATTTTAATTCATTCCACAATGTATGGAAATGAATGGCATTTGTTTCTGGAGGGGTACAAAAGGATTTGGATTCAAAACACTTATTGCGCCACTCTAAAAGTTCATCTTGTAGTCTGCCGTATTTGATGATTTCTCTGTCTGTGCAGCCACTTGCCAAGTCCATCAATTGGGACCAATCTTTTTTACTTAGACACGCTTGAGTGTTCTCACTCTAATGCGTATATATCGTCCACAGTACACTGACAGGGTATGTTGCGAGTCACCAAGTTCGTGCACTTTATTCTTGGGTATATCACTTATGAATGTCACCAGAATGAAACACTGTATTTCGTTTAACACTGCATGATCCGAAGAAGTTCCACTATTCAAATGTGGTTTGAGGTCGTCATTATTGAGCTACATGGAGACATACTTTGTCTCTTGCTCGTTGAGATAGTATGTGGGACGAAGCAACCCCGTCTTCTGGAAAACATTAATAACCAGGCTGAGGCGGGCACTTTGCATATTGTAGACTAACTATGTAATAGTTGAGCCACTGAGCTAATGAATAGGCTGTTCGCAATGCACAAACATGTTTGGACTTGTGACATGCAAACGTGAAGCTGATGGCAGGCAGACTAATGTCCACCAGTTCAGGGCAACCTAGCTGAGTAATATCAATAACTCCGGTCGATAAGACCGCTAATGAAGTTTGTTTTTTGTGGTCCAAAGCAATAAATTGCAACAACAGATGATACTTCGCCCTGTAGCACATTTTCAAGCTCTGAATATGGAACATCACCATCATTACAGTTACACCCATGGCCAATAACCTGATTCATCCTAGCGTTAAACATAGGTACTTCTTCCATCCGTACGGTCTCTTAAAGAGATATGACGAGACCTTATTAATGTGAGGGTCGGCAACTGCCAGCTCTTTAACAACGATTTCATTATCCCGCCCTTCCAAGAAAGTGAAATCAATCACTATGAGTGTCATTGTAGACTGATAAGTTAGAATGCACGTACCTTTATATCTGCGACTTGCACGACTGCTTCTGCTCCTCCAACCGGCCAAAAGCGGGACACTCCAATCTGAGCGTGAAACATTTGCACTGCTGTTTTATTATTGCAGGTGTAGCGAGCAGGTAAAAACATGTCGACAAGTGACATCATGTATAGTCCTCGGACTCGCTGTAAAAGTCTTGATCTGGGTATGCGTTACAGGATAGTGCGCTTTACGCTTATAGCTAAAACATTAGCGTGAGCTAAGAGTAGAGGGGGTTTCAATTCGACTTGAGTGATAAAGAGAGTAGCCTCTAAAATTTTGATACGTACTTTTGTATCATCGTTAGATGCCAATAAATAAAAAGCTTCTGGTGTACGAGTCAGTTTAATATTCATATCAACACCATTAACATTTTCTCGGAATTGAACAAGTCGGCATGCAGCCGTCCGTACAGTTCAACAGTGTGACTATTGCCAATGTATTTTAAAGGCGTAGTGTAACCATTAATGTCTTTGAGTTCTTGAGAAGAATCAAGATACCAGAGGCTAGATACTAAATATGTACCAGAAGCGTCAGAAACATAATTTAAAGGTTTTTTAAAGGTTTTCAAGGTAAGCCTTGTAATGACAGTTTGTCTCGTGAAGAGTAACAGGTTTGCCGTGTAACGAGACACTGAGACAACTGAACATGGAATGCAAAAGCTTTTTAACGCAACCTGCTGTGTTTCACACGGCACTACTTATATCTGATCCATCAGTTTTCACTAGTTTGATGCGTAACAGTAGACGTACAGAATTTAAATCAATATAATAATCACTATGGCCGGAGCAGTTGAATTCCAACTGGATAGGATTGTCAGCTGGCGCTAAAGATTTATATGTAACGGTGTGGCTGTTTACGATAGATGTTTGTATGCTGCGTTTTAGAAAAATGTCAAGCCCCGGTTTTAAACACTTTATTACCGCTTCTCTGTGAAAATGTCATTTACCTTTCTACGCTTACTTTAAGACTGAGCCTTTTTAGACTTTTTAAACTAAGGCCAGACCCCGTCATGTTTTTAATTTTTTGTTCCAGGTTAACTTTGCCTCTATAAATCGATTTTTAAAAATATCACCTACAGGTTGTTTCGGCTCTTTATTAAGCATGTCGGTTATTGGAACCAGTTTTTATCGATTTTAACGGGATTTTCCCCGTAGCACGAATTAAACAATTGCGTACTCGGTTCTTCTGTATATTTATTTAGGTAGTTACTAAATATACGCACAAACCTTTCCTTTTTAGACAGTTCCAACAAATCAGGAATATTTGTGAGAATATCAAGCATAGATTCATAGTCTTTAACAGGAAAAATGACCTCTTGCGGATCTAAACGGGTTGTCTTGTGTCGGAAACGTTTTTGTAGCAATTAGGATACGATATTTCTACTAAACCGACTTCCCATTTGTTATGTTGCAACTCGAGTGGTGTGGCTAATTTAGTTGTAAAATTAGTTATTGTATTTGCCGGGTAATAATAACCGAAACTGTCTGATGGTAATGTTACGTAAAATTATCCATTATAATTTTCTTAATATCGGACGCGTTTACCCAACTGTTAAAAGTCTCGTCTTAACGTTTCCACTTGAAAAGATGTTGGTTAATACCGTTTTTATTACGTGTGCGCACTATTTTATCTATTTGAAATGCAGTTTCTGGTGATAAGTGACTTCAGCAATTCGTAGCTGTAAAATTGCCCTTCTATACCACGATCTTGCAAGTACGACAGTTCATAAACAAATTGGGGCACGCGTGTAATAACTTTTACAACTCTAAATATTTCTGTTGAAAATGTCTGTTCGTAACCTTTAGCAAAAGCTACCTTCTCCTTCGTTATTCTTACAAGATCGCCCACTTTAAACTTGACGCGTCCGTGAGGAATTTTGGCCCGCAGGCTATTTACCTTTTGCCATACAGAGTAAATATTCGAGGGAGACACTTTGCTCGGGGGCATTGCTATTGTGGAATGGACAGAGTTGTAACTTGCTAGAAGGTTATTTATAACGTCCAAGTAGCGGTACGTGTTATTCTTAGTGAAATATTTACACATTTTCGTCTTTAGAGTACGATTAAATCGTTCAATAACAGCCCCCTTTACATCAGGGTTGTGAGTCGTATGAAAATCGACTCCCTGACATTTCAAATACTGTTGGAAAGTTCCATTAACAAACTCTGTGCCTTTATCTAATTGTGGTAATGGGCTTTCTGTTATGAAATAAAGTTTTTAAAGCCGCTGCGATTGACTTGCCGGTCTTGTCCGTTAGAGGTACGCTCCACGCATAAAGCGAAAATATGTCTATTACATTTAAGAGGTATTTGTATTTATCATTGTATCTAGACAAGAAACGTAAGTCCGCAAGATCATTTTCCCAAACATCGTCAATGTTTGTAACAGTATATGGATTTCGAGGAAATATTTTGCGTACAGGTTTATGCAAAGTGTACGTGTCCTGACCCGACAGCCACTCTTCGACATTTCTCTTATTACTTTTAGCGGCAGTTACTAACTTTGCTTCTGAACTAAACCCCGCTGTATGTTTAGGATCGTAATAAATTTTACCTAGAGACATTACACAGATTCCCAAGGAACTTCCTTTTTGTCAGTAAGGAGTTGTGAAATAAAGCGCGTATACTTGATTCCTTTGTTCGCTTCGATCTTACCTGTGGGACTATAACTCTGTGCGCATTAGACTAAGAGTATTTGCTTATATGTCTGTCTTGAAAAGTGTCCACGTTTTTACCAAGGTATAGACTTTGTTAGTATTTCCCAGAGTCCCTATGTTGCCTTGTACTTTTTGCCATCTACAAACACGTGTTTATCGGTATATTTAAACTGGAACTTCCGATTTTAAATGAACCATTAGTATCATTTGGATACACACCAAACGTAGGATCGTGTGACAATCTGCGTCTCAACACGTAATGAATGTACTTTGAACGCACTGGCTGAGAATTAGTTTCTAATTCAGACTAACTTATCTGCTTTAATAAAAGGCCCTCTCTTACGTGTAGTCTCTATTATTGGAATGAGGATAGGCTCCCGTTTAAGTACGGGTCTTGATGCAAACGAACACGAGTCTATTTATTATAGCTATGATTTTTACTTTTTAATATCGTTCTAACAGGCGGTGGTCACGGTGTTTGACAGCGCTTTTCCCACAGTTCAGGAGGGTACTAAAATCATACGCTGTAACGCAATTTTCTTTAATTATTACCGCTAATTAATGTTCATATAACACCTGACAAAAAATTGGTAAGTAAAGGAACTATAAACCCGCCTTTCTGAATTAAAAGTTTCCGTTTAATTTTAAAAGTAATGTTTGGGTTTACCAAAACACGTAAACGATTTTTATATTTACTTAATTTACCCTTGTCGTCTTCAGTTAATTTATGATTCCCATTTAATGTGTTTATAGCACACTCAACAATGGCTTTGATTAAATCGTCATCTGGAGATGTAGGTTTCGCATTTAGAACACATCTGTTAAGCACATATGAGGTTCGGAACATGCTCAAAAGACCCATCACACTTTTCAAGGTCTTGTGTGCACCCCGTATCAAAGAAAACATACACATACTTGTTTGATAGCTTGCTAGGTTTCAGTGGAGCCACGTAGCATAAATGGCCTGAAGGTTGTTTCTTATTACAAAATGTGCAAAATTTATTGAAGCATTCATGTTTCGAATCAGACGTTACCAAATATGAACAATTTCGGCATACTTTTCTCCATTGACAGACTAGCTTGCCTTACATTTTTAGAATTAGACGATTCTGGAAACACTTCTCACTGAGAAACCATCTGTTACGTGTACAAGAACACTTGCAGATATTTAGTACAACGTGGTGCAGCAGTACACAGGGAGCAAACTTTGTCACACTTAAGTGTGTGGTCGTATAACGTGTCACAGCCGTTACATATATACCTCTTCGCGATTGCATCCTTCAGATTGGTAATTACATTATAATGTTCAGAGTCCCGATCATATAGTAAATATAATTTCTTGGCCGAAAGGCAATTTCCACTAAACATAACCCTATCCGGGTACAAAACATCAAACAATTTTGTAATCCGAATGGTACTGTTGCAACTGTTGAAGCTCTTCAAAACCACCGCCATTAGATAAATCCACACTGGAGGCATTCAAGAGTTCTTCAACAGGTTTGTGTAGTCCATACCCATTACTATATTATTTATACTTTTGATCATTATTTACCCTAGCCATACCAATTACACTAGCCTGCAAAAAAAAACTTTTTTCTGCGGTAAAAACAAAAATAGGTGGGTTTTACTAATTTCGTTGTGCTGAATTCAAAAATGCATTTTGTTTTGCCGTATCACGTCTGGTTAATTGGCAAAAATGCAAAATGTTATTTTGTC
>Ga0268261_10004635_pt1 | contig 10315 bp, 8 predicted proteins | sample TergutNc150P1_FD_190353 | JGI IMG/M metagenome (GOLD analysis project Ga0268261, IMG submission 190353) | Nasutitermes corniger P1 segment gut microbial community from laboratory colony in Florida, USA - Nc150 P1 (SPAdes) (version 2) | ecosystem: Host-associated > Arthropoda: Insects > Digestive...
AGGGAGGAGTGTGTGTGTGTGTGTGTGTGTGTGTGTGTGTGTGTGTGTGTGGAGAATTCGCCACACCATTTATTACACTTACACAGTTAACCACACTGGTTAAATATGTTTTAATATATATTATTAATAACCTGCATGTTTCACTCACTTTTGTGCCTATCATCAGGGTGCTATTACAAGAATACTAATAAAATGTAAACAAATTGCCAAGTTGCTTAAGTAAATCCACTTTATCAGTATTCTTGTAATGGCACCGTGATGACAGTCACAAAAGAAATCGAAACATGTAGGTCGTTAACAATATATGTTGAGTCATAAGTTGCCAATTTGCATTTGTTGGTCCACTACTTTATTTTAGAAGTATAAACAATATTTTATTATTATTATTATTTTAGAAGAAATATTAATAAATATACCTTAACAAAATTCAAGAATAGTCTAAGCTATGAAACATGTGATCCAGTATTTGAGTGTGATGATATTAATACAATCTTTAACTCTTTAAATACATACTTAAGGATTTTTTGCTCTAGCTTACCACTAATAAAAATTAATAAGGTAATGCTTAATAATTCCTGGATAACGATAGGTATAAAAACTTCCTGCCAACAGAAAAGGGAACTTTATGTTACATGAAGAAATAGTAATAACTTAATTATAAAAAAATATTTAAAAACTTACTGTAAAATACTGGCTGATGTTATTGAGGTAGCTAAAAAATTATATTATGATAATCAGATAACAAATCCCACTAATAAAAAAAATTAAAACAACATGGAAGATAGTAAATTTGGAAACATGTAGGAAAGCAAGTAATGCTGCAATTGAATCTTTAAATATTGATGGCAGAATTATCAGTAACCACAACACATTGCTGATGTGTTTAATAGTTACTTTCTCTCAATAGCTGATATAAGTAACATCAATAATAATTATAAAAATAATAATGACTTTCACACACACAAAACAAATATAATTCAATACTGACAATAACAATGGTCCCTTACAATCTATATCACAAATTCATTAGGCAGCTTACACAAAATTAAGAGAAAGCAACAAAATTTTGAAAGTGACAAAATAATTGCATCACTTAAATCAATGAATTCATGTGGTTATAATGAAATATCCACTGAGTTATTAAACATAGCACTCCATAAGTTTGCCCTAAATTAAGTATGTAACAATGTTCTTACTAAGGGTATTTTCCCCAATATATTAAAATTCTCTATAATAAAACCCTTAAACAAAAAGGAAATTAAAACAAGTATCCAACTGTAGACCAGTATCTCTCCTAACACCTTTTTCCAAAATTTTTGAAAAGGCAATGCAATCAAGGTTATAAAACATTAACATAATAATAACATTTTATGCAGGGAACAGTATTGATTTCAGATGAAATTAACAACAGAAAATGCCACTTCTGAATGAATGAATGAAATCCTTGTGATCTTGAAAAAGACTTTGACTTTGTAAATCATGACACATTGATATCAAGGCTAGAAATTTGTGCAATAACTGCTATAGATAAAGAACTATTTTGATTGTATCATAAAGGCAGATATCAAACCGATTTACTATATAGTAAGACACACCATTCCAGCACTCTCTCTAACTGGACATTGATTAGACACAAAGTCCCACAGGATTCCATCCTGGGTCTTCTGCTGTATCTTTTACACATAAATGATTTACCTCAGTGTGTCAATAACAAATCTCTGCCTATTTTGTTTGCTTACAATACAAATATACTGTTTACTCACTCAAAAACAACTGAACTTAACTCAAATACTCATACAGTTTTTAAAACTATAAATACTTGGTTTAAAAACAATTATCTCTCATCAAATTTTGAAATACTCACTGTATTCACTTTAAGACTAGGAACAGTCCAGCAATTGACATGAAGATTGGTTATAATAATAAATTAATCCCCAATTTTCTATTTTTCAAATTTCTTGGGTTAACTAATTATAGCACATTGTCATGGAGAATGCATATCAATCATCTGAAACTAAATTAAACACAGCTTGCTATGTAATCAGATCCATTAAGCCACTTATGTCTCAGAAAACATTACTTTTGATTTATCACTCTCTTTTTAATAAAATCATGAGTTACAGAATTATATTTTGGGGAAATTCTTGTCACAGTATAATAATATTTCGGATGCAAAAAAAGAGTAATCAAGATTATTATGTATTGTGGGAATATAGACTTCTGCAGAATATTAGTCAAAAAACTAAAAGTTTGCCAATTATGTCACAACACATACATTCCCTTCTCATATTTGTAGTTAACACCAGAGCTCAATTTTTGATAAATTAAGAAATTCATAATATAAATACTAGACAAAGTTCTAACCTTCACTTGCTTTTGGCAAATTTAGATATTTATCAAAAGGGAGTTTATTGTTCAGATATTAAGATTTTTAATAATCTCCTTTCAACATCAAAAAATTTTCCAATAATCTGAGAACATTTAAAAGTGCTTTAAAATGTTTCCTATACACAAACTCCTTTTATTCATTAGATGAATATTAAAATAACAATAGTAAATTAAGTATGAATAATATGATGTAAAAATATTTAAGTCAGCATTGAAGGATTAGCTTTTACTCCACTATTTTGCATTAGGTACATTTTTAACTAAATGTATGTTCATTATTAAATGTTTACTGACAAAAATACCTTGCTGTACTTTGATCTGTGTTACGTTATGTGATATTTTTACAGCTGTATGAACAGCGTGTTTCATTTTGTATTGTATTATACTGCCTTAGATTCATGTTTTGACTTATTTCATATCCTTGTACTAAAAAGGATCTATGGAATGCAAATAAATTCTTTTCTATTCTAGTCTAGTCTATGAAAAGCTAAATATTCCTTCAATTCATGTATATGGAATGTATTAAGATCACACAACTGTAATGTAGAAATACCTCATATGTGGCTCTTCTCCTTGTGCTCTTCTTTAAGTTTACAGAAAATAAATCAAGGAATCTCCCTTCCTGTTGAGGGATTAAAACTGTTTGTAGTTGCTCATGTTTATTTAACTGCACATTAAATATACTTCTTTTTCCTAAACCATGTCTAACAATGGCAGAAAAAAGTTTTTACATCTTGTATTTGACAATTCAGAAAGTATTCTTGGGATGTATGATATGCTTCATGTTCATTGCCATAAGCTTGGTCAAACATTAGACGCATGTCAGGTGTTTCACTGGTATGACACTTTGAATGGATACAAACAAACTTGTGTCATTTAGCTACCGGCAGACTGCCTGCTGCATTGTTAATCAGACACTGAAAATTACAAACCGACAGATGCAAGCAGCAAATTGACTGCAGTGAAATTCAAGGTGAACACTGAGCATTGCCTTTAATCTGCAGAGACCGTAACACAGACACCTGCATTCACATAACATTAATTTCTCTTATTGCACTATTGGTTCTTACCCTGAAGTTCATTGTGCATATTTACCCTCATGTGTATGTAGTAATAAGTTCTTGTCTCAACATAATAATATATTGCATTAAGTTATAACATAAGGGGATTAAAATACTGTGTAAATGTTATGTCTAGTGACAAAGACAATAGCTTGCAGTAAGAGTTGCTATACTAGCTTGTCAAAATTTTGGATATGTGAGGATCTCACAGCAGTGTTGATGATTGTCAATTATTCTGGGATTTTACATGTCGACTGGTACACGGTCACCAACGTTTCGGAGTAGTTAGCTGCCTCCATCTTCAGGGCCCAAGTAGTGCTTTCAGCATTAGATCCTGAGATTTATAGCATCAAGCTGCACCCAAATAACAGTAACTGTTACGAATCGACATTGCATCATATCCCAAGAGTCTTCAAAGTCTATCAAACTTCACTGGAGTTCGGTCAGCTGAGGGCTCGTCTAGGGCGCCGACACCCATGCGCCGGTCCTGGTTGTCGTTGTGTGTTTATTGTATACTTTAACAGGGAATCCTTTGGTATCTGTGGTGCTTTTCGGAAATGTTCTAGAAAATTAGACGGAACTGAAAATTAAACATAAAAAGCGTTTTGAGGAATAAATTATTATTGATTGATCTCTACTGTGAAGCTTTAATGTCAGACATTATCTCTAGATGTCGCACTCATCGACTGTCAACTGCAGTTCATGTTGTTTACAATTTGTCGGTAAATTTCTTGAAGTTCTGTGGCATTTGAAGGAAAAGTTATTGTCTCATTGTTCCGTAGCCAAAATCGTTCCCCGGTGGTGCTAAGTGCGTGTGTGGTTTACAGCATATAACTTGCATATAGTACTGGCGGATTTATTTTAAATTTTACTGAAGCCTGCAGATATATAACCCCTCTTGGTAAGGTCGTGTGTTTAAGTATGAACTGTGATTGAAACTGAGTTTTAATGGATGCATATTAGGCGTTAATAGAGCCGTGTTCTCACAGTATTCAAGAATACGGGGTTGTCTTACGCCGGAGTTACACATGCATACCGAAGTTTGAAAATCTGTCAAGTACAAGCCTATTTTTAATTAAACCATTTGTTTGTGTGTAGTTGGACGTAAAAGAATGAATCGGTCAACAATAGCAGAGCAAGAAGCCCTTGTGAAGGAATCTCTCTTCAAGTTTGTACGAAAACACATTCCTAGTGCACAACTTAGGTAAGTACTGCAGATAGCTCAATCTCAAGGTACATAAGATTCGACCGCACCTGTGCAAATATTTCGATATTTACGATTATTATTTTGGTATTTTTAAATGACTGGTAGCATATGTTATCATGTTCCAGCAGGAATGATTTTTACCGTTTCTGTTTGTCACAATGTGTGCAAGAATTTCAGGCTGCACTCCATCTGTGTAAATTTGATATGCATCAAGTATATTTGCCATTTCGAAACTTGTTTATTCATATGTAGTGAGTTTTAAAGCTGATTACAGAAGTTTGTATTGGCCCAGGTCTGATTTTGTCCAGTATTTCCAGACCCTTACAACATTTCTTCGTTAGGCATTGGTTTCTGCCTCGATAATTTAAGTAGCTCTTTCTGCCTCAAGTCCTGTGGTCAGTATGATGGAGTAAACCGTGTATTTTTCCTAAAAAATGTGAAACAAATGCACTGTGCTGAAGTAATGGTGGAAATATGTTGAGATATACATACTGTGATTTGTATGTGGTTTTGATGCTCTGATGTGATGTCACTGATGGGAACTGTAATGTAATCACACATGTATACCTTTTTGCTTTGATGCCCTGTACCAATTTACACCACTTCTTAATTTATTTCCTCTCACTTTTTATTTGACACCCTTTGGCTAGTGGTATTATGTTATATTAACACTTTATTTCTGTTGTAAATATCATTTTTGATTTACATCCACTTTTTAAGGAACATGACTACAGCATAAAACAAGACCTTGGTATGTATGTGCCTGTGTGTGTGTGTGTGTGTGTGTTTGTATGTTTGTATTTGCATGTACAAAGTGGAAAGCAGTGGGCAGTTATTGTTATGTAGAGGCTTGAAGTCACTGTTTGCAGTGTGTAGGACCTGCTGTTACATACATACTCCATGGAGCAGAGTCCTTCTTGACAAGCTAACCAGTTCTCAGCTAGTCAAGAAATTCCCCGGATTTTATGGAATCCGAATGTTCCTTACTGCATTTACAAGTGCCTGCCACCTGTCCCTATCCTGAGTCAGACTAATCCAGTGTGTACCCCCCCCATCCCACTTCCAAAAGATCCATTTAATATTATCCTCCCATCTATGCCTGGGTCTTCCTAGTGGTGCTTTCCCTTGGATTTCCCTACAAAAACCCTGTATACACCTTTCCTCTCCCCCATACGTGCTACATGCCCCACCCATATCATTCTTCTCGATTTGACCACAGACTAATGTTTGGTGAGGAGTATAGATCATTCAGCTCGTTATGTAGTTTTCTCCACTCCCCTGTTACCTCATTGCTCCTAGGCCCAAATATTCTCCTCAGCGCCCTATTCTCAAACACCCTGAATCTAAGTCTGACCTCAGTGTGAGTGACCAGGTTTCACATCCATACAAAACCACAGCAAAATTATAGTTCTGTATATCTTATTCTTTATATTTTTTAATAGCAAACTGGAAGACAAAATATTCTGCACTGAACAATAGCAGCATTCCATGACTTAATCTGCTCTTAATATAGCAGCATTCCATGACTTAATCTGCTCTTAATATATTCCTGAAAGGAATTTTGATTTGTTAAGGTTGTTTCCAAATATTTGAACTCTTCCACCCTTTCAAAGGAACTACTATCAATCTTTATACTGTGACTTCGTCCTGCATTCTGATCTCGAGACATGACCATGTACATAGTGTAATCAGCATTTACTTCTACTCCAATCTCCGTACTAGCCACTACCAAAGCATCTGCTTTTTCCTTTATAGTATGTATGCTTCCTCCCAATATATTAACATCATCAGCATAAACCAGAAGCTGATGTGTACCATTTAGTTTCAAGCCATGCTGGTTTACCTGAACCCTCCTAGTAGCATACTCTAAAGCAGAGTTGCAAAGCAATGGTGACAGAGCATCTCCTTGTTTCAAATCATTCTTAACATGAAACATTACGAACACATGTTTGCCTACCCAGACTGTACTATACATTTCATTCAAACACATGTATATTAACCTTACCAGTTGCCTGGGGATACCAAACTCAATGAGAATATTATACAAGACCTCCCTCATAACTGAATCATAAGGTTTCTTGAATTCTATAAAGAACTGATGCACTGCTTCATTGTATTCCCATTTCTTCTCAAGTATGTGACAAATGCAGAATATATGATCAGTAGTTGACCTTTTGCATCAAAATACACACTGATGATCCCCAATAATTTCCTCTCCGTATGGAGTTAACCTTGACGGCAGGATTTTGGATAACATTTTGCACATATTTGACAGAAGTAATATGCCTCTATAATTACTACAGTCTGTTTTATCCCCCTTCTTGTAAATAGGTACAATGGTCAACTCCTTCCATCCCTGAGGCAATTTTTCCTTATTCCAAATAGTATTAAAAAGTTTACAGATGTCAGAGTGAATTGTTATATTCCCTGCTTTAATCAGTTTTGTTGGGATTTGACCAGTACTTAGTGATTTGTGATGTTTTAGCTTTTCAGGAGCCATCTCAACCTCAAAGGCACTTGGCTTAGGCACTAGTGGTTGTGCTGTATGTAATCCTGTCTGCCTAACATCATTAACCCCACCTACATTCTATATGAGAGAAATGGTTCCTCAACGTAGCAACAATACTGTTGGAGTCTGTAACCAAATCATCCTTTACTGTGTTTGTTCTAGGCTGGTAACTCTCCTTAAAGTCATTGATGCCCCTATGCAAGTCTCCTATATTATTTATTTTACTGTTTGTTTCAAGTTCATCCATTTTAACTGTTACATACTCCTTCTTTTAGTTCCTGAAATGTCCACTAGATTCATGTCATACACTGTTTAGTTTATCTACACTGCTTTGGTTTGGATCCTGTAACAACTGCATTTTAACCTGCTTCTTCTGATCTAAAAAAGCAAACATTCTTCTTCAAATCATGGTTTATGCTGTTTCAATTCATACAGACCTAGACTGTTTTTAGAAGAGGTTTTGACATTTTCCTTAATGTTCTCCCAAGCCCTCTCTATGTCCTCACTATCAATTAAGTTCTCCAAAGCTGTAAACCTGTTTGAGATATTAATCTGTTACTGTTTTCCAACCTTCAGCTCATTTACTTTCCAGAGATTAATTCTTTCCACATCAAACTTCTGTGCTGTTTGTTTACTTACTGCCAATGTTTCCCTATCTTTTGCAACCACCAGACAGTGATCAGTATCACAGTCAGCTCCCCTGCAATTTTGTATCTCTATTATACTCGACTGCCATCTCCTATCTGTCAATATGTGATCAATCTGGTTGTGAGTCTTTCCATCAGGAGAGGTCCAGGTGTACTTATGAATGTTTCGGTGTGGGAACATCATGCTCTTAACAACCGGACTTTTTGATGTGGCAAAGTTTACAATTCTAACACCATTATCATTACTATCCTGATGTAGACTGTCATTCCCAGTTGTCGGTTTGAAAATATTCTCTCTCCCCACTTTTGCATTAAAATCTCGTAATAGAATTTTCATATGGTACTGAGGAAAATGATGAAAAACCTGCTCTAATTCCTCATAAAAACTGTATTTTGAATCATCACTTTTATCCTCCCTTGGTGCTTGCACATTCAAAACAATGATATTACACCATCAACCTCTCAGAATCTTATATGACACCCTATCACTAATGAACTCTACTCTCTTAACTGCTGATCCTATTCTGTGGTGTACAAAATATCCTGTTCCCAATTGATGATTTTCCTTTCCTCTTTCATAGAAAAAAAAAATGTAATCCCCTGCCCCTCCTATGCCCCCGTTGTCCCACCTAACCTCCTTACACCTTCTAAATGTAATTTATATCTTGCAAATTCCCTGGCTGCTGTTGTAAATGAACCAGACCTATCCAGACTCCATGCATTCCATGTACTGAATGTCATGTCCCATTTCCATTGCTTAGGTCATATCAGAGGATCAATCCAGTTCTGAGGCACATGTATCCATTTTGTAACAAGGCCAGTTTTTACAGTGAGGAGTTGTTAGCACCTCACCCAACCCCCAAGCTGGAGGATCACTCCTTGTCGGCTGTCCATGACTGCTTATTCAATATATTCCTAGCTACCCTCCACCTTGGAGGCCGTTCCTCCATCCGCAACCTGAGGACGTGCCATGCTGTCGTGACAGGGACCCACTTATTATGGAGGATGTGCTGTCAGGATTTGAATTTCTGAGAATGACTCAGTAATTCCTATGAGTAACTTTCTGACAGAAGATCATGTTGCAGGTTTGCAACCCAAATTTGCAGATAATAAATATGTTCATGTCCCTTGTTTATCGCACCAATGGCAGGCCAAGGCTAGTGATTTGGAAGGAGAAATTTTTGGTATGGCTTACAGCCATGTTTTTTATCACATGGCACAGCAACATATTAGGAAGTGGGAAGTGATACTTTCATCTGATGACTGACTTTAAAAATTTGAATTAATCATTCAAAACAAAAGAATATAACAATGAGCCCATTTCACAGTCACAATTCTTCACATATAGTCAACAACACAATGCAACCTTCAATTTTGAAAAACAGCTCGCTTTGTGTTAGCCCTCACGTGACATTCAATCGAAGTGCATTGTAAGTGCATACTTACAGTTTCGTATCCACCCATATGGAGAAATGTACTGACACAGAAGTGATATGATTAGTGCAGATGATGATAGTAATTACTGTCCAGTATGTAGCTGGATGGAAGGATTGCAGACCATGTCTCTTACAGAGAGTGCTTATGACCTTCAAGGTGCTGACATATCAAATTACCATAACAGAGTTCCTGTTTGCATCTGTGTCCCATGCTAACAAGCCAGATTGTGTTTTTATCACTCTTGACATTGTTGCTGTATGCATGTATGTCAGTGATGCGCAAATTTCTTATGCCAGCTTACCCAGCAACTAAATTTTGAATTGTGGGTCCTTACTGTGAAACTTGCTTCATGTATCTTTTTGACACCTAGAATTTTGACGTTGCCGCTACATTTTTGGAACATTAGTGGACCCCTGACATATGGCATTGTGTTCCTGCTGACCATGCAATACTGGATGTCATATGAGGTGTGTCAGATGCTGCAAGTGTAGGCATGTTTATTGTTGTGGAGCAGTCTGAACATGTGTATTGTAACTGCACAAGAAGAAGGCCGTACTGAAGTAGCTTGTCTTGAGTCTGAGTCCTACACCTTTCTTGAATTATGGAAACTCTTTGTCCAGTGACAAGAGAAAGGCTGTCTTTCTTTGCAGGGAAAATATAATGTACACACTTCAGATACTGGCAGGAGTTTCCCTTTTACCTTATGTCATCAGTCTTCCATGCAGGCTGCCAGGTTTGTAGGGAATGGTGGGCATCCATATTTTTGGAGCTTGATATGATGTTTAGGGTGGTACTATGTATTTATTTTATTTCTTTGCTGGAGGAACTTTGTTAAGATTACTGCTATCAATTTATTGAGTTGGTTGTATGCATTTAAAATCTCTGTTTGTAAGTAATAACAGTAACCAACAAATATGCATAAAGTGACTGAAAGTCATATATAACATGTATGAAATCATACATAACCTGTATGATTTTTAGTCATTTTATGTGCACTTGTTGGTTGTTGTAATTAGTTGTAAGAATAATGCATGTTTTATGTAATGTCAAAAATGTCTGCATGTGT
>Ga0268261_10004636_pt1 | contig 10315 bp, 7 predicted proteins | sample TergutNc150P1_FD_190353 | JGI IMG/M metagenome (GOLD analysis project Ga0268261, IMG submission 190353) | Nasutitermes corniger P1 segment gut microbial community from laboratory colony in Florida, USA - Nc150 P1 (SPAdes) (version 2) | ecosystem: Host-associated > Arthropoda: Insects > Digestive...
CGAGCTGATCACTCGTCCAGAGGAGTCCTACCGACTGTGCTGCTTCGTTGTGTGTGATCTAGAAACATCAAGAATGGGTGCTCCATATATATATGACATTAGTAACCTAAGGGTTAAATAGAAAATGTGGGTTTCTTATTAGATATGCTACATTAACCAACATACAGTTATGATTGATGCTGTCCTTACAAATTTGAATAAATCTTGATCTTCGACAGTGTATTAATCATCCCAACACATTCCGCTACGTATGTGGCTCCTGCACAATGGAAGCTCAGCGACGTACAGTCACTCCAGATCCTCAGAAGTAGTGTCAGTTATAGTTTGGCTGTCCATTAGGAGATCAAGCCAGGACTGAGCACCTCATGTTGTATGTACATCACTTTCAAATGGATAAAGTGATTTGATGAACAAAAGGGAAACAGCAACGTCTCTCGCTATTCCTATGCCGTGGTGGGAACCAAAGAATCATGTTGATGAATGCTGTTTCTGAAAGACAACAACAAATTGATCTGTTTCAAACAAAACCATATTTCGTTTCATATATTTACACCGTTCTTATTATATCACAGGCAATATAATTCAAGGGGTTAACAGATTTTTAACACTGGTGTAATTTTTATGGGATCCCATACGACATTGAATTTAATGTGCACTACATGTAACCTGTTGTAAATTTTATGTAATAATGGCCTGATGATGGTCAGATGACCGAAACTGGTAACCAGTAAGGTAAATAAAATATTGTTGTAACACAGTGAAACAAATTAATTTATTGCCGTCTGTCAGTACTATGACACAATGGGATGCCCTAAAAAAATTATGTTTCCGTTGTGTCAGTGTTATAGGTTTCTCAACAAAGAATAAGCATAACACTGTGTAGGCCTACCCAAATCTGAACTCTGAAATGAGGCCAATCAGTCATGATGACACTTTACGAGTTCAAGATCCTCCAGAGAGTGGACTGGCATGTTTAGAACAGAATGTAAAGACGGTTCTTCACCTGAAGCCATTCTGCACTCTTCGGACGATCAGCATATCTCAGCGAAGAGGACTTCGGAAACAAAACGATTTAATCAGCAGGAAATAAAAAATCTCATTCGAGTCCTATCTTTGTCAAAAGACTTCTTGCTCCTAGATTAGAGGAGAGAAATCGTGTATTGAGGGCCGTCAAATTTTTCCACTACCGAATAAGGAATAATGCTTTGAAAATATTCTTTAATTTAGGTGGTCCCATAGTCTTCTACCACGACTTCAATGGCCTCTATTAAGAGACTGAAACAAGAACACATTCCATCAGTTTGGCGGCTTTTCATCGACTCTTCGCAGCGAAGTCTAAAAGCTGTCCTTCTCAATAACGGAATTACAAACCTGCCATTCCGATTGCTCACTCTGTATACTTAAAATAAACCTGTGATAATATGAAATCACTACTAGAGATAATACAGAATAATGTTGAACAAAGGAAGATCTGTGAAGGTCTAAAATAGACTGGTGTTTTGATTGGTGTGCAAGAAGGCTTTTCGAAATTCTGCTGCTTCTTATGCCTTTGGGATAGTCGCTCTAAAGTCGAACATTGCATCAAGCGTCACTTGGAACCAGGGATGATTTAAGCGCCGGGGGGAAAAAAACAGTGTCCAACACATTCCTCTCGTTAAACCCATGCAGATATTTCTTCCTCCTCTCCACATAAAACTCGAGCTGATTAAGTGCTTAGTAAAAGTCATGCAGTAAGACCAAATTCAAAAGGATTCCAATACCTGAGTAACAAATTTTCCAACATTAGCCCTGCAGAACTGAAAAAAAGGCATCTTCGTGGGACATCAAATACGAGAAATCCTGTGAAGACTGACTGACTTCGAACGAAACGGCTTGGGAAAGATTAAAGTGGGTCTCTTCAAACATCGTAGGTAGAAAGAAATATCCTGATTTCAGTGCTGATATCCAGACACTTCTGAATGCGTATAAGGAAATGGGATGTCGCATTTCACTTGAAGTTCACTTTTTGGGTTTACTTTGATTTCTTTCCAGAAAACTTTAGTGAAATCAGCGACGAGCAAGGTGAGCACTTCCTTCAATATATTAAGTTAATGGAACACCGCTGTCCAGGTTTCTGGAACGACTGTAGGTAGTTAGGAGGCCCCTTGCGGGGGTTTTGGCGTAGGGGTGGCGGTGGAGGTATGGTGTAGGGATGACGTTGGACGTGAGGCTCCGTCCAGCTTGACCCTTATCCTAGGTTGGGGATGGGCTGATCCCCCTAGGTTGGGATGGGTTGCTCGCGAGCCATGGGTGGGTTTGCGAGCCATAGGTTGGGTCTCCTTTGTGTAGGGTTTGTTTTTAATCATATGCTGTGCGGCCGTGGAAATTGGTGGTGCCGTCGTAGAGAGTGGTAGATATTATTAAAAAGGATTAGGTTAGGTTAGGTTATTAAAAAGGATTAGGCAGTTTGGATGTATGGATTTGTACGGTGGCAGGATGGTTTTTAATAATATCGTGTGCCACCGTACATATTAGTAGATTGAAGATGGCGGTAGTTTTTAATAATGTACGGGTGATATTATTAAAAAGGATGGTGCCATTGTAGGGATTGGTAGATTTAAAATGGCGAATGTTTTTTAATAATATGCTCGTGATATTATTAAAAAGGATGAGCCATTTTGAAAGTACCGTACATATAGGTGTGATATTATTAAAAAGGATCGTGCCATCGTAGAGATTGGTAGATTTAAAATGGCAGATGGTTTTAAATAATATGCGCGTGATATTATTAAAAAGGATCGGACATTTTGAAAGTACTGTACATATAGGTGTGATATTATTAAAAAGGATCGTGCCATCGTAGAGATAGATAGATTTAAAATGGCAGATGTTTTTAAGTATTATGCGCGTGATATTATTAAAAAGGATCGGCCATTTTGAAAGTACTGTACATATACGGGTGGTATTATTGAAAGGATGTGCCAGTTGAGAGTAGGGATTGGTGATTTAAGATTGCGGCTGCTTTTTAATAATATAGCGTTTTTATTGGTTGGTGTATGATGTGGGTGGAGTGTGAGTGGTACATTACCGTAATGGCGGACAGGATTTATCGGAAAAAGGTGGGTTGGGTGTAGCCATATATGGAAATACTAGCAGCTAGCGCGATGGCGGCCCGCCTACAATTCTAAGAATTGGCAGGTTCTAAACCCGCAAGGAGCACGTACAGTGTTCTATCTTAGTTGCAAGGAATACAGGGGTGTACAAATTGTGAAATGAATACAAGTGAATATGGTGTACATGGAGAAAGATTGGTTTTATTAACAGAATGTTTTTACATTACCTATTGACGTACTAGTTGCAATGCAGCGTTAATCATTATGGGCGTTGCCGTGTTTTCGACGCCGAGGCGTGGGGCCCGTAAGCCGGGTACGGGTACGGGTACGGGATTTTCCTCGAGGACGAGGAGCTCTGTGGAGTATGGTACATTGCGACGTACAAGTTTCTTCATACGTACATCATAATACATGGAGTGTCGTCGGACGGTGTCGGATGTGTGCCACAGAGAATAACGTGTGTAGAATAGCTGGCGCACGAGTTCGTTTGCTTGTTCTGTATTACAGGCTTTGTATAGTCTGTAGGCCAATGTTGTAGGCACACCATTGACTGCGAAGAATGCTGTAAAATACTCGACGACTGGCGGTGAAGGTGTTTCAGCAAAGAGATATGTAATGACGTGGGCAGGCCACGTATTGAGGGAGCCCAGGTATTGTTCGACGACTTGTAGCAGAAACATGGCGTTGGCGTCGGCGTCGGTGTTGTTAGCAACAGCAGTAGCAGTAAGTTGACTGTGTGTAAATGCGGGAGTTTAGCGTTTAAATTTGTAGTTGCTGCCGTTGTCGGGTGTGGCATGTGTGGGAGTTAGTGGACAACCCGTACATGCGAGCTAGCAGGCGCTGGAGTAGTGAAGTCACCAGCACATAGGAATCTGCTGACATTGCAGGTTGCAGCAGTGCAGCATAGCAAGGGGCGTTGCCGCGCTGCAGAATGAGTGTTTTGTTAAAATATATATAGTGCAGTTTGGAAGACGTTTTGCATTCATGCTGCAGTGTGTTGCTAACACTCAAAGTTTTAAGTCTACGTAATTTTGTACGACGTTGACGACGCTGCTATCACCGACGCCTTCAGACACCTATTTGTTACACGGTAAGTGTGAGAGAGCGCCGTTTGCTAGTGTGAATAAGTTGTGTTTGTATGCGATTGTACAGAATTTAAAGACAGTGTTTTTGCAATGTTTAGCAGAAGACGAACGTTGCCAGTGACGACGCCGACGCTCTCGAGTATTCATAAGTTACACGGTAAGTGTGAGAGCAATATTTGCTAGTGTGAATATATTGTGTATGTTTGCGAACGTTCAGAATTTAAAGATGGTGTTTGTAATGTCTAACAGAACAGTGCCAGTTGTCGCTGCCCGCCTCTGCCACAGTGGTAGCCGACGCCCAGAGCCGACGCTGCCTGTTGACGCTGCCTGTTGTCGTCCGCTGTCTGGTCGCTGCTGTTGCTTGTTGATGGCGTTGGTGTCGCTTGCCCAAGGCTGTTGCCGGTTGTTGCCTGTTGCCCGCTGTTCCTCGCTGATTACACAACCGAAGGTGAGTGATTAGCAAATGATATTATTAAAAGTGTGCATGTTATCGTGTGCGCGTGTGTTGGTTAGGGAAGTGAAAGTTAATCTATCTGGGTGCGATATTCGGAGTGATGATCGCGAGTGAACACGTGCCCCTTGACATATCTGATATAAGGGCAGTAGGGGAAGAATTTGGCGTGTTCTATAAATGGTATATCAGTTTCTTTCCTTTCAAATAACGCTCCGCCACAATAAAAACACAGGCAGCCATCAGCCCACCCTGAAATGAGAGAGATTAAATAATTTAGCTAGGGAATTATTTCGCGTGTGGTTAGGAATAGTGTACATGTACGACATCTGTTGGGGAGCTGTGGTACTAATACTAGTAGAGCATAGAGTTCCGTGACGGAGTGTCGCGGATAACAGATGCGGGAGATTTGAAGTTTGAAATTTTAAATAAGTGCGGGAAGTTTGAAATTTAATTTAGCTAGGGAATTATTTCGCGTGTGGTTAGGAATAGTGTACATGTACGGCATCTGTTGGGGAGCTGTGGTACTAATACTAGTAGAGTATAGAGTTCCGTGACGGAGTGTCGCGGATAACAGGGGCGGGAGATTTGAAGTTTGAAATTTTAAATAAGTGCGGGAAGTTTGAAATTTAAATAATAATAATTGTAAACCCACTATCATAACAGAATCCGGCTGCCGCTATAGATCCCACAGAGGGTTTTCCTTCGGGATCCCATCTTGCAGGGCCTTGGTAGAAGGTGCGTGTGCGTCTAGCTAGCGTCCCGTATTCGGGACGTTTGGGTAAATTCGAATGTTGTATTGCTTGTTCTCGGGCAGACGCCAAAGAGAGTCCTGCGTGGTACAGCCACTCCCTTTCTGGAGGGCGAGGTCGAGGGGCTAGATCCGGCGGTATGTCTGCAGACCTTGGAAGTTTTGCTGGGGGCGTTGTACTGTCGCTGGCGTTAGACACCGGCTGAGTAGGAGGCTGAGTTTGGAGCGAGCTGTCAGAATTTTCTTCTCCTGATGCTGGGGTGGGGCCATATTAGTCGTCTATGTCGTTGGCGGCGGAGGCGTCGGTGCACACATTAGAAGTGTGTCTGTACGCACGCTTACCGCTCTCTTTATAGGGGGATTAGATAGTAGAGACCTCTAGCGATAGGAAAATTAAATAATAACGACGGCGCGCATGCGCGTTCAGTTTTCAAGTAGACGTTTATTTATTGCATAGGAAAACAAAGTACAGATCGTGTTTTAATATACACACGCACACACATGTACAGAGTATGTGTTTAGACTGTAAGTACAGATTTGATTTCTTCAAACAGTTGATAATAATTGATAGATTTGTCTGAGGTGGAGGGAGGTTCCACAAAAGTATCAGAGGCGTGAGCTGTATCAATATAGGCCATTACATCAGTTATGGCGGCTATGTAGTATGTCATCTGGTTCTGAATCATGTACATTAAGTAGGCTAGATTACGTAACTCCTCGAACGTGAATGTTATGTACGTTTTGCCTAGATAGACTCTGGCAACCGTGTAACTGCCGGTCGTGTTCATTTTAAAGTCACCGTCCTTCTTGCTAAAATGTTCGTTTGTAGACAGAGCGTTGCACAGGGCCTCGATATTGTCGGCCATAGTTTGCAGGTGCTGAGCGTTGAGGAGCAGAGGCAGTTTCTTGGCGCCTCCAAATTCTGCTAGCGGCTGATAACCGCGGGCAGGGTAAAATCCCACAGACACGTATTTTGACTTGTCCTCGGCGATGAAAAAGACGCTTCGTAGCAGGGCTCTGTTAGGATTGCTGAGCGCAGAGGTGACGACTTCCAGGCAGGTGTCGAGTTCTGGCGGCGCTCGGGCGGCGCGCTTCAGGGGGTAGGGGGAGGCCGTCACATCGTTACTTTCTTCTTCGTAAATTATTGCCTGCTGCGACTGTCGCTGCTGGCGTGGACGCTTTCCGGCTGACATGGCGACGCTGACTGACGGACGTGTAGGCGGTTAGCGTCGTTTTATGCAACTGCTGCAGAAGAGAGAAAAATGACGTCATCATTACAGACGTGATAAGCCCGAATTAAACGAGGCGGTATGGCGTGTAAAGTCGGGTGGACAGGCGATATAGTTGCGGGATATGAGGTGATGCTTGAGCCATTTGAATAGTGTATGTGCGTTTCGAGTTGTGCAGCGGTGGTTTACATAATTCTTGTGGCACGGCATACTACAACTGAATTGCGACTTGAGGCCCTGGGGCTGAGGACAGCCAAAATCCTCCAGATTTCGAACAGGCTGCGCCACCAATTCAGTGAGAAATCTGGTCTTTGCGATGCCATACGCATACAGATGCGCGTATCCAGAGACGGCCTCACGTATGGTTTGGCGCAGCTTGTCATATTCTAGCTGGCCATATGCCCACGCAATGCCGTTTTCTTCTGAGCCGTGGGCCTTCATAATGTATGGTGATTTAAAATGAAATTTCTCGAGGACATTTTCGCCAGCGACCGAAATTTATTTAACTATCTCCTCGTTCTGCGCCCCGCGCAAGGTCTGATAATCAATAACACAAATAGATTGCATCTCGGGGCTCTCTTAAATACAGAATGAAACAAGTTAGGTTGTGACTTACCTTTTATATAGGCTCGTACAGCATTGCCCTCCTCGCGAGCGATGTTTGCACAGCGCGTGGGGCCCGAATTCTGAGCAGAATAGCTGGTGGATCTTTTGGTCAGCGTCGCTGGCCCCTCAAATTGTTGCGGGGTATAGCCCCTGTCCATGTACAGGGCGAAGAGACAGCAATATTCGCCGCAGACAGCAGTCATAGGTCCTTGAAGTTGCGTTCTGTTGTATTGCCAGACCTTAAAATGACGCCGTATGAAATCTAGGATACTGGGAATGTGTGGATAGCGGCCGTAGGAATCGAAAAAATAACCGCTAGAGGAGCGGTGGGGGTGATGAAAATGTATGGCCTGCCAGTGGTTGCAGGGCTCTGTGTGAGGGTCTGTGTTAACTATAACGGTGCCAGTATGTGCGATTGAGAGCGGCAAGAGATCCGAGGCATAGACCCCGAGAAAAGAATTTAGACCCTCCAGGGCGTTTTGAATCTGGACGGTGTCCATTTTAATAGTAATTTATGAGAAGTCTGTCGAAATGATGCGGGCTAGATCGATGCGTACAGAATTGTCATACTCTAGATACAATAGACATGTAATGGCTTCGGGTAGTGCCTTGGCTAATTTTTAATCTATTTTGATATCGCCGCTTGTAGGGGGTGACATGTGACCTTCCGACGCTGCCAGATCTGGCGTAAGATCGTACACGATCACGAAGAAACCGTTTATATACATGTCGTGAGTTATTTGGAGTCCCGAGTTCGAGTGGTGGATGCCTGTGCCTTCGAACAGTGTAGCGTAGCCTTTGACTGACGTTTTCTCGTGACCCATGACCAGACTTAGACTCTCGCTAGGAATCTGTCTGCCGTTCACGTACATGGTGAAGCTGGTCAGATTGTAATGGCGGAAATTATAGGGGTTCGAGTCTCTCGAGCCGAGAAGGTCAGTGTTCTTTACCATGGTGAATATTAGACGTTTCGGGAGGGCGTCAAACACGGCGTTATTGATGGATAGAGCTTGGGGCCGCCGGCAAACGTGAAAGTCTTGAGTTCGACTCTCGTCAAGTTATAGAGGGCAGGGTTTCCCTTGCTTAGCGCCTCAATATGAGCGACAAAGATTCCGGGGCTGGGTCGGATGCGTCGCACGATCAACACGGTGTCTAGAAATTTAAATGTCGCCTTTGTATCCGGGTGCGAGTTCATGAGGTAAAAATCGTCCTTGGCTTTGGTCAATTTTATCTGCAAGCGCACACCCGACAGCAGAAATTGCGAGATGTTGCATATGTCGGCGTGTAGACGCCCGTATAACTCTGTTATTTTGCTCTCTTTTTGCCTCTCCCACCGCTTGACAGAACCTTTGTTTTTGATGCTGGGGACGTCGGGTCGCCAGCCAAGACGTCTCCTTCGTCTATATACCAGAAGGCGTTTGTGAGATGCGAATTGGCGGCGTCTGGGCAGTAGGTCAGGAGCTTTTCCAAATAAGAGCGGTAGGGATACAGTTCTGAGGCTGGCGTGATGTTCACTCCGTTTAGGGCTATGCTACACTGACTGAAGAGAGAATGGTGAAGATTGTTGGTCCCCGTGGTGTAATGTGAGGCGTCGAGATCTTTGCCGTCGGCGCCAAGTAACTTGCCTTTAACGTAGAGTTTAATGTGTAGGTCTATATGTTTCGTTATCGCCAGGTATAAAAAATTCGAGATCTTTCTGACCTACCGTGGCGATCGGCTTATAGTGGACCACATGGGTGTCTAGGATTGCCGACTGTATCGGCTTTTTTGCAAAGATATAGAACGCGCTACTTATAAACTCTACGTCTCCAGACATGATCGTGGTAGTGACTGACGCGAATCATAAAAATGTCTCTTTTTGTAGTCTTGGAAGAGGAGGGGCCTTTTTTAGAAGACGACGACGTTTCGCTTTGTGATTTTAGCTCTTTTAGCTTTATGGTGCTTGCGAGGCGGTTTGCGGGAAGCTGCTCTCTTTCTCTTACGACCACCACCACGTAACCTTTTAATAATATTCTGCGTCGTTTCCGTCGCGTGTTGGGATAGGATGTGGCCTGTCTCTGAGGGACTGTCGGCTATTTCGGACATAATCTTTCCGCCTGTGCGCAACGCTTTGCGTCCGAGGGACTTGGCACTGCTCCACAGTACAGGTCACACGGTCCTCCATAGCCCGCGGAAAAAACTGCCTATACCATGCCCACGCTGTATGAACGGCGGACAGAATAGATGGGGCCTATGCCTGAGTCACTGCCGCGCCCACCACCGCCTGCTTGACGTATATAATACTGTCCTAATGGCGTAATACTTGTAAATGTAGGTGGGCGGGGTATCTGTCATATATATATATATATCAAGGGGTAATGACACGCCGAAGATGGAGGACAGCCTTCAAGGGGATCGCGCTGTCGTTAAAGGGGATCAGCTCCCCCGACTGATTTAGTATCTCGATACGTATGTCGCGAAAAGTTTTCTTTTCCAAGGGCACATAGTACACATTTTGGAAAAGATACTCGCTATCATAATCGGTTGGCACTAATCTGAACGATCTCAGACATCTGACCTTAGTGGTGCCTATGTGCTGTGGCGCTATGAGATCGCAATAAATCAGAGCGTTCACAAAGTAGTGAAAATCGAGCAGCTGCTGCAGGTTCGCGGAGTAGGAGAGTTCACATGATCCCACCTCCCAAATTTCGGACTGGTCCAGTTTTATGGGCTGTGCCAATTGTGTCGTGAAGGCAGCGATCTTATTGTCTGGGTAAATATCTTGAGAGGCGTTACTAAACAGCGTGATATAGAAATGATCACGATCCATAGTTGTAGTTACACAGACGTTATATCGGTTGCAGGAACCCAAGAATCGAAATCCGCGCTGTAACCTCTCCATCGAACCAGGTACTCTAGAATGCCTCGTCTGACCCTCTTGTCCAGTATTTTATCTATCTTATAGGTGGTCTGTTTTGTGATGCGAACGGGAACCAACTCTTCGCTGTAAAACTGGCCTTCGATCTCTTCGCCTCGCAAGTCCTCGAGTTCGAACACAGGACGTGGCGTTCTATACACGACCTTACGTATTTTGAAAATCTCTGTGGTGTAATTTTGTTCGC
>Ga0268261_10004637_pt1 | contig 10314 bp, 7 predicted proteins | sample TergutNc150P1_FD_190353 | JGI IMG/M metagenome (GOLD analysis project Ga0268261, IMG submission 190353) | Nasutitermes corniger P1 segment gut microbial community from laboratory colony in Florida, USA - Nc150 P1 (SPAdes) (version 2) | ecosystem: Host-associated > Arthropoda: Insects > Digestive...
TTTTATACTGCGTTTCTTTAAAAATTTATAACAAATTCGCTAACTATTTTTGTAAACTGAAATTTTCAGGAAATACTCACCAAAGACCCTAGTAGTGCTTGAGGGTGTGATACCTCTGGAAACATTCCCCCTTGTGGAGTGGCACTAAGGAGAACTTGCAGATGTACCGAGTTTCACCGTGTTAAAAACGCAAATCTGCGTCACCCGTCTGCAATGTGTTAAAATATTTGAGGGCAAGAAAATATATTTTAGAACATAAATGTGAATGAAGTTTGTCTCTAGTATAATTGTTCCTTTTAATTGTTGCATTTTATTTGAACTGTCTTGATAGAGTGGACCTTGCACACCCATTCTGAGCACTGGCAACATTTCCAGTCTGTTTTTTTATTTTTTTGTCCTTAGCTGTAGAACAAAAAGAGCACCTTCCATGCTGTCTTCCTTCATTTTTCTTCACATCTGTAGTTGAAGCTGGTTGTTTGCAAGTGACACCTATTGCTCTCGTGGCCCTGCATGTATGTCTGTCAACATTTCCACTATCAGCCCTTCCACTTATATATGGTGTTACCATTTCTTCTCCCAGAGAAAGCAGATACAGATGTCTTCAATTATTCTTCTTTTGTTGCCAATTAGGATATTTCAGCATCCACAGTACAGATGCATTTGCACAAGCAACATCAGTCAAGTTGAGGAATAGTTTCAAAGGCCAACACCTTGTTGGTCTCGTACAAGTGTATTCCCTCAAAAGCTGTCCAGAACATCAACCCCACTTTTAGTGGCATTATAGTGCATGGTGATTTCAGGTTTATGATCTTTTTCCTCTCCTGTGCATGTGTCATCATGATGGTGTGATGAAAGGAGGATGACAGTCTTGTTTTTGCCAGTACATGTGATACCAAGGGGCCGGGATAGCTTAGTCGGTGTAGTGACTTGCTACGAGCTGGAAGGTCCAGGTATCAAATCCCGGTGGGGCAAGATTTTCCACACCCATCCAAACCGGCCCTGGGGCCCACCCAGCCTCCTATGCAGTGGGTACCGGCTCTCTTTCCCAGTGGGGGGGGTTAAAGTAGCTGGGATGTGGCATTGACCACCCACCCCAATCTAGTGTCGAGGCTAAAGAAAGAGTAGAGCTGTACTTCTGCCACTCCTCCAGGCCTTCATGGCCTGTTCTAGGGTGAACTTTACCTTTACCTTTCCCTTTACATGTGATACCAGTGTTAGATCATTGGTAAAACCAAAGACAGAAGAATGGACATCTCTTTGTTTTCCACTGAGAAGTAATGCTGGAATTTCAAGCTTATTCTTCCTTGGTGTGCCAACCACTGTCATATTCCTAGTCAAAAGGAAATCTGCTAGTTCACAACTTGTAAAGAAATTATCAGCAGTAACACCTTTTCCGGTTCTGTACCTGTGACAGACCATATCTTTTACAATTTGAAGGCCCTGCTTCTTATCCCTTACTCCATCACTCTTGCCAGTGTTTACTTGCATGTCGCAGGTATAAAAATTTTGTGCATCAGCAGCAACCCATAATTTGAACCCATACTTCCCTGGTTTTGACTTTATAAACGCACAGAACGGATATTTACCTCTAAACACTACTAACTCTTCATCATTAGTAATGTGTTCATTTGGTGTGTATGCCTTCTGAAATCTGCTGATTGTACTTTCAAATACATCTGTTATTGGAGCTAATTTGTCTGTTGATCTCTGTTGATTTCTTGTAGTTTTGTCATCGAAACAAATGACACATAGAATTTGAAAGAACCAGTCCGTTACCATTGTTGTACGAAAAATTGGTCTGGCATAGGCAGCATTTGTTGTCTACAGATTTGCTGCTGGTTCCTTTCTTGTCCTTAGAACACCAGAAACAATGCACAAATCCAAGAAAGCAAAAAGCTCTTCTGAACTGATAACTTATCTTTCCACAAATTTTGAATTTGGGGACTGCCCTCAGCATTAGTATGATGACATATTTCATTCAGTATGCCATCGGTAATGAAGAGTTACGGGGTCGCAGATAAACTCGAAATATTTTCACCATAAGCAGTCAGTCCTGGCTTACCTGTAACTATATTGTGTTTCCTGTGGCGACTCCCAAGAGAGGTCACTGTATTTAAATTTGTCCATTTTTTACTTCATAACCCCCCCCCCCCCCATCTGTTTCACTATCAGCATCACTATCATCTGATGCAGTTACTTTATCTCCATCAGAATCAGTTTCAGGTGTAGACACATGGACACATTTCTTCTTGATCAGAATGTGTCTCTTGGCACATATGCATTGTCACCCGTGTCACTTCTATCGCCATCACTGTCACATATGTCACTTATGTGACTGGGCTTCAGGTTCCTCAAGCAGCAATTTCTCTGTTGCATCTTTTCTTGCTTTATAAGGATCCATACTGTTCACAGACAAGCAAGCACAACCTTCAGATGATTCAGGCTATAATGAACTGAGGAGTTGCAGTGGAATCATGAGTTGCAACTCCAGAAATGCGAGCTACCAACATGTGACTACAAAATCTGAGCTCATTAGTCAGTCAGCGCTCCTGTAGAGGAGCTAGTGATGACACTTTTGTAATTCTTATGTGTTAGACAATTTATGTAATAGGTTTTGGCAGAACATGTATTAGACATTTTTTTACTAACATGGGTACAAAATGGTCCAGTTGGGTTTGAAAAAAAACATAGCCTACAAAAAAAATATGCATGCCTAATAATGATTATTTTGTGTCAGTTGGACTTCAGAGAACAAATAGAAAAATTGGTAAGATTGTTACTTTATACCAGTGAGAACTGTTCAAGTAAACCAGTATGTGATCAAGTATGCTGCTTTGCTTCTTGATTTCATGATCCCGAGGCATTCTGCTTTATCCTTTCTTAAGACAGGGACAAACACACTGTCGTAATGTTCATATCTGTACAAATCAGTGATGAAATGTGTAGCATTTGGAAAATTGTAGTATGGAATTTGGTCTAGCAGTAAACAGAGATTGTTCATAATTTCATCACCAGAATGCTGTAGAATAAATTCTTTGACAATGTGGTAATGACACCAGAAGTTAATATGACATTCATGTCAGTAAATGTTGCATGAAAAGCATACTTTTAAAGTAGACTGTTTATTTTCACTATATTTTTTTTATGAGCAGTATGTAGTGATTTTGACAGTGTTCAAGAAGAGAATTTGTGTCTTACATTTGGTTTCAATTTGATGCTTTGCAAAATTGTTACTATGTAATGGGAGGGCAGTCATGATCAGTACAGGTATGGTGGTTTTACAGACCTGTGCAGATGCAGTGGACGCTGAATCTGGCACTTGTACGTCGACATGTCCTGCATCTTGTGATGAAAATCAGGACATCGATGTGAAAGTTGAGATGGTCACAGATATACAAGAGGAGGAGGAGGAGGATCCATTGCTAATAGCGATACCTGTAACAAGAGCCAAACATGAGGTGGGGTTAGGTGGCAGTGTGTGTACATCATAGCTGCTTACCTCATATCCAAAATTGCCTGTTGTATTAATATTTCTTCCTCTCTGTCGTTATGAAACAACTGTAATCTTATGAATGGGTGTTGTAAAAACTGTTTGTCTTCAGTCACTTTTAAGGTGCATGTTTCAGAGCAGGTTGGTGTGTTGGTCATGCCCAGAGGTGCTCAGTTTGGCTGTCCTGAATTTTTTTTTTTTTTTTTTTTTTTTTTTTTTTTTTTTTTTTTTTTTTTTTTTTTTTTTTTTTTTTTTAGTTTTGCTCAGTTCTTATAGGGAAATGCAGAGACAGTACTTCAAACTAACACATTCTCCCTCTAAATTCTTTCCAATTTATCATTTATTGGTTGTGCTACCATCCATTTCTGCTGAATCTATTATGTGGTGCAGGAAACATGAAATATGGTACACAGCATGAGGAATGAATAAGTACACGTATAATTATATGTATAATTGTACCTGTCTATTTTTATACAGGGTGTCCCAGGAGGAATGTGCCAGACTTCGGAAGCATGTTCCTAATGTTAAAGTACACCGATGTAACCCAAAACACCTGTATCCAAAGTTGAACGGTTACAGAGATAATGGCCAGAGAAGTTTGAAAGTATAACAGCTGTTACACACTTATTGATTACCAAATTCATATTAAAACTGGCAGGAATATGTGGTTTCTGTAATGTTAATATCGGTACTTAACATGCAATTAACATATGAGTGACATAAAGCCATTAAACATAAACGCTCGCACTAATGCCGTAGTTGTCGTTAGGGTTCCAAGCACTTTACATGGCAGTCGCAACGTTGACTGCATTTCACTCTCAAGGACGGACATGCACAGTGTACGGGTAACGCATCAGCTTAACAGGTACAGTATGTGGAACCACAAAAAGACCACACTTAATCTCTGGCCATTATCTCCGTAACCGTTCAACTTTGGATATAGGTGTTTTGGGCTATATCGGTGTACTTTAACATAAGGAACATTCTCCCAAAGTCTGGCACATTCCTCCTGGGACACCCTGTATACATGGCATGGAATAAAAATGAAATAGGAAAAATTTTACAGAAAATGCAGTTCACAACCTAGGTTAGGGCATTGCTATTTTTAGTACATTTTTGCATCAGGTATTAGTAAATTAATGTATGTCTGCATAAAGAAACAGCTCATAAGTTTTCATAACTTCTTTGATGCTGGATCTTGCCTTTGCCCAGTTAAGGGTTAAAAGTCATTTAGTGAATTCAGACATCTCAGTGGGCAGCATAACTGTATGTTACAGGCAGCATGTCCTCTGCGAGCTGTGGGTTGAGTGCGGTGTGACATACTGACCACATCATAAATTTTGATGCAGAATGGCAGCAGATACTTGATATTGTAAATGAAACGTGCTGCAGACAACTCTTAGAGCCACAGAAACCTTTCACACTTTGTTTGCATGTTCGTTTCATGAATATTTGTTTTGTTACATCGGAAGTTCCACGAAATAGAAACATTTGAATGTTGTAATTTGTTTCTGTTATAAGTTTGGTACTGTCTGTATTTATGCAATATGACAGAGATTTCATTACTGTTAACCGGTCTGGAACAGGATAAATGATGTTCGAAGCATATTAGATGTTTGTGTTCTTTCAGTAGTTAGGTCATTTTCTCTACTCAGGTGACTGATGTCTTTCTGATAATGTTAGTATCGCTATATATTAGTGCTGATATAAGTAAACCACCCCATAACCTCCCATGTACAGGCTAGTCCACTAACCACAGGGCTGCTCAGAAAGTGACACACTGAATTTCAAAACTGAGGATCATGGTGGTTACTGCTGGAAGATGTATTATTCAAGCACCATCATTCAGAACAAGGTTTTCTTCATACAGTGACCAGCATTTATGTGCATAGAGGCTGTATTGAGAGCACAGTCGTAGAAACAGGCTCTTGTGAAAGTATTGTTTCTCATTCTGTGAATGTTAATGAAGTTGCTCTGAAAGTGTGTAACTGCTGAAGCTGCTCATATTCATCCATGCATCTTTATGAATTGTTTTATTGTTTGTCTTAAAGAACCCCCATTTCCTACCATGAAATGACCACATTTAATTAACCAATGCTAGCAATGAGTGAAGGTATAAAAAATATTCGTACTCATATGGTATTGTAAATATGAATATATATTCATACTGAATTCCTCTACATCAGCATCATAGTACCTGTTAATTTATTTTGTGCAGCCATTAGATGAATTGCCCATTGTATCAGTACGGTGGCTTTCATTCATTACATCTTTAAAATCCAGGTTTGATGTTTCTCACTTCTCATTTGATGCTGTTTTCAAGTGAGATAAAAACTGCACATGTGGTTAGCATGACAGTTACAGTCTGCTACACATAATTTTTTATCATGACAGGTCAACAGATACAGATTTAAGTTTTTGTTTCATGTGCTGGTGTTTTGTCCTCTATGTTGAACTCTTACTCCCTTAGGTCTTCAGAAGACGTTAGAGGATATCTCTCAGGTTCCATTCTAGATTAATTTGTTATAAAAGACCACAGTTGGTGCATGCCATTATGACATGATGCAGCACATAATACCAACCAGACTTCTAGTAATGGAAAGAGTATAACTGTATTCACGTAATTACTGAATTCATTTAAACCTTTGTTTTAACATAATTCATATTTGTTCTAATATTTTTGTGGTTTGTTTATTAGAATGCTCCAAATGAACATCAACAATCATCTTCTGAGGACTGTCCATATACCTGTGATATATGCCATAAATTTTTCTGGGATGACAGTTATTTAAAGAAACACCAGCGCATACATAGTGGAAAAAATATATTTTCCTGTCAAGTATGCAGTAAACTATTCACCAATCAGAGTAATCTGAAGAAGCATGTACGCATACACAGTGGGGAGCGTCCATACTCCTGTGACGTGTGTAAGAAATCATTCAATGACCTCAGTAATCTGAAGACACACCAGCGTATACACAGTGGGGAGCGTCCGTATTCTTGTGATGTATGTAGCAAATCTTTCAATAATAAGAGTCATCTGCAGTCTCATAAACGCATACACAGTGGGGAGCGTCCATATTCTTGTGATGTGTGTGACAAGTCATTCAGTGAACAGTGTACCTTGAAGAACCACCAGCGCGTACACAGTGGAGAGCGTCCACACACATGTAAAACCTGTAATAAGTCATTCAGTGTGTTGAGTACTTTAAAGATCCATCAACGCACACATAGTGGAGATCGCCCATATTCTTGTGATGTGTGTAATAAATCTTACATTGTAGAGAGCAATTTGAAGATACATCAGCGCACCCATAGTGGAGAACGTCCATATTCTTGTGATGTATGCAGCAAATCATTCAGTAAACAGAGTACTCTGAAGACACATCAACGCATGCATAGTGGAGAACGCCCTTATACCTGTGATGTATGTAACAAATCATTCAGTGTACAGAGCACTCTGACGACACATCAACGTGTACACAGTGGAGAACGCCCGTATACTTGCGATGTGTGTAACAAAACATTCAGCGGACTTAGTAATATGAAGGCACATCAACGCCTGCATACTGGCGTGCGTCCGTATTCATGTGATAATTGTAATAAAACGTTCAATGAATTGAGGAAACTTAAGCGACATCTATCAGAGCATAGTGTGTAGTGTCTGTATTACTTTGAGTTTTGTGAGCACAGAGTGATATCTTTGCATGCAAGCCTGTTTGTGTGATGTTTGTTATTTAGAGCATTGAGTGTCTTATGTAATCTGAAGACAGAACATGGGAAGTACTTGTGTAATGAATTATAGAAACATTAACCTGTATCCTAAAGGTATGTTTATTTAAATTTTAGGACATGGTTTATTAAAATATATTATTTTTACAGGAAAACATAAAACTATGAAATAAAGAGCATTTTATAGAAGATAAAACAAATTATGCAGTGTGCTTTTAAAATGCATTAAGTTTCCTTGTTTCCTGAACATATAAAATGAGTTTCAAGGGTGTTTTCTGTATGTGCGTTTGCATATGTGAATGCCGACCGTGAAAAGAGTAAAGTGCTTTGAAGGGTCTTGAAGGTGGATATATTTGTTGTATGTTTTTGATGCATTCTTGGATTACAGTGATGTCAGGAGTGCAGATATTGCATTGCTCATTGTGCTGATGTCGGATTAGACCAGCCTGTGTACTAAAGTAGTGTTTTGTTTTTGGATATAACAACTTTAATGTTTGTAGTGTTGGAACTCGTCCTTTCTTAGTAGTCATATATCAGATTCTATAATGATATGCATTGATTCAATTATCAACACGTTTATTTACAAATTTGTATTAAATGTAGTGCCCATGTTTTGTGATAGAAGATAATTTTTAAGTCATGTGTATGTGTGGTTTTGTATGCCTGATTGGATGCCTGAATAGTAATGGGTCAGTCTAACACCCAGCGAAATGTGCTATTGCTGTATTTTGCCAGTCACAAAACAGGAACCTTTCAAAATTATTTAAATTCATAAACAGTTTGTTGTTAGAAAAGCACTCATAATCAACGGACATTTTAGTGATCATGAAGTGTCATAAATAATTGAAATAAAAAAAAGAGTTAGTTAATGATTACATGTGTTATTAATCCATTTGTAAAAATCATGCAGATGGAATGTGAAAACTGTGTGGATTTGATTAAGATCAAAATTTTCCTACTAGGTTTTGTGTGTGTGTGTGTGTGTGTGTGTGTGTGTGTGTGTGTCCCTTTTGTGGTGGGCAGCACATTGTAACATGGTACTTTTTGATGGGACTGATTGCTTGTCCCGAAACATCAGTAACAAAGTACCAAGCAATGCTACATAATATTTAAGAAGAGTGAAGATCACATTTATGCTGCAGCAGAAGCTTCAAATTACAATGTCAGACCTCCTGACCTCTACTTCCCCACCCCTGGAGTTCAGTATTTGATTTTGTTTTACTGGTGTCTTACCACATCAATATACTGGCACGCACAGATTCTGCATCTTCGGGACGTTACTGTATGTGGTCACTGTCACCAGTCACTTTGCCATTTTATCACAAAACTGAGACATGTCTAAGATGTGATGCATGCATGTGAGGTGAAGAAAATATTTTCCAGCACCTGCTTTAATCCTTATCATGCTAACGTGGAGAATATGGTGAGCTCCTAATAATGCCAGCAAATGGCAAATGGGATTTAATTTGGCATTTAAAGGGTTAAATATGGCAAGTAAAAGTCTAATACTGTATTTACTGTTGAACTAAAGCATACGGACCCCAACTCATGGTAGATTAAAATAACAGCAAGCACAACAAAATAATGTGAGTGAAGAGTGGTGTGAGTTGTCAGATAAAATAATGTTGCAGTGCTGCAACTCACGTGATGTCATGTGAAGTAACTTCTTAAAGCATGTAGGAACACTGGTGGTTGCTGTCTCTGCAAGAAAGCAGGATATGCACAATGCAGCATTCACTGAGACTCACTTCCCAGTAACTATATGCTGCATACGTCTGTAGGAGTCCACGTTATTGACCCTTGACATTCACCACCATCAAACAGTACACATAGAATCTTTTATACAACAGGGATTTGGTATTTGTTTTCAGATGCTATGATTCTGACTCTTAAACTGCTTGTAAATTCTGCCAAATAATTTTAACCCCTTGTTTCACTTGCTTTATCTCATTCCTCAGACTCTTTGATATGTCATTCCAATATGATGTCGCGTTTCTTAGTAACAAATTTGTCTTTCATTGCAAGGAAAGTGGAAAACATGAAGTATCTGTAACACATATTTTCTTGTTTTGTGAAGGCTTCCTGATACCTTTTCAGTCTAAAATATCTGTTTTAAAGGAAATTGACTTTCAGAGTGTAATCTATTACTAGTCCTTATTTTCTTCACATATGTGGTCTGCATAACAGCAAACTTACTTATTTCTGAACTCAGCGATTTTTATGTGATTTCAAAACACTTTCTAATGTTAAGGGTTATAAATATGTTTACATGTATATGGGAAGTGTACCTGAGTTGTTTTTAATTTCAGTCAGTAACCATAGGTGGCTCTGCCATCTACAAGCAGCTATATGAAATATACTCCATACCTGCATTAAGTGTTCTGAGCTTTGCTTTTGTTTGTTAAATGGCGGTCTAGTGTTTGAAGCATTTTGAAAACTTCGGCTATGCAGAGTATTTTTTAGAAGATCATTTCAAAGTTTTGTGTTCCAGTGATGTTTTTTTCTTGTGTGAATTAAGGTACAGGTAAGAAGTTACTTTTATGCTCTTTCATTGGATGTAAACAGTTGTTTCTGCTAATCTAACCTCACCATGAAATTAGTGATATGCTTTTTGTTTCTTCTGTACCTTGGGCCAACATAGTACATATGTTCAATAAATGCAGCATGAAAAATTATTTTGTTTCTAGGAGAATGCACAGATTAGATAAAATAAGATGGGAGATAGATTCAGTGGCCATAGGACAAGCCAGGAAAACTGTAATTATTAATAAAACTAAAGTACGATTTGGAACACGTAATTTTGGAATTTAAAAAATTGCACTGCGGCATCATTTGATGAAGGTTTAAGAACAAGAAATTCCTACTTATTTTACCTACACATCCAGAAATAATGTTATGGAAATTGTTGGTGCAATTAGAATGTTTAACCCTTAGGCGACTAATGTCATATATATATGGAGCACCCATTCTTGATGTTTCTAGATCACACGCGACGCAGCACAGTCGGTAGGACTCCTCTGGACGAGTGATCAGCTCGTCGCAGAGACCTCTACCTGACAACACACGACACTCACAACAGACAAATATCCATG
>Ga0268261_10004638_pt1 | contig 10313 bp, 11 predicted proteins | sample TergutNc150P1_FD_190353 | JGI IMG/M metagenome (GOLD analysis project Ga0268261, IMG submission 190353) | Nasutitermes corniger P1 segment gut microbial community from laboratory colony in Florida, USA - Nc150 P1 (SPAdes) (version 2) | ecosystem: Host-associated > Arthropoda: Insects >...
AGACGGAGATGGGAGAATAATATTAAGATGGTTCTTCAGGAAGTTGGAGGGGGTCATGGTGACTGGATGGAGTTGGCTCAGGATAGGGACAGGTGGCGGGCACTTGTGGGTTTGGTGAGGGACTTTCAGGTTCCATAAATGCGGGGAATTTCTTGAATAGCTGCAAAGTTTACTGGTTAGCTTCTCAAGAAGGACTCTGCTCCATGGAGTAAGTAAGCAACTTCACTCAATAGTGTGGCCTGTTTTACCGCCCATATTTGTGTTCTCTTTTCATTACTACGAGGCGTGTCCGGAAAGTAAGGATACATCACGTGTAGGCCGATGGGGAAATTTTTTATGCTTATAATGGCAACACTGCAGTCGACTTTGATCCTTTTCCTGTGAGCCGTGCTCGTTTGACAGTGGTAGAACCGGTTTTTTTAGTAAGACGTGTTTGAAATGGCAGCGCCATTCCAAAGTCCCGCCAAATGCGAGGTGCGTTCCGTCATGGGATTTCTCAACGCAAAGGGTGAACGTCCTTCGGAAATTCACAAACAAATTGTTGCTGGTTATGGTAACGTTATGAATCAGCAAAATGTGACGAAGTGGTGCCGTGTATTCTCCTGCAGGAAGAAGTGATGTTCACGACGAACAAAGGAGCGGTAGGCCATCTTTGATCTCTTACGAACTTCTTCAGGAAATTGAAGGAGAAATTTTCGCAAATCGACATGTGACGATAAGAGAGTTGCATCGCATCATTTTAGAAGTGTCTAAGACCACAATTCATGAAGCTGTGACAGAAGAATTAGGGTACAGAAAATTGTGTGCACGCTGGATCCCCAAAATGTTAACGGATGATCACAACACAAAATGGATGGGTTCAGCGCTGAAGTTTCTCACGTGCTACGCATAGGAAGGAAATGAGTTTCTGGACTTCATTGTGACTGGAGATGAAACATGGGTTTTTCACCACACTCCTGAATCCAAGCAACAGTCACTGCAGTGGTGCCCTACACATTACCCCAGAACCAAAAAATTCAAAACTTCAATTTCAGTGAAAAAAATTATGGCGTCCCTTTTCTGGGACAGAAAAGGCATTCTCCTGGTCGACTTCATGCCTCCTGGCGCAACAATTAATGCCGCTGCATATTGTGATACTTTGACACGACTTCGATGAGCCATTCAAAACAAAAGGAGGGGAATGTTGTCACGTGGCATGTGCCTGCTCCATGACGATGCGCAGCCCCATTCCGCGCACGTCACCACTGCGCTTCTGGAAAAATTCAAGTGGGATATACTGGACCATCCGTCGTACAGTCCGGACCTCGCGCCCAGCGATTTCCACTTGTTTCTTCACCTAAAGAAACATCTTGCTGCGAAAAGGTTCGATGATGATAATGAGTTGCAAGAAGCAGTCATGACGTGGTTCAAAGGGCAAGCGGCAGACTTCTATGACTCGGGGATACAGAAACTGGTTCCAAGACTTAATAAATGTTTGGACAATGCCGGCCACTATGTTGAAAAATAAAGTTATGTACAGGCAATTCATTCACAGTGTTGCTTTTGTAAATTAAAAATGGTGTACATGTTTAAGACCTTTGTATCTTTACTTTCCGGACACGCCTCGTACTTACACAGCATGGTGTCCAATAAGTTCCCAAGGTACACGTTTTTCTATCACTTTTTAACACTTGCATAAATTTACCCTTTAAATACTGTTTGTTCATCAACTATTGGTTTTTGAACTCATTAAATTAGTGTGCAGTGCTGCCACAAGATGGAATAGTGAAATGTAATGGACTTTTATAAATTTCTGGCTAACAGAGCTTTCCAGATCATCCAATGCCAGATAAACCACATGCATGTATAAAATTATTTGACTTTTGTATCTTGATTTGGGATTATAATATTTATCATATCTGTGTGTGTGACCCCTCCCCTCCATATTACTTTTGAACCAGTTGTTTGTGTTTCATCATTTTTCATTTTAATATATTGCATTGAATCACTTCTCCTCCTCCTCCTGCTCCTTCTTAGGTGGCACTACAGGCTGATATGGACCTTCACCTCATAATGGATTTCTTCCAGTCAGCTCTGTTTTTTGACCTCTCCAGTTTTTAATTTTGCATCTATTAATACCGATTTGTACACAGTTCCACCACCTGTTTTTGGTTGTCCTCTTAATCAACTTCCCTGGGGATTATTATTAAATACTTGACTGACTTTTCTTTTACTTTCCAATCGATTAACAGCACCAATTCAAATCAGCTGACTTATTCTGACAAATGAAAGTATGTCTAAGTCTCCAAGCAGCTGTATTAATTCCTTATATCGCTTACTCCAGTTTACATTTAAATGTATTCCCCAAACATTCTTCTTAAAACTTTTCTTTCAAAAGTATCAGCCATTTTGCAATGTCTTTATTGTTATTGTTGTTATTATAAGCAATTTCTGTTTGCTCCAGCTTTGATTTAAACAGTACTCTCTTTTTTTGTCTGAATATTTTATGTGCTTCTTGTATTTTTATATTCTTGTTAATTTTGTCTGGTATTTCTGTTAATCATTTTGTTCTAAGCGCTCTTCTTAGCATATAATATTATTGAAATTTTTTATCAAAGAAACTATTTCTTTATAGTCTTTTTTCTTTTCCTATTATTTTTCCAGCTGTGTTATTTATTCCTTTTTTGATTATGTTCTATATTTCATTCATGTTGTCCACTTCTAATGGAGTATTTTGAATATTTGCTTGTTATCTCCTTGATGAATTCTTCTTTTGCTTCTTTCTTATTTGGTTACCAATATCCCATTCCTTTATTTCACTTTTCTTAGTCTTCTCAAATGGATTACTATATCATATAATTATTAATGTCCTGTTTTGTCTAGCTGCAGTATGTGGACCAACATAGATGGATGAAAGTCATTTCATATCTTGGTTGTTCCACCATAGTGGCTAATGAAATTGGATTAGCTTTAGGATTAGACTGCACAGAGGAATGAAGAATTCCTTCAATTTTGGTGAAAATTACAGTTGCCATCTTAACGGTGCATGAGTATAAGATTATTCAAGAGCACTTGCATGGATCTAATAGTGATTGAATTGTGGGAGGTGATGTTCTGATTGACTGGGGAACACACCATTGTGCTAACCAAATGTGGAACTGCTCCACTGCAGTGAAACAGACGATGGAAGTTAATTTTCTCGGAACTGTGGAGGATCATGGCAAAAATATGAAGAAGGGATTTGAGAGAGGCGAAAAGAGATGCATGAAAGTGTCATTCAGAATTTAGTGAGTGCAGGGTGTCTGAATGAAATGTGTAGGGGCTAACGGGTAGGCAAGAATTTGTCGGGCATGCTTCCTGTTATGAGTGGTTTGAAACAGGTATGCTTTATCGCCATTGCTTTTCAACTTTGCTTTAGAGTATGCCATTAGGAGGGTTCAGATAAACCAGGATGGCTTGAAATTAAATGGTACACATCACCTTCTGGTTTATGCTGATGACGTTAATATACTGGGAGGAGCCATACATACTATAAAGAAAAATGCAGAAGCTTTAGTAGTTGCTAGTAAGGAGAATGGATTAGAAGTGAATGCTGATAATACTAAGTACATGGTCATTTCTTGAGATGAGAATGCAGGACAAAGTCACGGTACAAATATTGATAATAGTTCCTTTGAAAGGGTGGAAGAGTTCATATATTTGGGAACAACCTTAACAAATCAAAATTCTATTCAGGAAGAAATTAAGAGCAGACTGAAGTCAGGGAATGCTTGCTATCATTCAATGCAGAATCTTTTGTCTTCCAGTTTGCTATCCAGAAATTTAAAGATTAAGATATACAGAACTATAATTTTGCCTGTTGTTTTGTATGGGTGTGAAACTTGGTCGCTCACATGGAAGGTGGAATGTAGGCTGAGGGTGTTTGAGAATAGGGTGTTGAGGAGAATATTTGGGCCTGATAGGGATGAGGTAACAAGGGAGTGGAGAAAACTGCATAATGAGGAGCTTAATGATCTGTACTCCTCACCCAATATTGTTCGGGTGATAAAATCGAGAAGAATGAGATGGGTGGGGCATGTAGCACATATGGGGGAGAGGAGAGGCATATACAGGGTTTTGGTGGGGAAACCTGAGGGAAAGAGACCACATGGGAGACCCAGACATAGGTGAGAGGATAATATTAAAATGGATCTTCAGGAAGTGGGATGTGGGGTTATGGGCTAGATAGTGCTGGCTCAGGATAGGGACAGGTGGCAGGCACTTGTGAATGTGGTAATGAAACTTCAGGTTCCATAAATTGTGGAGAATTTCTTGATTAGCTGAAACCAGTTATCTTCTCAGGAAGGAATCTGTTGCATGGAGTGAGTGAGTATGTAAGTAAGTAAGTGTGTGTGAGTGGGTTTGAAGACACTTACCTTGGTGACAGAAGATCTGTGTGGGGCCTTCTCAGGCAGAGGAGTTAGGGAAGTGGTGGAGCCAGGGTTTGCTTAGTCGATATTCATGCATCCATCCCTTTGAATGTCTGGGGATATTTGGGTATCTCATTGGCTGCTGTGATGTGTGGACAGTATGCATCGATGTTGGCTGTGACTTGAACACCAACAGTGTTGTCTGTGTGGCATGGTTACCAATGATTGAAAGCAGAAATCCTGTCTTTACATTCTTGTCATGACCTTTCAGTTTTCAAGCAAAATCACTTCTATTAACTCTTTCTCATTACTACAAGGAAGCTGCCTCACTGGTTACAACATTCTGTTCCCTCACCAATCAGATTGCTACCTCCCACACACAACTCTTGCTGCCATATGTGTATGAAAGGTATTGAATAACCACCATATTAGTTCACCTTGATGACTGATATTGTAATTTTTGCTGAAATGTCAATATCTTCATTCCTCTGCATGACATAATGCTGAAAGTCAATCCCAAGCACTCAGCATGGCAGCAAAAACTGAAGGACTAGAGTAGTGGGTAATTCTTTCAAGTGGCTTGCTACACTCATCTCTGCCTTCACACAAGCATGCTGTTGATTGTGTCTCCTTGTGTTGTCTTGTTGTATGTAGACTGAATTGTTTTCAAAATAAATAGATAGAAATTTATTTGGTGTGCACAAATGTATTGCTTACAAATGCTATTTTGACTGTCAGGTGAAAACTGTTAAACAGCACACTTGACATTTTTCTTCATGATTAGTGATATGATTAACCCTGTTGTGCTGTAGCAATGTCACTGAGAAGCTTGGCACTGCATTCTTTCTGCCGCCATCTTAATGTTTGGGAAGATGTAAATATGAATTCTAAATTAACATTTATGGTTCTTCGTTACTGAAATTAGTCTGTGGGTGGGTTGTGCATGTTTTCTTAATTCTTTGTAGTGGATCTGTTGGCTGTTTCATTCGTTATGTTTATTCCCTTCTGTTAACAGGTGGAGTCATCACAGAACATGATTCGTATTGTTGGTCTATCAGCCACATTACCCAATTATGTGGATGTTGCAAGATTTTTGCGAGTAAATCCTTCCATTGGTCTGTTTTACTTTGACTCGCGTTTTCGTCCAGTGCCTCTTAGCACAACGTTTGTGGGTGTAAAAGCAATCAAACCACTGCAGCAAATGAGTGACATGGATCAGATATGCTATGACAAAGTTATTGACATGGTGCAGAAAGGACATCAGGTTTGTAAACCATATTTGTTTTTATGATTTTAGATATGTGATGTGTTCGATCTGCAGAATGCAGAAACAAAAAATGATTATGTTTAGTCCACACACAATACTGTCAAGTGTACACCAAGCATAGACAAGTAAATGTTTTCCATAAACATTTTCTACGTGTTTTCAAACTTAGCTGTTCTTAGGGAATACCTAGTAATGCTGTCTCCATGTTTCACTTGTATTCCCTGAAGATAGCTGAGCTCAGCCAAAACATGGAGGAAATGTTAATGCAAAAGTATTATCAGTCTTCGCTATGCTCAGTGTACATTTGATGGTATTGACTAGAAGTTCTGATGATTTCTGTCGTCTGTGATCATGTGTAGATTGATATACCAGTGTGCTCAGGGTCATGTTGTAAATGATACACATTGTTTAATCAGCACTGCTGTGAGAACCTCAAATTTCATATTAAACCTCTTTGTGATATGTTGTGCTGTGTTTCTGCAGGTTTTGTAGTCACTAGAATAGTGTTCAAGATATCACTGCGTTTGAATCATAGTAAGGCGGTATTGTATTGGGTGTGCAGTTAAATTATTTTTATGATTTTCTCTGATGCTTAGTCTAGACCAGTCCATGTGCAAGTGCATATTTCAGTTCACACAGAAAGATAAAATGGTGTACAGCTGGACAGTGAGTAAGTTACGCTGCTGCTGAGAAATATTGTCAGTATCGTCTGTTAGATTTGACAGTTGGGAATTGCTGTAACTATCTTCTGTTGACCTTTTTATCAATTATGATATTTTTGTACAATCAGAATTGATTAATGCATTGTTGTGGTATGGTTACTCAGGTAATGGTGTTTGTACATGCACGGAATGCCACTGTGAGGACGGCAATGGTGCTGAAAGAAATGGCTTTACAACGCAACCAGCTGAAGGTGTTTGAACCAGAGGAAAGTCCAGCTGTTGGACAGGCACGGAAAATGTTGAACCGGTCACGTAATAAACAGCTTGGAGAACTGTTTCATTGTGGTTTCTCTGTACATCATGCAGGAATGTTGCGCAGTGATCGGTAAAGTGTATTGGCGTTCTGTCACAGAATTTCGTTGTTACCATGTAATCACACTATCTCTTATTTATTTGAACAGTATCAGTATAAGATAATTGCACATCCTGTGCACCATTTCACTGAAGGTGTTGGTTTATCGGTTCTTATGCCATGTGTAGTTCCCTTGTAAGAAGGTCATGCAGAGACCCCAGTGAAGTGTTGTGGACCAAAATTAATTACCACATTTCGCACCTCATGAGACACCACATGTGCTAAGACACATCGTATAATTAGCAAGGTATTTTTGCATATTTACTAACCTGCATATGTGATGATTCATCATGCAGTGTTACAACGCAGGATGATTTTGGGGACATTTTTTGTGGCAAAAAATGTGTTCTGTAAGGCAGAATGATATGTTGTGTTCCACTTGCACAAAGTTTTACACTATGGGAACTTACTACTAAGTTTGGAGTCAAAATTAGACAGGCTAGACCTTACACAATCAAAATCAGAAGCTGATGTGCTCATGGCAAGAAACTGTGCTTCAGCCATTCTAAATGAAGTATGCAGACCTTGTGTCATTCATGATGAACTGTTCTTAAAAACTTCTAGTTTTATTGTATACTGTATATTTATGTGTTGGCATGCAAGTATTAGTACCGGCACCAAACTATAGTTTAATTTCTTCATCTTGAAAATTATTGCATTCAGCCTTGCTTTAATATGTGCATTACTCTCTGTTATTTTTAAATGGGATAAAGTTGTGTTGCTTCTGTCTTTGCTTGTTAATTAAAATGGTTTGTTTTTTTCCTCAGGTCCATGGTGGAAAAGTATTTTGGTGAGGGCTTAATCAAGGTTTTGGTCTGTACTTCAACCTTAGCTTGGGGTGTAAATCTTCCAGCACACTGTGTGATTATTAGGGTAAGTTATGTTGCTGTGTTAGTCTTTTCTTTACTTTTATTTCCTGGCTCAGGTTTTCTCCACTTACTGTGTTTCCTCTAGGGTAGAGTAAATTATGTTTCATAGAGGTGCAAGTGAACAAGAAAACCTTTATACAGATCTGAGTGGGCCCTGAAATCAGTGTCCTGTGGGAGGTTTCACTGTTTTATCCCAAGACCAGCAGGTACCCTTACTTTTCATGTATTCCCTGCAACATTCTTGTATTCCAACTTGCATAAATTCCAAGCATTTCGGCCATGTGCCACCAGTAGGCACAAAGTTTATGAAGGCAGGACAGAGAAGTAACAGTGCACCCATGCATTACATTGTAATGCAACACTATTCCTGTCTGGCAGGCATATCTTATTTTGTTCCCCTGTTTTAAAGGTTGAAAGATCTGGTACAAATACAAGTATGAATAAAATGAACAGAGTTCAGTGTTGTAGTGTGTTAATATTATATTTTACAACCCCTCGTGGCACTTTTTAAAATCATTCTTGTCTGAGTGGCCCGCTGTTAAAAAGTGTTGTGCGCCTGTCTCCTAGAGCAAAAATAAAAAAAGCACCTCTTGATTAATTCTCTTTGTTACATTTTCACCTTCATTTCTTATGTCACATAAAATGACTCTTCATAAAAAGCAACATAGTTCTTCTTGATTTCAAACTTTTGCCATGTTCTGAATGTTGTATGCTTTCTTCTGGGTAATTCCCCAGAGTCTGAATTTTATATGCCGAAGTTTCCTTCGTCATAGGCAGGTTGGTGTGAGGAATGACCACACCTACCTGCTTACGAAGATGGAACAGGCAGAATGTTCCAAAACATCAGCATATAAAATTCAGACGCCGGGGAAGTACCCAGAAGGAAACATACAACAACATAGTTCTTGTGTGTACTGCATTTCATGTTTTGTTTTAGAATTGCTTTGTCTCATCACCGTACGGTAAGACAATTCATAAAAACAACATAGTTATTTTTGTGTACTGTAATTTTTCTTTTTGTTGTTCTTAAGGGGACAGAAATCTATGATGCGAAGCATGGCTCATTTGTTGACTTGGGGATTTTGGATGTGTTACAAATATTTGGACGAGCTGGTCGCCCACAGTTTGACAAGTCTGGCCATGGAGTTATCATCACATCTCATGACAAACTGAGTCATTACTTGTCTCTTCTGACCAATCAGTTCCCTATTGAAAGCAATTTTATTGCTTGTCTAGCTGATAATCTCAATGCTGAGGTAAAGTACTGAGCTTTGTTACATTAAGGTGTGGTGTTTTCTTGCAATTTGTTCAGATTCTGCCTTAACATTCTGGATGTCACATCACAGTTCAGTACTTGACTGAATCAGGAGCTGGGCTTGTGTAGTCAGCAAAGTGGCTGGGCTGTAGGCCAAATGACCTGGGATTTGAATTTTCAGCACCAGGAGGGTCAAGAAACTTTACTGCAAAATACCGAGACCATTTCTGGGGCCAACTCAATCTCCTATTCAGTGGGTACAAGGGATAAAATGACAGGGTCATAAAGCTGACCACTTACACCATCTAGTGTTGAGGTTAAGAATGCACACAGTATTACCGCCACTTCCTCATGGTGTGGACAAGGAAAACTTTACCTTTGCCTATTTGACCAAGTCAGTACATGCATTTTGTTTCATTTTTATTCTTGCCACTGTTCATGGTGTGTGGTGAGGACGTAAAATCCGTAAGCGAAGCTGAAACAAAATTGATAAAGACACCATGCTTCTTTTAATTTTTATGTATACAGAGGTTATGGAAAGAAGGTCCACGGAGTGACCCACTCCACAACTGTTATAAGATGTTCTGCTTTCACTTCTAGAGTACTACATATGTCATATGTTCATAGGGATGTTTGTGCTGATAACTTTTAGTAGCAATAAGCACTGTATGCCGGTTAATATATGCCAGAGGTTTTGGAGGGGAATGTAGTAATAGAAAGGAGGGAGCCTCAAGCACTAGTAATCCCTCCCATTCAGGGGACATCTCTTTATGGCCTGAGTATAGTAAATTTTAGATGAAAACCCTATCTCTGCACCTAGAGTTTGTGTTATTATTTCACCACCATTCTTATTGAACTTTAAATATTTATTCAAATAAATAAATTCTTCTTGCTTTCTTCCTAAGAAATAGTTCATAGGAGACCAACTGTCTCCCTAGCCTTCCCAAACTAGATGAGTAAAGTAAACAATAGGACATTTGTAAGTTGCATTCATTTATACTGTGACATATCCATTCTGTAATGGGGCTGACCATTGATTCAAAATTGAAAGAAAGGAAATTATATTGGCCACACTGATGTGTCATATTTTCAAATAAATGGACTCAAGTGTGGAGAATTACCTGTTGGACTCATTCCGAGATTGCAGAATTCATTGTCCAGTGTCAGACTGAGTCTGAGAATTTTTGTATTCAGCATAGTAAAATGTATCTAGTACAGTGTCATGTGTTAAACAGCATGAATCTAAAGTGGTTAAGTATTACATCTAGTATGTGTGCTAAATTGCACATCCCTGGAATGTGGCCACCACTTGTACAAGCGAGTTAACAGATGATTTAACCCTTAAAACCCAGAATTAAATCCCATCTGCTATTTGCTGGCATTATTAGGAGCTCACCATTTTCTCCACGTTAGCAGGATAAGGGTTAAATTATTAACCTTTAGGCTACTAATGTCATATA
>Ga0268261_10004639_pt1 | contig 10313 bp, 14 predicted proteins | sample TergutNc150P1_FD_190353 | JGI IMG/M metagenome (GOLD analysis project Ga0268261, IMG submission 190353) | Nasutitermes corniger P1 segment gut microbial community from laboratory colony in Florida, USA - Nc150 P1 (SPAdes) (version 2) | ecosystem: Host-associated > Arthropoda: Insects >...
CGCACCGGCCGTCTTTACCCCCAGGAATATCCTGGTACTCATTTTTAGAGGCTGAGTCGACCCCAGGGCACATGGAACTGTCTGATGGCCCGGAAAAAATCCCCAGTGACCGGGGATTGATCCTGGGACCCTCCGACTAGTAGCTCAATGCCTTAACCACTATGGCCCCCAGGCCCCTGATGAACTATGGAGTCTTGCAATGTCTTCTTGTATGGATTATGTAAAAGGTAAAGTGCACCCTTGTACAGGCACTGAGGCTCTGTACAGGCCGTACGGCCCACAGGGGGAGTAGAGGTATAGCTGTACTCTTTCATGACCATGGCACTAGAAGGGGGTGAGGGGTCAGCGTCAAACCCCGGCCACTCTTTACCCCCTGGGAAAGACCTGGTACCCATTATACAGGAGGCTGGGTGGGCCCCAGGGCCGGTCTGGACAGGTGCGGAAAATCTCGCCTCCACCAGGATTCGATCCCCAGACCGTCCAGCCCGTAGCCAGTCGCTATACCGACTCGCTACCCAGCCAACGTATGGATTATGAGTATACAATAATTTATACAAACACCAGTCTTTTAAATTTGCTACACACAAAACCAAACACATACCCTAATAGATGGTTTCTTGTATATCTTGTTGAAAGTTTTGTCCAGTCGTCGAAGAATAGAGATCAGTGCTGGCCTCATGGCCTCATTTGTCCATTCAGTTGAGGGTAGTATGTCGCTCATGTAATGCTGAAGGCCTCGACATGCCATTGTATCTGGGTCATATGGAGACACTTTTAGCAGACTGTGTGCAATGTCAGCTAAACGCTGTAAGCAGAAAAAATAGATTTGATATTCGTGGTTCCATGCATCAAGATATAATATACAAAATGACCAACAAGATGCAACAGTGTAGGAAAATTTATTATTCCTTGGCTGCTCTACATGTTTCGAGAGAAGTTTTCGCTCATCATCAGGAGCATCTAAACCGTATTTACAGCCTCTGGTATTATACATGTGAGTCGTTGCCAGTTGGTTTCATGGGAGATTTGGAACTAAGTTCCAACTCTCCTATGAACTAAGTTCCAACTCTCCCATGAACTAAGTTCCAGCTCTCCCATGAACTAAGTTCCAGCTCTCCCATGAAACCAACCAGCAAGACTCACGTGTATAATACCAGAGGCTGTAAATACAGTTTAGATGCTCCTGATGATGAGTGAAAACATCGCTCAAAACATGTAGAGCAGCCAAGGAACAATAAATTTTCCTACACTGTTGCATCTTGTTGGTCATTTTGTATATTATATCAGAAAAAATAGGTCCGGCTGGCTGTACATAAGTGACAGTCACTGTTATGTACCTACACATACCAAAAATTCTGCACTGCAATGTAAACTCATATTACATTTGTTAGTTTAGAGCTTTGTAATGTTTATGAACGAACAGCAGACTAAAATATACAATCACTGAAAAACATGGAAAACAACTGTTTTCTTTAATAAAAACTTGACATGCATGGAATTTAAGAGGATATATTTGACGGTAATAGCCAGGTCCAAGACCCTTGGTAAGGACACTACAGGTGATGTCATGTACACACCACATGTGCCTTGGTGTCCAGCAGCTCAAAACTCTTGTTATCCTGGCCTGATTTCTTGTTGATCTCATTCAACCGAGCAGTGCACTTTGTCAGGAACTCTGCTACCATGGTCAGCAAGACATCTCGTGGACGCCGGAATTCACTTCGCAAAACCTGCAACAATCAAAACTGTGACTGTCACATGCATGTATATATCGGCATGACCCTGTATCAAGTCAGACCCAGCCAGCATGTTTGTATACGAGATGTATCCGTTGGCTCAGGACAGGAGTCAGCTGCAGCCTCTTACAAATGTAGTAATGAATTGCTGGGTTGCATAAAATGTAATCAATTTACTGAGCATCTGAACCACTATGAGACAGACAAGAAGAGGTTTGTGCAGAGAGCTAGTTAGTTAGTTAGTTAGTTAGTGAGTGGGTGAGTGAGTGAGTCATCCAGTCAGTCAGCCAGTCAGTCAACCAGTCAACCAGTTAGTTAGTTAGTTAGTTAGTTAGTTAGTTAGTTAGTTAGTTAGTTAGTTAGTCAGTCAGTCAGTCAGTCAGTCAGTCAGTCAGTCAGTTAGTCAGTCAGTCAGTCAGTCAGTCCATTAGTCAGGCAGACAGTCCACCAGTTTGTTAGCTAGCTAGTTAGTTAGTTAGTTAGTTAGTTCGTTAGTCAGTCAGTCCATTAGACAGCCAGTCAGTCCTCCAATTAGTTGGTTAGTTACTTAGTCAGTCAGCCAGTCAACCAGTTAGTTAGTCAGTTAGACAGTCGGACATTCAGTCAACCCATTAGTTAATTAGTTAGTTAGTTGTTTGTACAAATACGCACTGCAGCCTTAGGCTTATTGTGCAATCTTGGTTAGACTTTCCAACTTTCGCCACCAGGCTTCTCCACGTGTGTCACCACACGAGAGCACCCAGCGGCGGAAGGTGGAACTGTGGGCGAGAAATGTCCAGTAATTTTGCCAAAATGACGACTCTCACGCCATTTAGGGATCTTTTACATGCCGTAAAGCTACGACATGGGACTGACAGCTTTACTTCTCCTCCGAAGGAAGGCGTGCTGAGGATTTTTTCACCCTAAAAATCTGACGGCTTCGGCCGGGTGTGAACCCGCGAACTTGGGTACCAAAGGCCAGCACACTACCTCTAGACTACTGAAGCTGCTTAGTTAGTTAGTTAGTTGGTCAGTCAGTCAGTCAGTCAGTCAGTCAGTTGTATTTCCAACAATTAATGTAGCAGCTGAAATAAAAAATGTTACCAACAAAAAGTGCACACATATGCATGCTGACACACACACACACACACAATAAACTCAGCTGTACCTCAGAATCTTCCATGTCTCGCTCATACATTATCTTGCTTCTGCTGTGGTCACTCATGTACCTTGAATGTGAGTCATCCTCAAACTCAAAGCCTGGAGAATACGGCCCTCTGCTGTAGTTACGCTGACTTGAGCCTTTGTGCTCAGGACTGGCTCTCTGCGGTCCATTATAATTCCTGCAGGCAAGTAACTGGCACATGTAAGTACAGACTGAATTATCTTCAGGAAAGACAAAGTAAAGCCAGAAAAAATAACATAGTTTTTAATTTATATTTATTTTAAATTTTCAATTTTATGCCCAGAAAAATTTAGCCATATATGACTTAAGTTTATAGTAGTAGCAAAATGTCACAAAAAAAAAAAAAAACTTCAGACATTAGTCTGATGGAATTGTACAACCAATTTGTAAGTGGCAGCCCAACCACAAAAAATGGAGTCATTACATTACTAATGAATATATTCTATCATATTCTGAAGAGCACAAAATATGGCAATGTCTCAAAAGAAAACTGTGTAATTCACAAACAGACCTTCTAATCTGTGTACATCTTAGCCTGTCTATAAAAGGTTTTGCTTCAAATCTCATAAGCAATGAGAATGCACTAAATGAAATATTTATTATTTTGCACGATTTTAAGATCTATTAACAGTGTTGCAGCGGACTGAGGTACTGTGCAGTGTGATGCTGTTGCTGGGTGATTCGATCCTGCACTTTCAGAGGAACATCGAGCCCACTGACACAATATCACATCCCAGAAGACCTGAAAACCCATTTAGTATCTTGTAATAACGTTTACATGTGATACGCTAAATTCACGTTGCTGCTAACAACACTGTTCGTATCGTAACATTTCGAAAAAGACAAACTAATCCGCTGACTGAATATCTGACACACCCTCCACCTGCTCATTATGTAACATTACATAACATTAAGTAACATTACATAACATTAAGTAACATTACATAACATTAAGTAACGTTACATAACATTAAGTAACGTTACATAACATTAAGTAACATTACATAACATTAAGTAATGTTATATAACATTAAGTAACATTACATAACATTAAGTAACATACTAATTGAATGCAAAATGAAGTAACGTACTTGGCAAGAGCCTCACAGTTATTCACAAGCGTCCTGACAGCCACTGCAAGCTGATGGAGGATTTCCTTCTCAGTTTTGCCCTCCTTCTTGTAGCTTAGCAGTTGAATATGTTGCATGTAACATGGCAGAATCGCCTCTAGGATTGTCTGTCAAAAAATGTATTAATAATCATAATTACAAATTTTTATTTCACTGATTTGGTGCAGTACAAATTGCTGGCAAGGGGCTCCTGTGAACATAGTAAAAAATTTTACATTCCATTTAAGTCAGTAAAGGTATAAAGGTAAAGCAATCCCATTACAGGCCTAGACAGGCCCTGAAAGTTCCAGGAGGTTGAGGCTCCCAGATTTCAAGACAATCGGCACATAAAGGTGGTAAAGTTGTCAGCCCTAATCACCAGCTGCCTTTACCCCCAGGAAATATTCCTCATACTCATTTCTGTTAGAGGCTGAGTCGACCCCAGGGCTAGAGTGCGGCCGGAAGGATTATGTCAATGAAAATTCCAATGACACAATCGGGAATTGAACCTGTGACCTTCCAACTTGTAGTGCTCAACCAACTGAGCTACCACGTGCCCCCTATAAGCCAGTAGAAGAAAGTGATATCTTCCCTACACATGCTATAAAAACATATGGGGAAAGAGGAGGTATAGCTCCACTGACTCTTAATTTGTGCACTAAATTAAGGTGATCGGTTAGCCTAAAGCCCCAGGGAATTTTAGAACCAGTAGAGTGACTATCAGTTTCCTAATAAATCTGTTCCCTGGAGTTAGCAGTTAATGGGCAGATAAAATCACGTCCACTCCATTTTATCAAGGAGAAGATTAAAAGCAGTTTACTTTAAAGTACTGACCAACATCTGATGACCTCGGACTGAATCAGCAGCATAGGCCACGACCATCACACACAGTGAAATGCAGTCCAGCACTGTCACCATTTCACTCTCATCATGGTAACAAAAGTCTATTGCCTTCAAAGGTTTCTCTTCTTTCACCAATTCACCTATGTTTAGTGGATCTGGTGATGGTGTTTCAAGACTCAGCAACAGGTGGAACAAACAGTTCGACTGAACCTAAAATGAACACCGATATATATTTACAGGCACCACTAGTAAGCCTGCAGAAATACATGCCAATGCTAACCAAGGTTATAAGCTAAGGAATTATATTTTGGGGAAAGTCGTTGCATAGCTCCATAATTTTTAGAATACAAAAAAAGGCGATTAGAATTATGGAAGGATGTGGGAATAGAGTTTCGTGTAGAAACGTATTTACGAAATTACAAATTGTGCCTTTGACATCACAATATATGTTATCTTTATTAATGTTTGTAGTTTGTATAACTGCTCGTTGTCCGTATCTGACTTGTTCCTCTGTTTGTAACTATAGCAATATCTTCCTATGCTTTCTCGTTACACGATGGTTTGTTCCCGTCTGTATTAAACATCATTCATGTATTTGACTTGGAATCAGTCTGTTTGATTCCAGACATCTATATAATAATGTATTACTCTTGACATGTTCTGTATCATACTGTGTTTTTATTTGCGGATTTATGGAAAGTTAAATAAAATATCATATCGTATCGAAACAACAATTTTTTTCTTAACAAACAATGGAAATCACAATATAGACACTAGATAAAGAAATAATTTATACCTGCCTCAAGCAAACTTAAACATTTATCAAAAACGAGCTTATTATTCGGGGATAAAGATCTTTTATAATTCACCCTTGGAGATTACGAATATTGCTAATTAAAAAAAAAATTAAAATTGCTCCAAAAAAATTTGTATACACTTATTCATTTTACACAATTGAAGAGTACTTTAGTGAATTGTGAATTAGGTACTGTATCACAAGATTGTTATTATTGTGCTATACTGACTTAAGATTCTATGTGCATTATGTATGTACTCTTGAATTGTTTTTAAATTCTGTCTAGGTACATTATGTACGTATTCATTGATTGTATATTCTAAACTGATCACATTTCCTTGTATAAACTTGATTTATCTTAATAAATTGTCTTCTGGGTATCTCCCTGGCGTCTGAGTATTAAAAGCCGACGTTTCGGAACACTGTGTCGGTTCCATCTTCAACAGGTGGTGAAGATGGAACCGACACAGTGTTCCGAAACGTCAGCTTTTAATACTCAGATGCCGGGGAGATACCCAGAAGACAATTTATTATTACTACAACACAGCGAAAGCTTAAAAACTAGAATTGATTTATCTTATTTATATATTATAATCACAAATCACTATTATATGTATCTTATTGTCGAGACTCATTTTGTACTATGCCTGTTGTTATCTAATGACAAGTTCTATATCCACTCTGGTGGATCTCTGGAATAATAAATAAATGATTATGATTATGATTATGATTAGGGAAGTCCCTTTAATCAGTTATCTCCAGAAGGAGGACAGCTAACTTCTGAAACAGTGTGTATGTATACAGTACATCATCAATGTCTGTGATTAATGGTGTCTGATGAAGCAATCACTTCCAATAGAATCCATTTCAAATGCAATACACAAGTTTGGTTCCAAGAACTTATGAAATACATGTAATAAAGATATAAAATAATATTCTCATACAGAAGTCCCAACAAGATGCACATGTTACAGAGTTTATTTTATCTGACAATTGCTCTACATGTTTCGGGTATCATTATCACCCATCTTCAGGAGCACAAAACAACTGTAACTACAGCATCTGGTAACCGTTACACCGTAGTGTTGTCTGCTGCTATCGTGGAAGAGTTGGAACTGATTTGAGTGTGTTGTGGGTGGCATGTTGATCAACATGCCACCCACAGCACACTCAAATCAGTTCCAAATCTTCCACGACAGCAACAGACAACAATACGGTGTAACAGTTACCAGATGCTGTAGTTACAGTAGTTTTGTGCTCCTGAAGATGGGTGATAGTGACGCCCGAAACATGTAGAGCAATCGTCAGATAAAATAAACTCTGTAACATGTGCATCTTGTTGGGACTTCTATATTCGAATATTATTACGTTGCACGGACCCATGTATATTAAAAAAAAAAAGATATGAAATAAATTTGAAAAGGATACAAAAGATGTGAAATTTTATTTTTAAATGTTCAAATAATTTTTGGAAGCCTGAAATACATTGTGACTGAATGTTTCATTGCATAAAGCATAAAAGCGGTCACACCATTTAGTAAAAGGAAGAGTTTGACCGAGCTGAGAGTGATCTGTGTAATAGCAGGAGAGTGGGGGAAGTCAACTGGCCTGTCATGTGACTTCGTCCTGTTCGTCAGAACCAGTCTGAAACATCAATACTATACTGCACACACAGACACATAACTGTTCTGACACTTGCCGTGGACATAACACAAAACAGCAAACTGATTCAAATAAACTAACCAACAAGATGCAACAATTTCACAAGTTTATTACTTGATGTTTATGTGTGGCTCAACATGTTTCGTTGTTGGTCGTGGTCTGGCCGGTTATAACCGGCCAGACCACGACCAACAACGCTGCTACCACCACGCTCCAACGGTAAAACCAGAGGCCGTTAACGCAGTTGTGAGCTCCTGATGATGGGCGAGGAAGCGCCCGAAACATGTTGAGCCACACATAAACGTCAAGTAATAAACTTGTTAAACTGTTGCATCTTGTTGGTTAATTTATTTGAATCGTATGACGATGCGTGGACTTACGAACATCAAACACCAAACTGAATTACAAAATTCGCTGTGTACTGCTGATTTATCTGGGTGATTTTCTAAATGCCTGTGATAACAACATGCTCATTATATTCATATTACATTGTCCATTGTCTGACATATATTTAATACAAGCAGGTATGTATCCATTCTTTGCCCAGAACATTCTGTCAGTCAGTCACAAGAAGTAAACAATTTCAGCAAAGCTGATTCTGAGAAAATGTATGATGAGAGCATACTTCGGTTAGTACTACTACGACACACTGCAAGTTCACAGGTACACTTAACTGACACTAATATGGCATTATCAGATACTGCATTAGCTTCACAAAAACCCCAATAATTACGTTTTTTAAGTTTTAAACTCATGGTTCCGTGCATCATGATTCAATGTCAATAAATGGTCCAACTTGACGCAACAGCATGCAGACATTTATTTACTGCAAAGTCACTCTACATGTTTCGTGCGTCACAGCACCCATCATCAGGAGCACCAAAAACTGTAACCGCTACCTCTGGTATAGGTCATAATACTGGTACAGCCACTTCCTTCCGCCATGGTCTGATCAGACCATGGCGGAGGGAAGTGGCTGTACCAGTATTATGACCTATACCAGAGGTAGTGGTCACAGTTTTTGGTGCTCCTGATGATGGGTGCTGTGACGCCCGAAACATGTAGAGTGACTTTGCAGTAAATAAATGTCTGCATGCTGTTGTGTCAAGTTGGACCATTTATTGACATTCAATAATTACCTTGTGAGCATCACCATACTGGCTCTCCTCATCAGTATCTAGAATCGCTGACACACTACCAAACATCTGGAGAATAAACGGTTTCCTGTTCATTAGATAGAACTGCTTGACGGTGTATTCAACAGTTGTCCGTACCAATTTATTCGTCTGATGATTTGAGTACAGTTGAAGCAATGTGGGCATTATCAGAAGATATCTGGAGAAAAAAGAGATAGAGAGAGACTGTTGGAATTAAAAATATATTTTTTGCATAATCTCCTGTTCATATTCTCAGAAAATTGTCATGGTGTGAGGAAGTTATGCCAGGCAACAACATGGTTCACCTGACGCCATCAAATTTATTTACAATTACAGTTTTGGTCAACATAGTCAGTAGAGGTAAAAGTAAAGGTAAAGTTAATCCTAGAACAGGCCATGAAGGCCCAGAAGGGGAGAAGAGGTATAGCACTACTCTTTCCTTAACCTTGACACTAGATGGAGTGGGTGGTCAACGCGACACCCTGGCCGCTTTACCCCCGAGAAAGACCTGGTAACTTTGTATAGGAGGCTGGGTGGGCCCCAGGGCCGGTAGGGATGGGTGCAGAAAATCTCGTCCCCAATCTGGATTCAATCCCCGGACCGTTAGTGACTAATTTATGGGCTGGACAACCAAGGAACTGTGGTTTTATTCCCAGCAAAGCAACAGATATTTCTGTTCTGCAAAGCATCCAGACTGCCTCTGCGGTCCCCACAGCCTCCTATCCGATGGGCACTGGAAGCCCTTTTCCCACAAGTAAAGTTGCTCAGGCATGCAGCTGACTGCTCACCTCCAATTGGTGTTTAGGTTAAGAATTAGTGGAGCTGTACCTCAATTCACATGCTTTCATAGGATGCAGAGGGACATACTTACTTTTATAGTTCTTTGATTAAGACAGAACCCAATAAAAAAGTTACCTATGGGCACAGTGAATACCAAAATACATAAAAAGAGCAGGTACAAAATTGTAGGCCATTTTCCTAGTACACTGGCAGAATATCGAGGCAAAACGGTAACGCGTCTGTCAAATCCAACAACAAAATGGTTTAAATTCCATTTGGTGACAGTCTATCATGGCTGAGTTGTTATTTCATTTTCTTCTGTCTAGCCACACAATGCTGATTCAGTTCCTCTATCCACGTTAATTCCAGCCCACCACCAACAATCACTGTTCTATATTTCATGACATGAAGTACAACCACCTCAGCAGTTGACACAATTTCATAAAATAGCTCACTAAAAGATTAATAGGCACAGACAGCACTTTTCACAAATCTGATATGTCTTGTCGTCGTCATCACCGCTGCCGCCGCCGCCATCACGACGACGACCACGACGACAACCACCACCACCACAATCATAATTATAATAATCTTACCACTTAAATGCAAGAATAAACAATCCATCACTGTAAGATATGAGGTTCTCACTGTAGTGTTGCTGAAGATTCAGGTCACCTGGGATGTGAAATATTTTCAGTAGATCTTGACATTTTGAGCAATTTTATTGCCTTCATGTTGAGGACCAAGCAGTCCAAGAATAAAAATGGACTGTTTGACGGCTAAAGATGAAGCAGCTATGAGCCTTCCAAACATTGAAAATAATGCACACCACTCACCAAAATACACACTGTCACATACACACTGTCACATACACACTGTCACATACTTGATAACCTGAATCATCAAGCCCATCACTGTTTGGTTCTGCATGTCTTCTGATCCACTATCACCACTGTACCTGGACTACACATGGTGGAGTCATGTGAACCATAATGTAGGAAACATAAATGAATGGTGGTGGTGGTGGTGGTGGTGGTGGTGGTGGTGGTGGTGGTGGTGGTGGTG
>Ga0268261_10004640_pt1 | contig 10312 bp, 8 predicted proteins | sample TergutNc150P1_FD_190353 | JGI IMG/M metagenome (GOLD analysis project Ga0268261, IMG submission 190353) | Nasutitermes corniger P1 segment gut microbial community from laboratory colony in Florida, USA - Nc150 P1 (SPAdes) (version 2) | ecosystem: Host-associated > Arthropoda: Insects > Digestive...
GCTGTGATGAAAAGTAATGTATCTTCAGTGGAATAAATGAGCTTCATTTGATGTTTTAATGACTTTGCCTGCATCTTTTATATCCTAGGCAAACTTACTTGTTGAACATTCTTTGTTTGCCACTGGGAAGATAACAAGCTACTGGGGCCATTTACAAACCATTCCACTTACAGTTTGTCATGATACAGAAGTAATGATGTGTTGCAGAGGGCATACCAAAATACGAGGTTTTCCTGGGTGGGTCTTGCAATCCTACGACGTGGCGTCAGGATATGGCTATACCAATGCTGAAGAGCTTAGGCATCACATATTATAATCCAGTAAGTACAGGTTTATTTACTGATGTAACTAGCTACATGTATAAGCTAATAGTCGCTCAGCTAGTCAATACCCTTACTGTTCCAGCTGGTCTGTATTAACAGTCCACCTTCTACCCCATTCACCTCACCTGCTGAAATGCATTTTAACATTATCCTGTTACATGCCTCTGTTCCAGGTGGTCTTGTTTCCCGCAGGTTTTAGAACTAGACTGTTGTTTGCTCTTCTCATCTTTCAGCCTTGCATGCCCCTTAACCCTCCTTATCCTACCTAATCACCACCACCACCAGCGCTAAATGACGGTCATCTTTTGGGTTTTTGTCCCTTGTAGGGGGCAGTCTTCGGACTTGCAGGGGCAACATTAAGTACCTGCGCACGTAATGACGTCCTGGCACTTCTTAGAAGACTGTTGTCATTTATCACACTGAGGTCACGATAGTGGTACATAGTTGTCCATAGCAGATTATGGAGGAGTAAGGGATGAATTTTCATCTCCTCCATGAAATTGTGCTGTTTGCCCTCTTTCCATGTTCTGAGTTTGTGTGGCTGTCAATTATTTAATTCTTTTGCATGAAACAAAGAAATGATTAGAAAATGTAAGGCTGATAAGAAAGCCAGTGATTTTGTTGAAGAGGGTTTGAAGATACTTGATCGCAGAATTCAGAGGGAGGTGGTACTGATAAATGTGGCTGGTGGGTGGATAGTTTGGTCACGCGGTATTTTTTATTTTATCCTGTGGGGTGCGAATTAAGCGGGAGCATTCCGATGTGTTAAACTCCCTTGTGTACTCTGACGGACTCAGCGTACCACCTGTGTATGTTTTCCACAGGACTTTTTTGGTGTCCCATAATTGGCACGTTCTTTGAGCCAACTTCAGTCGACATTTGGTATTTTCAGCAACACACTGAATGTTGATTGTAGTTGATGTTTGCCTGTGAAGTGTAATAAAATGGAGTGTACTGCAAACAACATGGTGTTAGGGCTTGTGATCTTATGTGCATTTACTCACTAATGTGATTGGTTTGTTGATTGATTAAGTGATTAATTACTTGATTTGTGTTACCATAAAATTGATTTTATCACTTACTGTGAATTTTTGCCACCATAACTTTAAATCTTCCCTTCAGTGTTACAAATTTGAAGTCCACTTTGGGGTTCCTATTTGTTGCAGTTTGGTTATGGCAGCATTGTGCATACTAAAGTAACTCATGGTTTATGGTATGAGCTACATACAATGAGTGTAATCATTTAGTATCTTAAGTTTATCTCAGAACTATTACTTGGAACTTTTGCTGACTCTGCTCTGTGTGTGTGTGTGTGTGTGTGTGTGTGTGTGTGGGGGGGGGGTTGTTATAGTGGGCTGTGTTCATGCCATACTCGAGCCAACAGGAAGTGGCATATGATAAACATCAGGTGAAATAATGGCCCTTTACAAAAAGAGGTCTGGTGTAAACAGAACTACAGGCATCTTATGATTTCATTTAAATGTTAATTGTAATCCTTGTTTCCAGTTAGCGACAATTTTGATATTTGCATGTGGCATGTCAGTTTAATCACTTGCGTCTGCACATTCTTTTTTCATATGACCATAGCAAGTGTCACACTGGGGTCCGGAGCTGATAGAGCTAGAGTTCCAAGCAAAGCAGAATGCAGCCATTCTCTTCTTTGTTATTGACAACCAGACTCGGAGTGTGGCATCCATGATTGAGGCAGCCTATCTTTCAGCCAGGCGCCAGAAACTGATTCTGGTGATTCATGCATATCAGGGCCCAGGGCAGAAGATATGGGGAGAGGAGATCACTGAAGAGTACGTAGCCTTGTGTGGCAGCTGCTTTACACAGTGGCCACTGAAGAGTTTGTAGTGTGATGTGTCAGCTGCTTTGCGATATGGCTGCTGTTAGGAAAAAGCTCATTCAGGTCCTGTAGGATGTGACACCCTGTTGGGTGAGTAGTTCGGAAGGATTGAAGTTCCTTCATCTGCAGGGCCAATCAGTTCAACGCTTGGATTGCTTGGCCCTGCAGATGAAGGAACCGCTCATCCAGTGAGTGTCACATCCCAGAAGACTTAATTTTCAGCAACAGTGCCATGAAAATGTGAAACTTTTGCAGGACCTGGCTGCTTTGCTTGTTGTAGTTCAATTTAGAATCTAGTGAGTCAAGGCTCTTAATTTCAAAGTTGTAGCAGTTGTCACTTACAAGTACCACTCGGTGAAGTGAGGTTCATTGTGCCTGCTGCAATTGTGTTTATTCACAGAGACATAAGATTCCACAGAACATTGCTTGTACGTTAAGTTCTGGTTCAGACTAGGCAACATGTCATAAACCTATCTGATGTGCTCAGAATTTTGCTGCAGATTGTGGGCATTAATGTATGTTTCAGTGTTTGACTTAAAATATATGATGATCAAACAGTTGATTGCAGTTGATGGGTTAGGGACCGCTGGTCTAGAGAAAAGTCATGTTCTGTGGATTTTTCACCAGTTGTATGGTGCAGTGAATCTGTGAATGAAATTCCTACTTGTGTGTGTGTGTGGGATTGAAACATGTCCTGCACCTTATTTTATCTGAAAATGCTGACTTTTCCTTCCACTGCTGTGTTGTGCATGTGGGCAGTGGGCTCTACAAGTACGATAAGCAAGCTGAAGGAAGTACTTGTTAGATAAAATAATGACCCTGTGGAAAGAATATGGTAACTAAATCTGTGTCACGGCCGCACATTTTTGGTGAAAAATAGACAGCTGCAAACTAAATCCTCACCTGAGCAGATCACACTTGGAGAACTTGAGTCAAACATTCTGTCACGAAATTGGTTTAAATCCAGATCATAGCTTTCTTGCTTATTAATTTTGTTTGTTCAGGGAATATGAAGATCTGACAACAGGTCAGATGATGCTGCAAGATCTGGTGGAGAGGCAGGGAATACCTGTATTTGAAAGCGTGCCAATTGCTCTCAACTGTACGGCCAAAGTGAGTCATGAATTTATCACATAGCCTCTTAATAGTACCTTTATGTGAGCAGGTGTGCATGATTAAGTCACATCCTAATTGGCATGGCAGCCACTCTTACCAGGTTGTGTTCTCAGAGAAATATATAGTTTTACACCCATGTTCTGTGTTCTAGCCCCCCCCACAAGGAGTGCTGTTCTGGGTGTCATGTAGGCCCTCACCCAGGGAGGGAAAACTGTTAGTGTAAGCACAGTATCATGGTACAGTAACAAGGTTTCCATGTGAGCCTGTGATGTGTGCAGTATGTGTGTGTGTGTGTGGCCAAATGGAGCAAGGGATGTTTACTTGTGCTTCACAAAGTTTTCTGCCTGAACACTTCAGTTGTGTTGGTTGTGTGTTTGTTCGATACTTCATTCCTAAGTTGTATGTCCTCTGCGAGGTACATGGTATGGTATACATGGTACAGCTGAAGAAACAGTTGAGCATCAGGTGTACAGTCTGGCATTGCACAATTGGATGGCAGCACTGTTATGAAACTAACATTTCCTATGGTGTATGAATACAGAAATGACTGAGGGACAGAGGCTGTGGAATGGCATGATTATTGTGGCAGCCCGCCATTAGACTGGCACAAAGCTAGTTTTGCTTACAAAACCTAGCAGGATTCAGGAAGTATCCAATGATGTTTGTATTTCCAAATCTTTCTGAAGGATAGGCAGCATAAAGTACATGGTGTTTGTCACATTCACTGTTTTAGGAGAAATCAAATCCACATGGGGAGTTGAGTTATTGAATATTTTTTATTACCCTCTGCTGTGAATTCTCATTGAACAGTTCCTTGCCAAAGTACTATTTTAAATTTGAACTCACATGTGAAAGGTATGGAGGAAAGCTAATGGACAGTTGGACCCATGTGTGTTAGTGATGATATTACTTGATTGAGTTGTTGTGTGGATCAAGAGGCAGGCAAGAGAAGCACTGTGTGTGCCTAAACACACAACACACCACACCCAACATTTGAGTCCATTTGAGAAACATCCACAGTGTCTGAAGCCATAAATATAGTACCAACAGAGTAGATGTTTTTCTAAATCTTTCATTGCATATTATCAGGTACACCTGTCACACAGGGTGATTTTCAGAATGCTGGCTGTCAAGTATATATGACAGCTATTGAATGGTAACTTTGTGCAGCTCCCCCTAAATTCTATTCTGCGCAACACACCTGGTGTTTTGATCCGGCAGAAAAGGGTTAGAGAGGTATAATGGTGCCTTGCTGTGCTGAGATCATCCCAACTGTAGCTGTGTGCAGTGGTAGGGAGCCTCAGTGCTGGAACATGGATGAGAAGTTGCAAGAGAAGATGACACGATGTGTTCTAAACCTGGCTGATGCGGGCTTACCTTCAGTGCTGACTCACGAGGTGTGAGCCAATAGATTTTGGACTTAGGCATTGTAGCAGTTTCAGGCTTATCTTAGTTGCTTCACATGAGTATTGTCCACTTCACATTGCATACACTGGGTTCAGTTTTCTCCCATTTTGTGATGCTTTCGAGCACCACCTGCAGTTCGGCTGGAATCTCTGTGAGGAACTCAAAAAGTTCCTGTCTTCTGGCCTGATGTACCTCCTGCTTGCGCACAGCAAGGCAGTTTTTGTTTGCGGTTGTCTTTCAGCAGACAGGGCACAGATTTTACAGCAGTCTACATTGTGTTGAAGTCTTTGGTTAAAATGGGTTGACATGTACAATGTGGTAGGCCTAGAATATAGCAGACATCATGATTATATGCTGCCTGTCCTCATGAATGGCTTGACACACTTCTGTCAGTCCAAATTGACGATGGGCAATCTGAACCTTCAGAATCCTCATTCCCATTTTTGCCACTCTTGAAATGGCACTACAGTTAAGGGGTTTGTATTGTATTCATGGTGCCTTCACAGGAGGCTTCTGCTCAGAATTTCTTAAGTCTGAGCAGGTGTTTGTTCTCTCAAGGGTAAATGAAACTTGATGCAACTTCTTTGCTTGTAAGGCCTGTGATTTTACTGAGCTCTGATGATTACGGAACACCAACACACCAACGTCTGTTGTAGCAACACCCCCACTTATTAACAATAAATCATTTCAGAACTGTGTAGCAGCATACAGCTGCATTATATCTGGCAAGTGGTCCACATCACAAGTCTGGAAACTTGTGTGTCACACCTTCTATCTTTAAACAGGTTACAGCTGTAGTTAGGTACTTTTTCTTAGTATTGCATACTTCACTTGCTGGGAGGAAGGGTAGAAGATACAGACCGGTGCAAGTACAGAAGCCAGTGTGTTTAACTTCCGTGAGAAGATGCAGACTGCCTTTAAGTAATACTGCGTGTAGCTTGGCTTGTAGCAGCATTTGTGTGATAGGTACAGAACTTGAGAGGGGGGAGAGAGAGAGAGCAGTGATGATGGAAGAGAGTAAAAGAGGTTGAACAAAGCTGGCAGTTTGTATATTAGACCATTCACCTGTGCTCATGCTACAGCAGTGCTGTGGGCTGCATGCAGCTCTTGGTAACCTGAACAGTTTCGGTATTACAGTTAAACAGACATAATGTTACAACAGGTCTTCAGAGCTTTAGATGGCAACTACATTGGCAGAGAAAAATGTTTAGAAGCTATAACTCATCACTTTAAGACAGCACACGGTAAATCAGTATTTCTTTGTGACATACAGAGTTCAGTAAATTCTTCTACCTTGTTATTCAGCCACAATTCTATCATTTGTAAATAAGAGCATTATAGTGAATTCAATATCCCCCCCCCACCCCCAATTTTTTATATATACTTAGTCTTGCCATAAGTTCCATTACAAGTACAGTGTGACTTAGAGGGAAGATTAAACAAAACATCCACTTTTTGAGCCAAATAATTTATTTGCAATAGTTTTAGGTTTTCATTTATAATAATGTCATTCAAAATGGCTGCCCTGTGCCTCGACACAAGCCTTGGGATGCTTCGGCCATGCTGCTGTCGCAGCACGCTCCATCTCCAAGGGGATCTCTTCAGGCTCTCCAGGCTGTTGTGATGCTGTCGACACATCATGTCTTCCAAAACATCCCACAGTTCATTGTGCAGGCGTTTGAGGTCTGCACTTGCCAAAAGCCAGTTCTCGGTGCTGATGAAGGCCAGAAGGTTCCTCTGCAGCCACTCCTGCGTTGTCTTGGCCTTTTGGGTAGGAACTGAGTCCTGCTGGAAGACCCATTCCTGACCACTGGAGAGGGTCATGTTATGATGTTTCACAACTCCTTGTAGCGCATCCTCTTGATACTCTCGGACACCAGTTTCACCCCTTTCTTGCAAAAATGAAGTTATGTCACCCCCTGATGGGACACCTCCCACCAAACCATGATGCAGGAAGGGTGATGGCCTCCCTGCACCCTCAGAACGCACCTTAAGGGATGCTTGAGCATAAATCTTGTTGTTCTCGTGGTTGTACTGCTCCTCGATGGTGAAGATTTTCTCGTCCTTGAAGAGGATGTTTTCGTGCCTGTTCTTGTCTTGCCACTGGAGGAGACACTCTGCTCTTATCTGCCAGATCGCCTTCAAAGCAGGAGTAAGGATGTGTCCTTTTGAGCAGGGGTGCACTCTCATGTACATCATCCCTGATGAGGCCGACATTGATTGGGTTGATATGTTCAGCACTCAGGACATGATCCTCTGTTTCCAGTACTGATTTCGGTGAGTCCGCTCCTGCACTGTTTTTATAGCAGCTTGAGCACTCCCACTTTTTAGACGTCCTGACTGAGCCATGTCTTCAACCTTGCAGAGTTCCTCATAGCATTTAATTGCCCAATAGATGAACATTTGCGAAATTTTCAATGGTTTTAGGAGTTCAAAATTTGTTAATAGGATTTTCCACAATTGTGAAGGGCAATCACACCCCGCTCCATGTTGATGCTGTGACAGACTCGAGCAAACTGCCTTAGCACAAGTACCTGAAGAGACAGTAGTCCAAAAACAGCCATCATTACAACCCTCCCACCTCATTATCTCCAGCTTTGGACAACATGAAAGTTGTAACAGAAGTTAATGGCAGGACTATGTATGTATACACAGCTGTGACCCTTAAGTGAGTCCTTAACAAATTATGTGGCCCTGCTATGGGATGAGTTGGCCAGCACTGTACTACAGCATGACTGCCACTTGCTGTAAGCACTTGTTAATGTGTTCAGCTTTTAGAACTTGATGTTGGAATTATAGTGAGTGCACATTGTACTATTTTTGAAGAAGTGAGAATTTGGAAATAACTCTTAAGATTACACATTCCATTTTTTTATGTGTTTCTGATTCAGTTTGTTCTGAAACCTTTCATTGTGTTTGAGTGATGTCCATACATGGCTGTATCAACCAGTTTAACCCTTTCGGATGGTTTCTATTCATGGCTGGGTGCTGTGCCAGTACAATTTCTGCTACATCTGGTCTGTTTCTGTGCCAGGTGAAATGCATGTGCATTACTTTATCCACATGTTACTCTAGTTCTGTCCCAGTAGAGTGTGATCTACTGTCAGACCCGGCACTGCATTACTACAGCACCACTACGGCCTGCATGACAGAAAGTCGCAACATACTGGCGCAGTTTTCAGAAGGTTACATGTGGACAAAGTAACGTGTGTCACTCGGCTGGCAACTGATGTTTCCTGACCTTGGCCAGCACACCACATCTGAAAGGGTTAAGGAATGTGACTCCCTTTGTCATTGGACCAATGGTGTGTAGTTTGAAAGAATAATGATTACAGTTTTCCCCCCAATAGGTATTACGGGAAAACATAAGTGTTCAGGAGCTGGGACTGAAGGATTTTGCACAGCCAGTCAAGATGGCACACGTGCAGCTGGGCGACAAATTGATGTAAGTTGTGTGTTTTGGGTTGAGGTCAGAACTGCCAGTGCTCAAGGGAACATGAGCAAAGCATGTGATACTTGTACAGAACATCATGTGAAGCCTTACTGAATAATGCAGAAACACCATCACTCACTGTACACATACTAGTTGTTAATATCTTGTAGTAAATCAGCACATTCTGATCTATACAGATCATCATCAGGGGGGGGGGCATTATTGGTGAACAGGCAACATTGCCAGGGCATACATTAGATGATCTGAATGTGATGACACAAACATGCCCCCTTATATGGGATCACATGAGACAGAGAAGGTAGAGTGAGGGTACCGAGTTTGAACAGGTTAACACTTTTCGAGCGGAACTTGCTCTGAAGACCCTGCATCCCTGGGTGCCTGTTCATATTGGAAAAATAATACCAGTTAGTATAATTTTTGAATGCCCATAGATTAAGGTGGAAGCAGTGTTTATTAAAAGATGAATGATACATCATTTCCAAGCTAACATATGAATACGCTACCACTGGCAGAAGAAATCTGGGTTGATCAAGGAAAAGGTGGCCAGACAGTGTTGATGAAGATGCAACAAGACTGGAATGGCCTGTACCCTGTTGCTGTTACTGATGCAACTACCGTGAGAACTGCAGAAGTTTTTAAACCACAGTTGTACCCTATTTGAAGCTATGGCATAGCTGGTATCTGCAGTGCTGGATTTATTGAATAGGTGCTGGAACACCAGAGCACCAGAAAGCCACATCTTGTGCGTAAAGTTTCCTTCTGCACTACAGGATCTTTATTCTGTCTGACAGCTATCAGTTACAGTATGCAGGCAGTTTGTTGATTGGGTTGCTTTACTCTGATGTACCAACGAACAAGTGGCAGCTACTAGTTGTGAGATGATATAATGACAGTGTATAAAGTTTGGTTGTTTGTGAGTAGGGTTGTGGGTTCTGTGTTCCCTGCAGATGTGATTAATGGTGAGAGATAGTAAAGACAAATTCTGGAAGTGAGCCTGCGCGTTACACCATTGCCGCAGCTTGAGTGACACATCAGCTGATGGCATAGGGAAGGTGGCAACCAGAGCAGTGACTGCACGATGGAGACACATGGCTGTGAACCGCCCACATATCGTGTCCCAGGATTGCATGGAATAAATTACCAAACAACTGTGTAGCTGGCTTAATGTAGACAAATATAAATGCATGCTATGTTAAAGGCAAGTTATGAGTATCTCTGTGTGTTGTGAACTGTCACTTATTATAAAAAGTAAAGTTTGATTTGGGCCTGATGAGCAACAGGTGACTGTCTGTCTTGGGCAGTTTGGTGGAATTTACCAAACAAAAATTATTCCTAGGTGTATAGTTTATTTCAGTACTAGAGAGTGCATTTGTAACTGGAATCCACCACCATATTAAGACACTTACTTTTATTGCAGCAAGTTGAGGGAAGCGTTTGATGCCCTTGACACATCTGGTTCTGGAGAACTCTGCCTAGCAGATGTAAGTAAATTATATTATTTATGCCTTCTGTTGTTATTAAGTTATGGTGGATGGTTCCCAAGGTCATAAAAATGGAGGACTCACTACAGTGTTGAATGAAGCTCATTTGTTCCACTAAAGCATCGTTGTTTTGTAAAAATGCCAGGGCATGTTGATGGATTTGTTCAATCTTGCCACAGGTGTAGAAATTCCATTGTGTTAGAGGCTGGGCACATGCTTTTATAGTCACTAACAAAGACCCATTTCTAATTCCTCATTGTTGTGCTATGAGCAACCGTCTGGGTGTTGCTTCAGTGGTCCAAACAGGTGAATGGAGGGTCCAGAAGTTTCCAGTGAAATGACTACAGCAGCTTCTGTGTCTGGCATGTGGTATTTGGGGGTTTTGTTGTGCTGAAGAATCATAACTTGAGACAAAGCATTTGTTTGGGCCACAGAAGCAAAACTGGGAGGTCACTGATTTCACATTAATGAAGAAGACTGAGGTTTTTCCGTGCCTTTTCCTCAGTTGTAAGGCAAATGCCAGGGTAAAACCCGCAAAGACGGGGCACAGCCAGCACTCTTCCTAGTTGTTGTGTTGCTCTATGTATTTTTTGTGTTGTTCTATGTATTTTTGTGTTCTTTGTATTGTTTGTTTTGTGACGTTTCCTGTATTGTTTGTGTGTATATGTGTACTGAACAACTG
>Ga0268261_10004641_pt1 | contig 10311 bp, 8 predicted proteins | sample TergutNc150P1_FD_190353 | JGI IMG/M metagenome (GOLD analysis project Ga0268261, IMG submission 190353) | Nasutitermes corniger P1 segment gut microbial community from laboratory colony in Florida, USA - Nc150 P1 (SPAdes) (version 2) | ecosystem: Host-associated > Arthropoda: Insects > Digestive...
AGGAGGAGGAGGAGGAGGAGGAGGAGGAGGAGAAGTAGGAGAAGAAGAAGGGAGGAGGAGGAGGAGGAGGAGGAGGAGAAGGAGGAGAAGGAGAAGAAGAAACTATTAGGTATCAATGGGACAATCAGCTGAGACCTACCGACTGTGGTGCATCACTGTGTGTGATCTAGAAAACCTCAAGAATGAGGAGGCCATGACCAGTGTTGGGTCGCAGTGCCACAGAAAAAAAATCAATGGTACAACAATATTGAAAAGGATGTCGGAAATAGGGTATAAGGATGTGCAATGGATTTATCAGGTTTTGGGCATGAATGGTTTTGAGCTCTTCTAAGCACTGTAAGGAATATTTGGGTTCTATAAGAGAAGGTAGGGACTACTAGTTTCTCCCAAAGAACCCACCTAACAATGCAGTGGTGCAGTTAGCACTCCTGTTCAGTCTATAAACACTTCCTTCAACATCCATTCTAACTACCACTCATGAATCAATGTACCATCTCTTATATAAATATGAAATAAATCAGTAATGATTATACTGCTCAAGACTTCTTTGCAACACAGCATGATGCTCTAAAAGTGTCCAATTCTATTATATTTATTGGTGCTTTCTTCTTAACATAAGTTCTAGAGCATTAAGTAAGATATGGAATAATTTTAAAATAGTGCATTTCTGAACTTTGCTTTTTAACAGCTGTGGGTTCATTTTGTTTTTGACTGCAATATTTTCTTTAAAAATGCAATATATTAAATTCACAATGTTATACACATTAACCCTTTAAATGTCGAGTTAAATCCCATCTGCCATTTGCTGGCATTATCAGGAGCTCACCATATTCTCCACGTTAGCAGGATAAGGGTTAAGCTGTAATTACTGTTAGTTGTTATGACTCTGAAAAAAGGTTGCAGTTAGACAATTTGCTTATGTCAGCTACTATGGCATCTGATGGCTGTCTGGTAACCTACTTCCTGGCATGCAGTCACAGCTGCCAGACCAGACTTTTCATTACACAGTAATGAAAAGTTTGTATGTGATTAAACATGAGTGGATACAGATCCTGATTTTAGAATCACGCTGAACGATGCTACGGGAACATGCTAACCCCAAATTGCTGGTCTGCAGCTTGGGTCTCCCTCCAACCTGCATCCTGCCTGCAGTGTCAGGTTGTATCATGTGGCCCATGGCCACATTTGTAAATTATGTATATATTTTACAAATTACACAGTAATTTAAGCAGTTAGAAATACCAATTATGTCATTTTTCCACACGTGGCCCACAAACCAACCCACAATAATGTGTGGCTCTTTGCCATAAAAAGGTTGGATGCCCATGGTCTTAAGAGTTTAATGAGGACATCATCTGTACCATCATCATCATTTCACTAACTGTCAGCATGGAAGGCAAGCCTAGCAAATATAGGATCTGAACATTGTGTCTGATGCTCTAGTTGTGAGTTTTATTGGTAAGTTGAGACAGATGGCAAGAGACCTAAACAAACTTAAACAATGCAAATTTTATACAATGGTGTATACATATGACATCGTTCATTTTCCTTCTTGACATCAAAGCTGCACTGACACTACAATTTGAACCCATAACAGTGTAGGGAACAAGTCAACAGGGACTGGGTAAGTTGTTATTAGCAAGTCAGGCTGATCCCAAGTGACCTGGGTGAAATCAGCTGCTCATGTGAGGTGGTATGCTACCATTAGACAGAGGCTAACTGTTAGAAGTAGGTACACTGAAATTAGCTCCTAGCTATCCTCCAAGTTCAGTTTGAGTATGAGTTCATGGGAAGATGAACAGAGTTCCCACTAGTTCTGGCAGCAGATAAGCAAAGGATCAACCACAGCAGTACAATCTAGTTAGTGTAATAAGGCAAGAGTGGTTGTGGTAGTGAGATATCACACACAACAATGAAACATGTAAATGTAATTTACCACAGTTTATGAGGTCAAAAAAAGTTCCAGTTCTTAAGTCTAAATTACTATACAGTCAAGGATGGCTAAGATATATCTGGGCCCAATGCATAGTTATGAACTGACAATGCAGCTAAAGGAATGTAAAAATTTGCACAGAATTTAAACACAGCCAGGCTTTTTGCCTCCACCACACTAGTGGGGTCCCAAAAACCAGATAAATTTTGATAAAGACTAGCCATGCTACAGGTATATCTAAGATTAAGACACAAATAATAATGCTCCCTCATTCTTATAACCCTATTAAAAAAACTAGTTTTTCGCTTAGTCCCTAAAACATTTGCATTTCCAGTTGCACTGGTTTAGTTTTTATGACTTTCATAACTGTTGCTGTTATTTCCTCACCCACATCCTTGGGCACTACAGAGATTTCAGCATTTTGGAGTCTGATTTCTTCTTGTTTTGGAATATATTTCTTTCTAAAATGGGTTAAGTGCAGGGCACGCCACTGGAATTTGTAAAACATGCATTCGGACAGTTTCCTTGACAGCACTTCCGTGACATGTAATTGTGCGTTATGGGTCTGCCCATCTTGGCAAAAAATGTCAAGGTTTCATCTGCACCCTTACACGAAACATCCTCCTAAATGCAAGCGTGAAGGGTATGTATTTTCAGCTTTCATTCATCACTGCATAACATCGTTTTCTTTAACGAAGAATTTTGGGATGGAAAGTACAAATTAACGTTTGCTCCAAATTTTGATGATTACAGGTCGACATGCGGCACGCAAACCGAATTTTCTAAAAAATATATGGTTAACTTGCAATATGCCAAATGATCGTTCACTCAAAAAACCGCGCTACACAAAAACAACCCTAATAGAGATTATTATATGCCTACATACCCTCTATACACCCAACGCATCAATTAACTACAACGTAAAATTCTACACGCTTATTCCAACTTACCTTCAGCCGCGGCACTAGTCTTGGTAACCGCGTTAATGTAACCATGATGTTAACTATATCCTTGTACAATGCCCACTATTTACTGACCATCGTTCCATATCAAATAATCAGCGTATGTCACGTGAGCGTCAAACAATGTTGCATATTAATTACACAAGTAAATAGTACGCAGTAAACACACACTCACTTCCCGGACACAAACTTACCCAACTGCTTCTTACGTTCCCCGGCACTCAAGGACTGTTTTCGCAACTCTAAATTTCTTGCGTCTTGACCCGTTCCCACGACGGCCAACTTCCAGAAATTGCTTCAGTTTAGGAACACAACACTACCAACATATGACATACAAGTAGTAATCTGTGTACTAGATAATCTGTCTATGGTAAGATGGAGGATTTGGTAGTAATGGTTGACAATGGTTCAAGCAACCGATATAACTGTTCAGGTGGTAATTTTGATTTAAATTGTTTTGTTGAATAAAAAAACTTCAAAATGTGCTGCAGGAATTGAAATAGGCGCGATCAATTATTAATCTTCTACAGGAAGATATGAATAACAATTTTTATTGAAATGTTAAAAAGCGAATCCTGGGATATTATTATTAACCATACCGATGTTGTTGGAAGTTTTAATTTCTCTTACTATCACTGAAAATGTCAAATTCTTAGGCTTGCATCTGGACTGCAATCGAACTTGGAAATCACATACTGATAATCCAATAAAAAAAAATCTGTTCTATTTGCTTCACGTTGAGAAAATTATTATCTACTGTAAATGTAAAAATGTTACGTATGGCTTATATCGCACATTTCGATTCACAAATCAGTTACGGTATAATTTTCTGCAGTTTTCTTCATTGATGAGAAATGTTTTCATAATTAAAAAAGGAGCAATTAGGATTATGCTGAGACTGGTTCCAAGGAGTTCTTGTCAAGAAGAGAGTTTAAAAAAGTCGGATATTCAAGTACTTACAGTTCCTTGTGTATATATAATAATGCCTTCGTGTTTTTTTGGCTGTTAAAAATCTTAATATTTATCAAACTGACACCTCTGTCCATGGTATGAAAACAAGGCAGCAAAATAAACTGCACATACCTTCAGCAAGACTTTCCACGATACAGAGAGGTGTTTACTATTCATTTGTTAAAATATTCAACCAGCTACCACAAAATATATTCAAATTTTGTAACAATATACATACCTTTAAGACTGTGTTAAGGTACTACTCTTGTTTAAAATGCCATTTATTCCGTTGAGGAATTTCTACTGGTCATAACAATGGTGACATGAACATACATATTTAACTTGTATTATTTTGTGATGCATATAGTTGCTTTGAACTATTTTGTTTTTGTGATCTTTTCTTTGTAATTTATCATGTTCTTATTAATTCTGTATAATTTTGTAACCCACTGTTGTGGCTTTATTGCATATTGCAGTTTAGCTCTTTTCATGACAAATTCCACATTAGACTTGTGCGGATGATAGATCTTTTGAATGCCAAGTACAGGTATGTATGTATATAGATTAACCAACTCCATGAAGCACAGTACTCTCCAGAGCCAGATGAAGATAAGGTGACCATTTTTTCATTGGCCTGTAGTGGGTGGGAACAGCACTGAAATAACCCACTGTCATCACATTTGTATCTTACATAAATCTTTACTGTTTTTTTTACTCCATGTACAACACTGTTACCACCTCCTAGTCGGGAAAGTTGCTAATAGGATCCAAGACAGCCTCCTTTCTAAAGATCATCAGGAAGGCGAAATGGAATCGAAAAAATAAAGAACGGGAACAACATAGAGGACAAAATTAGTCCAAGGTCTGTCCCTGAAAATGTGGGATGGTCACTGTGCTGTAAGAAATTTTAATATTATCCACTCAGATTAGATATTCCAAGCATTTGCTTTCTTTCAGATTTACCTATCCAAATTCTGCTTACATCTCTCTTCTGAGTGCCTCATAACCCACCCACCTCATCCAATTTGATTTAATCATATAACAATAAAAGTTTAACTAAGTACAAACTGCACAGCATTATTAAGCACAGAATAAAAGTGGGTACTGTGTGCACTAATAGAGATTCCACCTTTCCAAAATTTGCCATTTATACTTCCAACTAGAATACTTCAAAAGAGTTGCCAAATATTTGCTACAGCAAAGGGATCTGAGCAGTCTTAGGTGCTCATGTGGCCTTTACTGTATAGTTACATGCAATAAATTAAAATGAGACAGTATGGTGAAATATTAAGATCAGTCTGCTGGAACGTGATGCTAGGTATTTGTGAAATTTACAAACATTTGGAGGAGTGTCAGAAAATTTCCGTTAGACTACATACCATCACACTCCACAAGTCATTGTTAACATCCTGAAAACCTAGAATCTCACATGTTGAAATTCTTTTTTATTTACTGATAATTCTGTTTAAAAATGTTGTCAGTGGCTTAGTTATGTAATATCGATTTTGTGATTAAAAGCAATGAATAAATTTTAAGGAAGTGGATGTAAGACAAGGCAGCCTAATTTGAATGGTACCATGGCATTTGATTGGAGGGACTGAAGGAAACCATGATTTCACTCACTGGGGCTTGCACTACCCCTCCAGTGTACTTCCACATCTATTTCTGTTGTTGTAGCCACTCTATGTACCAAGTGTTAGCAGCAGTAATATTTGCTAGTGACAAGCACTTTAGATTTGTTGACTTAGGTCACAGGGGGTTCAAGGGCAATATAACAGTCAATAGCATAAAAGAATCCTCACCAACCATGGGACTGTTGTGTAGATTTGGTATAAAAGTGAAATTAAAGTTATTCCCATACTTAATTACACTCCATGCCATGAAGATGTATGGGGACTGGAGCAACAGCTCCAGTATTTACCACTGGAATCAGGTCAAGGCTAGCTTCATGCCCCAGTCACTTTACCACGAGGAAAAAGCCAACAGAAAGAAAACTTCTGTCCTCACTAAGAACCAAAAAGATTTTTCTGAGTGTCTTCATGGCTACAGTATAAGAAAGGATAAGTGAGTAAAAATTACTTACTGGATTATAATGAACTATATACTGGTTTGTAGCCCTTCAGGTCTGGCTACACTTTGAAAATCTGTTTATTTAACCTATGAATTACATAGACAATAACACATGCTTGTTATCCACATTACAGGATAGGGTGAAACTTTTGCTCTCATCTGAGTTATGTGTGGATAAATATATGATGACTGGCAAGCTGTTTCATGTTGAAGCTTATAATGGTAGAGCTCCTATCATTTAACCATTTAAAAACATAAATATGGCAACATAAATTTATATTTGTTGGGGAAGTTTGGATCTTATTTCTTGTTCTACATCACAACACCACAACATAATAATATGAACAGACGTCCTCTTATTCTATACACATTTTTTCACTTATCTATGAAGTTACATATTCACATAAGTCCACAATCATACTTCTTTGGAATTTGTACATTATCTTCAAGTTCAATTAATTTTTATATGGCACAAACATGAGCCCATACATTCCAGGAAATGCTAAACTGACTGCTGGGGCAGAAATGTACAGTCATGAGCTCAAGCCCAGTACACTCAATTAACATTATTCACAAAAACTGAACAATATCTATCGCAGCTATCAAAGTTTACATTGTATTTACATGTATCACATATTTAAGGTAATGATTAAACTGGCAAGTTGCTGCAAGTTCAAACATACCTCCAATTATTAATTACTTCTCCGAAATTTTTTAGCACAGTAATAATTAAGTGTAACTCTCAAGTCTGCATACAAAGTCACCACCTAGCTTTACAATACATAACCATTTACACAGTTTTAAATTACACAGACAAAATTTTGGAATCGGTATTTTAACATCCATAAAAATGACTGACACACACCTTATGAAATAATGACGACATAATAATAATAATAATAATAATAATAATTACATTAGCACCATTCCTACCAACATTCACAATGCATGGTGTCATATCTGCTGCAGAAATATGAGAATACAGAAAACTAGGATGCCATAGTGAACACACACAAAACTATGTTCTGTATATAAACATAATGTTCAAACAGCACATTGTAACAATAATAAATATTATTAAATTCTGTGAAGTACTACTGGCCTTCTGACCCCTTCCCCCAAAACAGTCATTATTTGGAGTGCATCACGACACTGTGACAAAAATCAACCTAATATGGGACTGACTTACAAATATGTTGGAATCTTTCTTTGTCTAGTACCTGTTCTAAGAATCTGCAATGAAATCCTTTAGTTCTGTAGGTTACAGCTGTGTTTCATAGTAATATTGGTGTAAAATTTATACACCAAAATGTCAAAACTCAGAGCCCATATTCAACACAAGGTTCGATTCCTGAAGGAGATGTGATTTACTGTGAGGTAATCAGCACTGTATTTGAGCCACAGAGGCCGTGGTGGTGGTCGGTGGTTTGCTGCGTGCCAGTCTAATGTGTAGGCAGTGATGTCAAATATAAAAAAACTTAAAGCACAAGTAATTGCCAAATGCTTTCTGGGGACAGCATAATGTTCTGTATGTATGTGAATTCTGTGAGCTGTGACCAGTCAATAAATTCTGCATCTGAAAGCACATAATAATAAGAATGGCCCATATTATGGCATACAACCACACCTCATAACCTGGAACTGTGTACCAGATTGTTCTGGTACTTGTAGGCTTGGGTGACACCCCTGAAGGATTTGCAAAATGCAGTCTCAGTCATTGTGAGGTTGGGAAATTTAAAAAAAGTAAGATAATGCCCATCCCTAACCTATGTAGAATGCATTACCTTACATTGTTGAGAGGAGTATTGCATTTATGGCTTTCACTTCTACACGTTCATTATGCAAGCAAGATATAAATAATAATAATAATAATAATAATAATAATAATAACTACAGATATATAATACACAACAAAAATAACTTAGAAGTAATAAAATATTGCATTCAAATGAAATTAGCATTGTCAAAGACTGCTGACAGAAAAACAGCGCCACACAAAACTATATACATACATTCACTTAACTGCTGCAGTTGGGTACACATTTCATTTCTCTTCTCTCTTAGAGATACCATGTGTCTTATAAGTCACTTTACCAAGGCAGAGAAGTACTGTGATTATCTTTACTTGTGTTCAGTATTTTATTTGCAACAGCCACAAACAATGAACATGGTGGACAACCATTTGAACAATTTCTGTAACTCCTCATTGTCACTTTCTACTTGTGACTGTTTGTAAATAATGCACTGTTCCCCCAAAATGTGTGTACAGTCTTCATAAAGTGACTTTAAAGACTTCTGTGATCAGCTGTCTTCATAATGAACAAGTACAGAATGTGAACTTGAGGAGTCACAAAGACCAACATTATGCTGGCACAAAGAAAAACTTCTCAATATAAATAACATCAACACAAAGTTATCCTATTCTAGGACTTCAGTTTGACACCATTAGACTTAAAACTTTTTGATTTTTATAAAGAAAGCAAATAAATTTGAATATGAATAATTTTTATGTTTTGATATTTTGACCAGTAAATCACGGAAAGGAAAAACTTTATGAAGGAGAGGCTGTAAACCATACCTTCTCAATTACAAACTTGATGAAGGAGAGGCTGTAAACCATACCTTCTCCATTACAAACTTTATGAAGGAGAGGCTGTAAACCATACCTTCTCAATTACAAACTTTATGAAGGAGAGGCTGTAAACCGTATCTTCTCAATTACAGTATTATAACATTTAGGTAAACTTTTCTAAACAACTGTAAACTCTGTTATCATAACTGGTATTCAAATAGCTGATATTTCTCCAGATAATCTGACAGCATCTTTGGCAGTAACTTGCTTGTAAATATGATTTGAGAACTTTTTAAAACAGAAAACTTAAAAAAAAATGTTTAATTAAGGTTTACAGGTAAATTCAATAAGTAACATTAGGCAGGTACATAGAACCCTCGGCTGTCTGTGCCACACTGTATGAACATATAGCCTTTGTTCACTTAAAAATGGATCTGAATTTCGCAGAAGTAATGTTGCTAAGGTAGAGGTTGCAGCCTCTGCTGAGTCAGTGAAGCACCTTTCTTTACTTTCCCACTGATCTGCACTATGTCATTGTACAATATTTGTTTTAGCTATGGATGTTCAATGACAGACGAACAATAAACAGAACAACTGGTATGTTATTTGTGAAATATTGCATGTCACAGAAAGAGTTCTTAAGAGAAACATAATCATGAAATTGGAATTACCCTGATATTGAGATTTTGGTCTGAAATGGTGTCTGATTTTATAACAGTGCCTTTAACATTTTCAATTACAACTGTAGTTCAACTATACCAATACAAAATATAATTACAGAAATATATTCTAAAACAGAAACCTTACTACAGAGTAATAGCAACACAAATTTTTAAGAAAGGAATGGAACCAAATCTTTACCTTCACAATGCACAATTTCTTATCAATTTCACACCACAGTAAATTGTGGTACGCTGACATTTTTATCACAACCTAAGGGGTGACACATCTCTAAATTTTACTGTGTTAAGAAAATAATATGTTAATTTGTCTTAAAAACCCCAAAGAGACAGCAAAGGTTAGAGTCCATGCTTGTCCAAATTTCTTCCTCCTATAGAATACGGTGCTGCTACAAGCATGTGGGGACACTTAATGGTTGAAATTGTTACAACTTATTTAGACAATAATGTCTGATTGTTTTGCTTATTTTAATGTGGAACTACACCAAACTACAAACCATGCAGTTTATTTCTTCACTGTGATGCTGATTGTAACAAACCACACTTACAGCTTCTAGAAAGCAATGCTTAAAGCATAAGAATGTGTGATTTAAAGTTTTTCACTACCTGCTATAACAGTACCATTATACAGTGTGTTTGAATGATTATATGACAAATGTAACTAGAAATACAACACCATGAGTCCAAAGCATGCAAGATGCAGAAAAAGAAATATGTAAACAAGATGCTTAAATTACTTTTTCAGGACTAAATCTGAATGTGCTTGTGTCTAGCATGTTGAATAGGGTGATCTTGAATACCCTCATTTCCACTTTGTTCAACAATGCATGAACTCATATTGCATATTCTTACCATGTGTTAATTGTTTTTCCTGTACAGAGAATGTCCTGAAAAGATAAATTTTACTTCCAAGCAGAAAGGACAGCATAACAAAAAACAGTAACCTGAAATAATGATTTCAATATCTGCAAAATAATCTTGATGCTAAGGTTACATCAACACTTGGACAAGACAGAAGTAGAATATTAACCCTCAGGCGCCGAACGACATATATATATGTCGTGCTGTGGAGGTCTTTAACCCTTAGGCGACTAATGTCATATATATATGGAGCACCCATTCTTGATGTTTCTAGATCACACA
>Ga0268261_10004642_pt1 | contig 10311 bp, 7 predicted proteins | sample TergutNc150P1_FD_190353 | JGI IMG/M metagenome (GOLD analysis project Ga0268261, IMG submission 190353) | Nasutitermes corniger P1 segment gut microbial community from laboratory colony in Florida, USA - Nc150 P1 (SPAdes) (version 2) | ecosystem: Host-associated > Arthropoda: Insects > Digestive...
CTCGTCCAGAGGAGTCCTACCGACTGTGCTGCGTCGTTGTGTGTGATCTAGAAACATCAAGAATAGGTGCTCCATATATATATATGACATTAGTCGCCTAAGGCTTAATATAAAGCCACGGCTTTCATTAAAGTTATTTTTCAATCTACCTCAGTTGCTTCCTTCATAAGGCGGTCCATGTTCCGTCTAATATTGATGTAACACTGAAACAGATGCAGTGACCTGTCTTGATGCTACGATCTGCCACTGTTGACTTTTCAGTTTGTTCCAGACTTATTTGCCACGAGCGTTTCTTGCACCTCTTCTCGATATTCGACGTCTGGAGGCTCTTCGGAAAAGTAAATCAATCCTGCTCAGTTTGCTGGCGTTCCTGATCAGATGCCGAGAACAGAACATCGTACCTACTAGCATGAGATTAAAACATCAATGGATACAAAGGTCACTAGAAAATTCTTAAGACGTAAACCTTTGTATTGGTATGGAATAGACTAAACTGGAAGAGTTAGTACCTCGATCAAATTTCCTGACAGATCTTATTACACCAACATCTTGGGCTGGCTTCCTTATTATCACAGCATGACACATATGGGGGACAACTTCACTGCCCTACCGGCACACTGTACACTCACGTCCGCCACCTACAACCAGGAAGAGAAATTTGATCGCCTTCAGGACTATCCACAACCAACGAAGAATATAGATGCCGAGAAGGGAAAGTTGTTATAAACCTGCTACCGTCACCTATACTGAGATATGTTTTAACGCGAATAATTCTAACAGAAACACTGGCTTCTTATCCTGTAACCGACATGAAAACCAAGAAGCAGCACCACACACAGTGAGCCCACAAGCACTCAGCGGCTAGCCAATAACTTTAAACCAGTGATTCGGGCAGGTATATAATTGAAGCGGGCTAATATCGGAGGTACGGGTATTAATTTTCCTGACGACGAGAATAAAGTTGATTCCCGAAACCACAGTTTACTCGCCGGTCAACCACGTGAAGCGTCAGCTAGCCAGAGAAAATCTTAATGAGTTTAGTTGCCGTGAAAGCTGTGGATTATGTAGACGTAATGGAACTGCTTGCAATGCGCATAAAATAAATAATTCAGTATTATGTGCAAAGTTAGTCTATTCTCTGCTGTCGTCTATAATAAATTTATAATTATATCCATGATTATAAGCTTACAGTATGGCCTCGATGTCAGTGATCAAGGATAAATTTACGACAACTGTCGGTATATACCTGTATTGATTTTATTGATAAATACCAGGCTTTTGAAATGATTCTGCAGCGTTCACCACAGGCAAAGGTATTAACACGCACAGGCTGACGACGATGAGAAATTGTCGTTGTCATTGCAGAATAATATGGGGTAAGAATCAATAGTTTAAGAGAAGCATTTTTTAAGAGCTAAAACGCTACGGAATGATTTAGGAACGGCGATCCTCTCCAGGAGCGGTGTGCACGGGCAAACATGAGCTACGGGATGCGTAGTCATGCCATACAGCAATTTTAAAAGCAAAACTGTAAGCTGGAAACCGAAAAGCGTTGGGTTTTTGTGGACAATGGCACAGAAGCACAGAGGAATCCGATCTCTGGCAGACCCTTCCAGGTTTCTGCTTACATCCCGGACGTAGGGGGAAAGAAGGACGAAGAGATGGTAGTTGACGACCATACTATTAGTTGAGCATCTTTAGCGTCCTACAACTAATTCAATCAAAATATCCAATATATTTAGTCACCGAATTAGAATTTCAACCATATTTTAAGGCAGAAGGACGTTTCACATGAATTACGATTTTAATTATTTAACTATCATTAGTTTTAGTTTAAGCTAATTAGTCAATCTGTAGTAATTTAGGTATCTTGAAAAGGGATATTGTCACCCTTTGTTTGTTTTGATTATTAGTCAATTAGCTAATTAAATAATTAATTATAAGTTTTCTGTCTTTTGTCTTGTGTATGTATGTTTAATGTGTGCGTTGTTTATTGTCATTTACTATTTATGTTTGTATGTTGCGCTGTTTCTGTTTCTGCAATTTGTCATCTGGCTGTTGACTCGGCACTTTAATAAACATGAATTGAATTGAATTATTATTTGGACCGGAATAGCGTAGTCGGTATAGAAACTCGCTACGGGCTGGACGGTCCGGAGAGCGAATCCCGGTGGTGCGAGATTTTCCGCATGCGTCCATACGGGCACTGGGGCCCACCCAGCTTCCTGTACAATGGGTACCGTGTATCTTTACCGGGGTAAATAGGCCTGGGCAATGGTGTAGACCGCCCAACCCATCTAGCTCCAAGGTTGCAGGAAGTGTAGATTAATGTAGTTAACAAACACTGCTTTACACTGCGTCTTACTTGAATCCTGAGAGGACATTTATTAAAGTCGTCTTCCCAGCACCTGATGGTCCAAGTATGGCTGTGAGATGTCCAGAATGGAACTTCCCGCAGATGTTTCTCAGTATTGGCTCCTGGGTTGTTTTTGCTGAAATAAATATTCCCATTCGAATTTTTAATTGTCTTACGCAAATGCGTCAGTGTAAGTTTAGTTAACACTAACACCATGGAGTGTCACAAACATATAATAATTATTTTAATTCTTTACACGCTGTTAACGGAGTGAGCTCATATAAGACAGGTCGTGTCTGTCTGGCTGTCTATCTGTCTGTCAGCATATGCAAGATGTCGCGTCAAACTGCACACACACAAAGAGACGAAGTGTACTTTATTTTTTATTATTTAATTTTGTGCACTTATTGGTCACTTGAGGTCGTTAGTTTCCGAATGATAGTATGTCAAATTTATCATAATATGGTCAAATTTTCTTTATATGAAACATCCCCACAGGGGTAACCATCACAAATCTATGAATATTTTCAATCACAACCAACATACGCGTTGCAACTAGTTTCGACCCTGAACTCAGGTCATCATCGGCCATAATACAAGAATTCTTGTACCATGGCCGATGATAACCCGAGTTGAGGGTCGGAAATAGTTGCCACGTAACAAAAATTGTTCGTAAAACGCGTGTTCGTAATGACTGAAAATACTGATTGACATTATGGTCAAATTTGTCCCGAGTGGGATCCATTCGAATAAAAGATCTCCCTAAAACCGGTCAAGATAGAGGGCTCAGTGTTCGGTCACTTTAGATCTAACACTACGTGCTTTACATAAGTGTACGATGTATTTTAATTACGGGTACTCCATATATATGTAGAGATATAAGCAATAAAAGCTACGTTTCACCCTGTATCCAAACAATGCGCCAGCCAGTCACCACTACCACATTTCATGTTTCCAGTCGTTCAATATATTGTTTAGAAATGCGTGGATCTCTTTTGAGGACATTTCAGAAAAGCGAGATCCAGGTGCTGCTGGCCGTGAGATGGTTCCAAGCCATAACAGTCAACTTTCCGAGAAAACTCCTTATCAACTGGTGGCATCGGTTGCATAATTACATGGTATTTATGTGATGACTGTGAATGGAAAAGTGCAGAATAATAATAATAATAATAATAATAATAATAATAATAATAATAATAATAAGAAGAAGAAGAAGAAGAAGAAGAAGAAGAAGAGGAAGAAGAAAGACGAAAGAAGAAAGGTACAGAGAAACGCAACGTAAAAGTTGCTTCACGTGAAAAACAAAAAGAAAAAATAATGTTTTCTTCAAGCCTCTATATATTCTGCCGGCCGATTGTATCAGAATTCTTCGAGGGAAAAAGTGCAGGAATAAGAAGCATCTGGCCACTGCGGTCGAATGGATGTGTGTTTTAACACCTTTTGTTTCCTTGCTTGATCACCTGCCGTTGTGTATAAATAAGAAGTGTCAGTGAAATTACGGTTGTTCCACTGACACCAATCCTTTGGGCCCAAGCACTATATACTGATCCCGAGGACACTGGCGGCAGTATATGGTCCTGAGTGCTCGTTGGAGTCTAGCTTTAACCGCACGTCCCTCGTAATTGTTCATGCGACGCCATCGCACTGTCACTTTGCATGTGATGTCGCGTAACAATGCCAATGTGCTGCAGTACCGAATTATTTTTCTTATGAACGGGACTGTGCAGGTCCCTCTCGCTGCAGTAATGTAGGCGCTACACAGTGAGTGTGCCATGTTTAATAGTGTCCGATATTGAAAAATCCATGTTCAATTCGCGGTATTACTTCGGCTGCTTGTGAGGAAATGTTGTAATGTCGCCCTACCGAAGTAAGCTGTGGAATTCGTCATGGATGAGGAAAAAACCGTTCTGTGAAGAGTCACGAATTTCTAGCTACTCTCCTGGTCGTATCGTTTCATTTAATTTTCAGGCCCATTGGCAAATTTGCGAAAATTGGTTAGTAGCTTGGCAAAGTGTGTCCGTCCCTCTGTCTGTCACAACGGAACAACAGGTTCCCGCTAACGAACTTTCGTGAAATTTTATATTGATGACTTTAACTGAAATCTCCCTAGAAAATTAAATTTCGGTTGAAGACGGACAAAAAGAAAGAGGTACTTTAGGTGAAAACCTACATTATGGCTCCTTCCGTTACTGCTGCTACCAACGCTGTCATCGATAGTAGTCGAGAATAATACTGATCGACACCTGGTCTTGCCTTCAAGCACTTCATATGTTGCATAATTAGAGACAGTAATAACTTGCAATCGTAATATTTAATGTTTACTGTGTTTGAGAAAATAAAATTTGGTACGTACCTAGATTATGAATAAGCTTATATTTATAAGTTGTGTAGGAAAAGTTGTTTTAAAATCAGCAATTACAAAATACTTCGACTAGGTGAATATCTGAGTTTAAAATATGACCAAGAAATGTAACAAAATCGGCGTAGACATGTAAATAACGGGTTATGTTAAAGAAAATAGAATAACAACCCTAATAACAGCAATAATCTTTAACACGAGAACATTCGAAAATAGCAACAAAAAGTGGGATCACCGTGTATTAAATGTGTGACGTGCTGAGAAGGGTCCAGGTCGCGTGCCTCAAAGTTACGTTACATGCATATCTCCTGCCTTGTTACATGTGATGTGTATCTTCGAAAGAATGTTTCTGCAATGCACAGCATCTTTCAATACGATGCCTAAAAGTTTGTCGTGCACTTCTCAGTACTTTCGACAGTAATTTTATCCACTGAAACTCAATGGTTCAGTGGCCCTAGTGGTATTGCGTTTATTCACAGGAGCAAACTGAACCTACGTCAGCGACACGAGATCCTTTCTTTTGTCACTCTAACGCTGAAGACAGCCTCTGCTGACTGCTATGAAATGAATTACTATGATTGTGCAATTGCACTGTTAGGTACGTTCGCAGAATTCCGAAAATAGACATTCGTCACTTCTGTCCGTCCGCATGGAACAACTCGTTTCCCACTGGAGAGATTACCATGACATTTTATATTGGAGGATCTTCGAAAATCTGTTGACAAAATCCAAGTTTCATGTAAAACTGAAAACTGCTCCTGAAGATGGGCGATAATGTTACCCGAAACATGCACAGCAATCGTCAGATAAAATAAACTATGTAACATGTGCATCTTGTTGGGACTTCTATATTAGAATAACAAGTACTTTACATGAAGACCCCTGTACATTTATAGTAAGTAATACCTTGCTGAATTCTTCTCAGAATGAGAAATGTTTTACGCAACGGTTGTAGGGAAAATCAAAACACATTTCATGTTCAACATTTTTTTTCTCAGAAAATCGTTCCGTTTATGAAATTGTCGGCAAAATATGGTAGATCCAGACATGCCACAGGTGACAATGTAATGCGGCGCCGAAAAGAAACGACTTTCATGTCGCATAACTAAGACAAGTACACAGACGCCAACCCATAATATGTAATAATTACTGATTTTCTACAGAAAAATAGTTACGCGAACGCGCCTCAATATTATCTTATATACGTTGGCTGCCTTATATGATACATTAGGACTGCTGCGCAGGAAGTCTGGTCTGGAGCGACATCGAATTATTTTGAAAAGTTTTATCTTATCTAATAATGTCATGGCTCGGCGTGTGTGTTGTCCCATGATCAGCATGCACAGTACTGTCAACGAATAATTTAGGTTAGCACAACAGCGCGCCCACTTCACAACGCTTTACTATAAAAACATATAGAGTACATGTGTATTTGACAAGAATGATCTAATATTTATTTCATGCAAATGGGACTCAGCATTTGAAAGAACGCATTTGTGACAATGATTCCAATACCGGACAGGGGAAGTATTCGGTTGACATGATTACAAAAGAATAATTTTATCTGCTTGTAAGGAACCTGATGGGAAGGAAATTAACTGGGGACTCCATACATCCACACCTACATTTTGTACACCAAACACAGAAATTAATAACATGACGATCACGTTAAACTGTGAAGGGTGTTTTCAAATTCGCAAGTCGATTTGGTATCTAATGGCATTTCCTTAGACTTCCCATCAATTTCCACTAGGCGGATATTTAAGTCCGAATGTTATTACACGAGAGAAACGGCCTGCATTTTTCTATAGGGCTGAAATTATTCTAAAACCAGTCCAAAAACTACAAATTCTTCGAAACCAGTTAACTTATAAAAAGCAAAATTTTTACAAAATAGAAGGTAACAAAATTAATCCTCCATGATTAGGGAAGAAGGGAAGTTTGCGTAGGTGCTACTAAAAGAGTGGTAAAAGCTATATCAAGTAACGTATTACAGGTCGATGATGCAGATAACACATCAACATTAGTTTTCGCCGAAGGATATCATGCTTATTGATTTATTATTTTATTTATTTTATTATTTGCAACGCTCACAACAGACAAAGCGTTAAATTCTAGGACGAATTGGAAAGAATGTTAGAGAAGCTATAACGGCCTCTCTCTGTGGTACTATACCACATCCTTATGCATGGGGCTGAGAAAATACACAAAATATCTGTTAGGGTAGCCAGTGTTCAAACCGAGATATGAACACGTGTCAACACGTATAAGAAACGGCAATGTCACATATTCGACAACGATGTTATATTCGTCTATAGTTGTTGCCTAACGATTCTCATAGCCCTATATGTATGTAACCTACACCTAATGCTAAGAGCAACAAATGATTTTAACTGTTTAGAACAAGAAAGAAGGGTTACATTCGTTGGTCTTGTCGAACGATTAATACATTCAGATCATACCTTTCAATATTACTATGTACAGTTTCTAACAGATAGTACGAAAACGGTTAAAGCATTGAGAGGAAATATATAAATGAATTTCTAACACCTGTGTATACTGAATGGAGATTAAAAATGGAGATTTAAAATGCCCCTTCCTTTGCTATTAAAATTAATGCCAAAAATAAAATTCTCCGCTTGCAAATATCAAGTCACTCTACAAATATCGACTTCAGTTTAGCAAAGAATTCATAATACACTCTCTCTGTCACGTGACATGAGGAGTTTGTGTCAATAAATTCTTTGCAGAAATCTCACAAATTCATTCTGTAGATTCCGTACTGGGAAAGTCAGCAATTTTGAACTGTTACGAAATTCTGACATGTTATGAAGTCCGAGGGTCTATTCGTCTCAGAACAAATAATATACTTCTAGGCAAATCTTTTTATTAAATAAGTTCTGTCATAATAGCATTCCCAATAATCAGCACGAGGCAAAGTGACTCACCTTTCTTGCCTGATGGATAGTAACACAAATTGTGAAATTCAATATCAAGGCGATCTTCACATACATCATTGAGGTCCTTCCCACCACCACCATGACCCGACATACTGCGTGGCTCTGTGTGGCACTTCTCGAAAAAACGCAGAGCCCCAACTTTGCAACGTGTCGAGTTGTCCAGATAGTGGTTATCCTGTCACAGAACACTTGCACGCCGTCATTACATCAATTAAGCGCTGTTACTAGCCATCTAGTATCCCACCATTAGTTCGATCGTTGCACCCAATACGGAATACGAACACTTTAACGTTCTCTTTCGTTCTGAAGCTGCTCCTAACCCACTCGCTTTATCTGTTTGTGTTAGTGTGACGTAATTAACCCAACCAGAGCTCTTCAGTTAGCAACTCAGCGGTACGTACGAATGCGTGCGTCTTCGTCACAGCAATGGGTATTACGTCCCTGCTTGGATACGGTCTGGATTTTCAACGGGCAAAATGGACACTGGAATGCACCCTTACCAGGGCCCCAGAAAATAATATACTCGTTCACTCGCCACGACCGTCTGGTGGCCTAACTCCAGTGGCCGTGGGAAGCTACTATTCGCTCATTTAGTCAAGAAAGCGCCTACGTTTTGTGGAAAACGAAGATTCATTATAGTGTTCAAATTATGGCGGCAGTGAGCCCTGTTCTGAGCCAGGTCAATGCAGTTCAAAGTCTTGAAAAAACTGGCCTACTGAACGCCTAAATTATCATTACCCCACATCTCAGCTTGCGTCTACTTTATCAGTTTATTCAACTAAATCTGCATATTTATTAAGCATCTGTCAATACATTCCGTGTCTATATTACCGTTACTGCCGAAGTTAAGGTCCGAATATCACTGTGGGTAATCCCGCGGTCCGCTCAAGGATAAGGTAAATACTTGTTGACCTTGTTTAATGTATCCTGTATGTTCGTGACAGTACCTGTCTTAAATGTGATATATAATTAGGACACTACTATTCACACACAGTGATGAATATTTGACGGGCTGTTGTCTATAATGGGAGTCTCTCTATAGAATGAATCGGGCAGAAGAATATGTGGAGCTACAATTCCACCTACTAGTATCTTCGTGACGTGTGCAGAGACAAATCTGAAGCCTATTTATTGAGTCGGCTAGTGGTTGACGAAATGTGTTCTCCAAACTGAAGAGTTCTCATGTGATTAACACAGATACCAGATGCCTCAACCAACTGCGCTACCGCGCAGTTGGTTGAGGCACTGCGCTACAAGTCGGATGGTCGCGGTTTCGATTCCCGATTGTGTCCTTGAAATTTTTCATTGACATAATCCTTCCGGCCGCACTATGGCCCTGAGGTTGACTCAGCCTCTAACAGAAATGAGTACCAGAAATGTTTCCTGGGGGTAAAGGCGGCCGGTGCGTAGAGCTGACAAACTTACCACCTTCATGTGCCGATTGCCTTGAAACCTGAGAGCCTCAAACTCCTGGAACCCTTAGGGCCTGTCCAGGCCTGTAATGGGATCGCTTTACCTTTTACCAAGAATATATTCATACAATGGCAAATTACAGTCCTACCGCCAATACAGTCGTAGGAACTTTCGCAAAGCCACTGCCTAGACATTTTCTGAGGCTAACTGCAGATTGAGCTCATACCTACTCCTATTAATTTCCATCAGCATTATTATAACACATAATTCATTTATAAAATGCGCTAAAACCAAAAGGAACGTAAAAGTACGAGTAACATCATGAAAATGTGTGAGATTGTGTTTCTCACATCATCGTAACACGAATTGTTTACTACGACCTTTCTGACGTGAATTTCACACCAGGAGAAGATAGCCCTGCTAATAATCACTCATATCAATTTCCATCGGCGTTGCAATTACACATGATTCATTTTCAAAATGCGCCAAAACAAAGAGGAATATAAAACTACGAGTAATATTATGCAAATATGTGAGATTGTGATTATCACACATCTTCTTCACATGAATTGTTTACTATTGCCTTTTCTTTAACTTAAATTTCAATATTTTAGTTGTTATGAACAATACTATCTCAAAACAGATTTTAAAACCTAGACACCTTTCGTGAAGTAACCTCACTAGTTGGATTCTACATAGTTATTTGTCTGCATAAACCACCCATAAGTCACTGTGCTTGCTGAATATACCGTAGGTTACTGACAGCGAACACTTAAATAATGGATTAGATGAACGCCCGCACTCCTGACGCGAGATTGTTTATGGAGGTAGAGGGCAGAAATTCACAGTACCCACTCATCTATATAAAATAATTACGTTGCAATTTATAATTTAATTTTAGAGCTGATGTGTATAGATTTACACACATAAGTAGTATTTTTCCAGCTACATATTTCAGTTCTTAATGTTTATAGTGCTGGATTAGCCCACTCGGTATACTGATTAAATTATGGGCAAAATATTTTTCTTCTGCAAAACTTCAATACCGTTTCTGGGGACAACACGGCCCACGATTCAGTGATATGATATGATGATATGATATTTATTTTGTTCATTCAATCCAACTACATGGGGCCATAGCCCAAAGGATATAGAACATGTCACAATTTGTGCAACAAAATAAGGCAAAATGTATACAAGAAAACATGGAAAAGACAGTCAAA
>Ga0268261_10004643_pt1 | contig 10310 bp, 8 predicted proteins | sample TergutNc150P1_FD_190353 | JGI IMG/M metagenome (GOLD analysis project Ga0268261, IMG submission 190353) | Nasutitermes corniger P1 segment gut microbial community from laboratory colony in Florida, USA - Nc150 P1 (SPAdes) (version 2) | ecosystem: Host-associated > Arthropoda: Insects > Digestive...
TCAAGAATGGGTGCTCCATATATATATATATATATATATATATATATATGACATTAGTCGCCTAAGGGTTAAAGTATTCTGGGTTCCTAGGCCATGTCGAATTGCAAGCCGTGATCAGCGATTACTCTCCGAAACGTCGGTAATTATTTGCCGGTCGACACGAAACAACACCCTAGAAGACAGGCAGCTTAGTTTATGTCCTACGTCTGCGAACTTTGTAACGTAGCCCAGCCAAGAGGAACGACAGAGAATATATCTTTCATACCCCCTCCACCCGAACACGGGTAGAATCCACCTACAACACTATCGTATTAAGAATTAAGCCAAGGGACAAAAGTGAAGTCTCTGCACGTAATTACGCGCCACGTAATAAAGGCATATGGAAGCAGTGGGGGTATGGATCTGTGTATTAACCTCGGCTCAAAAATGTAATTAGTTGGTCAGGTTTAAGTTCCAGCCGTTTTATACCAGCAGAAACAGTCCCCGGTACGCGGTGCAAAAGGGGTTGGGCCGACCCCACTTCCGGACCAGACAGTGTGGAGAAGAGAAAAATTTCTTGTCCCACCGGAAATCGAACTGAGATTTCCTGATCCTACACCCCATATCCTAGTCACCATGTCAACTAAGCTGCTGCGGTGAACGAAATCCAAATAAAAGGCTTTGAACATTCCAGTGTTACTAAGAACTCCACAGCGGTATACCAACTTTCTAACCTTTCTACCTCATCTGAACATAATTTATCATGGGTTTCGAAATTTAATTTTCAATTTACACTCAACATACAACAATTCTGCTATTTCCAATAGCCAGTAGCCAGTCGCCAAATTCGGATTTTATTTATGATTTACTGCAGACGACTTCATATAATATGCCACGGGAATTATAACTGCCGCGAAACTCCCAAATTTACATAAGCAAATTTCCGATTTCAATTGCATTTTTTTAAATTTAATATAAAAGCATAGCAGTCCTTGTACAGGTCTGGACAGGCCCTGAGGGTTACAGGAGGTTGACGCTTCCAGATTTCATGACAATCCGCACATTATGGTGGTAACGTTGTTAGCACTACGCACCGGCCGCCTTTACCCTCATGAAATAATCCTTGTACTCATTTTTGTTAGAGGCTGAGTCGACCCCAGAGACACAGTGCGGCTGGAAGAATTATGTCAATGAAAAATTCCAACGACACCACCGGGAATTGACCCCGTGGCCTTCCGGCTTGTAGCGCAGTGCCTCGACCAAACGCTACAGCGTGAGTCTTTGATTTAATGTAATTCATATAATTATCTCAACAGGTACACAATCTGTCACATAACTCGATTTCGAGCTTATTTACCCGCCTTACACCCAACAAATGTCACTAAAATTCCCCGATTGTGTTTAATACTGTAATCTTCCTAATGTCCCAGTCTTTCATCGAATTTAATTTAAAATATGGACCGGTATAAAACGTTCTAACATTCGTTAATACCTGAAAATGCATTTGGATTTGTACAGCAGTTTATATTTATTGCAAAAATCACTTTAACCTTGAAAAAATACGGTATTTTCATCACAATAGTCCTAACCCGTTTCATCTGTGACCTAATCTAAACATCACTTACAGTCTAAACTTGACACAAATTATTCTCATTACACGAATTGTCACTAGATCCATATCGCAGCTCTACTGTAAATAAAGTGCCATCAGTGCTTACGTCTTTAAATATATGTAAAAAGGTAAAGCAATCCCATTACAGGCCTGGACAGGCCCGGAGGATTCCAGGAGGTTGAGGCTCCCAGGTTTCAAGACAGTCGGCACTTAAAGATGGTAAGGTTGTCAGCCCTACGCACCATCCGCCTTCACCCCCAGGAAATATTCCTGGTACTCATTTCTGTTAGAGGCTCAGTCAACCCCAGGGCCATAGTGCGGAAGGATTAGGTCAATGAAAAATTCCAATGACATCATGGGGAATCGAACCCGCGATCTTCCGGTTTGTAGCGCAGTGCCCCCTTTAAATATATGTAAACATGTACATTAATATGTGTGTGTATATATATATATACACACACACACACACACACACATATATATATATATATACATATACACACACACACATATATATATGTGTGTGTGTGTGTGTGTGACTTTCTGTTACGCAAGGTTACAACTTCTACATGCTGACTATGCCCCATTAATACAGGTAGCGTTGTCTGGCTGCTAACCGACATTTCTCTCTCCAGCAAACCCACACGAAATGGAGGCAGTACCTTTGAAACCTTCGTTGTAATTGAGGAACACAAGTTACAGTTACCATTATTAATTACTCACCGACATAGCAGAGCTACTGTAGATATAGCAGACTTGTCATTAAGGACACTTACTAACATGCAACACGTGTAACACATTTAATGTATAATTTACTGCACGACCACAGCTTTTGATTGATACGCCATTACATGACTGACTGCAGCGCACGCGTATCGCCCGTCTCCCAAGGTCGTGTGCTACTGCGCATGTTCAAGCCTGCCTTGCTGTGTAAAACAGGTTTTGTGTTAAGTAATGAAACTTCTGATCGTAAGCATTAGCGAATAAAAATGAGATCGGAATTTGATAGAATGTTGGGGTATTTTGCTGCGGTTTTAATACGTTGGTTTGAGAAAAGAAAGGAGTCAGGGGTTCGATTCCCGGCAGGGATAAGAATTATTTTCTTCTTTCCCAGAACGTCCAGACCGGTTTTGCCGCACAGCTGGTCTGAATGTTAGGACGCTGGGTGAGTCCTAAAGTTTCGTATTCAACCAATAATGGGGTTGTTTCCCCCTGGGATAAGACGGCCGAGGAGTGAAGTTGACCAGTGACCTCCATCTGGTGCCGAGATTAACCCATTGGCATACACAGACGTCCCTGAGACGGCCGGGCTCGCTAGGTCCATTAACCCTTAGGCTACTAATGTCACACACACACACACACACACACACATATATATATATATATATATATATATATATATATATATATATATATATATATATATATTTTTTTCTCTCTTTTTCTTTTGAGATCAGGGCTCACATCTGTCTGTGGGTGCACACCTGCCAGTATGTCATACATATTGACTCTGAGGCTGAAGCCAGTACAGTACTGGCAGATTCATTTCTGGAAAGGCAGTGGTGGAGAGTCACAATACATAACACTCTTGTCCCGTACAGGTAAAGATTTACATTTTAATGTCGCAGAATGATGTCCATGTTTCAGTCTTGGTTCTACTCACTCACTCTACTCTGACAGAAACTGTCAGAGAAGAAGTTATTTGCTTCTGTCATGTTTCCACAATTAAAATAATACCAGCTGGTTAATTTCTTCAGCCTATCGTCTTTTGACCCATTCCCACCCTGACTCCCGTGACTAACGAACACACAGTACCAGTATATTGTTATCTTTGTGGTGCCATTATGTCAGAGCTGCTGACAATGGGTAACAGATGAGAATGAGGAAGTGACAGACCAGTCACATGATAGTGTGACTGGAACCTGATCTTTTCAGGCCAAACATGACCCTTCTGAGATCAGAGTTAATGAAAGTACTTAGAGCAGGAATGCTTGTAACAGAGGTTTTTATATATATAGTGGAGTTACAATAAGTGCCATGACTGCTACAAGATGCCTCTAAACAAAGGTTAGTCCAGCAACACAGTAATGTGATGCACCAATGATAAAGGTTCGATCAATTATCTGCATACCAAATACATTAAAGCATTATACATGCAAAATTCTTTACGTGTGTGACATTTTTGTCTTTATTTCATACGCAATTTGTAACAAAAGAAGTGGTGTCAGTAAATTCTTAGTGTGAATAAAGAATAGAATTTCCTAATTTCTTTATTCATGGCCTGGATAAACAATTATGATATTGCATTTGAATCAAACTTCTACATTTCTCCAGTGAAAAACCTGCCAGTGCTACCTTGTAAACTAAGTGGAAATTATATTTCTAATATTGAATTATTAATTCATAAATTTCTCTAAAAGAATATGTTCTAACAGATGACAGTAAAACAGTGCTTAATTCTCTTTTAGAGTCCATTTGAAACGCTCTTAATGGCATTTCTCCATTGTGGTATTGTTATGTTGGAGAATCACCAGTTCACTCTACATATTCCCACCTTATGTAAACATTTCTTATAACATTTTACAAGCCATTGAACTCTTTGATCAAGATAACTTTACCTCATCTTTTGACAACCATACACACATTCACGTACACACATATAGTTGGTATGATGCATCCTACAGTTTTGTCATGTTCATATTTCAATATATAAATATATAATCATATGGAAAGCAAGTTCTGTTGGAAATGTAATACTTAAATACTGTTAATTAAGACACTGTTTACAGAGATGAACACTACTGTTGAACTTGTTTCTGTTCATCTACCAGCCTGTGTGTCTGCAGTAAGAAATTGTTACTAAATAATTTCCCAGAATTTTTTTTAGTAAAAACTTGTTACATGTAAGTGTGTTTGGAACAACTGAGGTCTGCTAAACAGAGTATGATTCTTTCTTGTAATCACAACTGCTCATTTTAGTGCAATGTTTTTAAGAAAGAAAAGAAAAGCAACAAAAACAAAACTAGTACTTCTCATATAATCTTCTTGACGTTTTAGTCTGGTAAGACTTATACATAACACAGTGGCTGATGATGATATATATATATGAAATATGCAAAAAAAATGTGAAAGTTAATATTTAATGAAATCAGACTTGTCCTTTGTTACATGTCAGTCACCAGTTCCACTGCTGACATTTTGAACAATGAAAAGACACAGATATATTGGCACACTGATAATGGGGGGAAAACAGACTCATTTTATCTGTGCAGTTGTAATTTATATATAGTTTGTAAAATGCTGTCCTGCAATGAGAATAAAAAGTAGGTAATTGAATAATAATTGCAGATATGAACTCCACTGTTACACAGTCAGGTTCTTCTCCTGGGGTGCTATTATTATGTATACCACATTGTTCAGAATGTCTGTCTTTTAATTTATATGAAGATGATGATGATGATGATGATTGATGCTGATGATGATGTGTATATATAGTGCTGTTGTGTCCTGTTTTTTGACACTTGTTTTAGAAATGGCAGTAGTGACAGCTTGTTACTCTGAAAGAATGAATGAAGAAAAATGTTCACTCCAGAAATCTTCCAAAATATCCCAACTAGTAATAATTATAATAAAATGTAGTCTGTATATATGTCTGGGAGGCATTTGTAGACAGTTCCTAGAATCCACAATAATGCTTTATTTAGCCCCCATGATAGTCTGATTTGGAAGAAAGAGGAAACATCGCAGTTAAGTGTTGCTGTGCCATTTCTCTAACTGTGCCCCTTTGTCAAGAGGTAAAACCAACTTGTGATTTTAGATTATTTATATGAAAACTGTAGTTTTAGGATGTAGACCCTACATGAATAATGCTTTTAGAGTGTTTGCTTTGGAAAAGATGAAATCACACTATTCATAAACCCATCCAAGTCTACAGGAGAAGTAATGTTTTTTAAGTTAATGGTCATTATGTATTGTAAATATGACAGTGATATCAGTCACTGATTTTATGATTGTGTAAGATATATTATGAGTCCCTCTAAAATTTGAACTTTATTTACAGCTGCTTATGCAGGTTCCCATTTTTGTAGATACCATCTTATCCTTTTTGCTCTTCGTCTTATACCTCAGGTATAACTTTGGAGTAATATCGGAGAATTCCCTGTAGTCTTGAAATGGTGGCCTACCTAGGGCCCAAAGTGGGTGAGAAACTTCATCAGACATTTTTCCTGGTTTTTGTTAAATAAAAGGAACAAAAATTTGTTGCATTTGACTTTGTTTTCAGGCACCAGGAACTGTGTGGAAGGTATATTTATTCCCTTATTCATATTTGTATGCAAATGTGACAAGCAGTACAGTCCTTTCCACATTTAATGTTATCCCTTGATTCCTTACCAACTCCTTTTTAATTGTGAATGCCGTTTCAGTCAGAGTAAAGTGTTCACTTCTGCAGGTGCAACTACATGAACAACAGCAATGCACACTTGTCAGTGTGTTCTGTTTTGCCCCATTGTTAAAGCATTTTAGAAAATGGAACAAATTTTGTACATGATATACCCTTACATATGTTTGCAGCATCAGCAGCCTGTTAAGAATGTGGTTCAGTTTAAGTGGGGATAGTAAAATACATTCAATAAACATTTTTATGACCACCTTGAAATAAAATTGCATACAGCAGAGATTTATATGGTATAATTATGCTGTGGTTTTGTAATGAATGTCAATTCTGACAACTATTTAAGTATTACAGTGAAACCTCTATATGACGTTCCCCATGTAACTCTTCTTTTACTGAGAGGTCACTTCTGTGGTCATAACAGGAATATATACATGAATATACTTTTTATACATTTATTTAAATTACCCAAACCCATTTTCCCACATGAAGATGAGGTTTTCTGTTTCGTTACAGTTTATTTCTGTTGAAGCTGCATTTCAACAGAAAAGTTATAGCTGCATCATTGAGTATGTGATAGTAGCTGGGTCCTATGTGCCTATTGTTTTTGTCTAACCAACATTTGATGCACATCTTGTACATAAGACGTTACAGTACATTCTACTACGCGTTTCGGCGCACGTCAGCACCGCCTCGAGGAAGTGGGGAAGTAGTGCAAAAAAGCTTTGGCATTCTGGAAATTTATGTAATAATTTTAATGACTATGAATTCCATACTGTGACGACACTTTGGGCACGGTACGCCACGTCATGGTCAAAGAGTATATACTTCGAGGCGATTGTACAATATGAAACAAACGTCTAGTGCCTTTGACAAATTTGTGACCTGGAAATATACGAGTCATATATGGTCTGTGGCCGAGGGCAAAGTGTGGTGTATTCATACTGCAAATTCCGACGCATGTCGTCTGTGCGTTGCTCGTACAATGACACGTGGGCGTGGCTTGGAAACTTCTCCAATAACAATGCACTTTTGGAAATCAGGATTTAAGTTCGCATTCGGAAGAAACAAAAAAGGTAAGGTTCTTGGAATTCTTAATCAGTTGAAAAAACTGAGTAAATCTAATGATGTGCATGCACAAAATAATACGTTTTTAAGCAGTACAAAACAAGCTACTATTACCGCTGAAATTTCGCGTTGCAGAAGGTGGCGACATTACGTTTATACATTAATGGGTATTTACGTGTATTAAAATGTATTTGTATAGTGCACGGTGTTTACACAATACTTGGCCGTAGTATTGGATGCACATGTAATTTCCTGTTAATTGATGTGTAGCAAAGTATATTTTCAAGAAATGCAAAATGGTGGCCTTCCTTTGTGATCGGTGTAAAGAATAAAATTTAATTTATTCACATTCTCTGCATCCTCAGTAGGAGTAAACGAAGAATGTAGAACATGTTAGGGCCTAATCTAACACTTTACTTAAATACAAGTACGTGGTTTTACATTACTCAGAACAATTTTGAGGTACTTTTTTCTTGCAACTACTCAGTTTTTAGCGTGCCAGGTTTATTAGGATTTTCAATGAAGGCAGGTTACTGTTTAGACTAGGATTGAGCATAATAGGCACTTCTAAACCGGTACCTTAAAACTCCTGTATTTCGTGATTGAAATTTTTTACATTCAGGGGAATGTTACTGAATAACTGGGCTGCAGGATAGTACGTAAACTTTGCAACTTGCAAGGCTTAGTATTCGGCATGTAAAATTGTGTATTGTGTGTACTTGAGTGTTTTGGAAATTATTACATCCCCACAGCAAATTGTAATGTGAAGGGTGCGCATACGCTGGCAAGTGCAGGAATTTGATTGATTTTTATTTTGTTCATTCAATCCAACTACATGGGGCCGTAGCCCATAGGATGTAGAACATAGGAATATTGAACTTTCTAAATATTTACGTACAACACCCCCTTTAATGCTTCTCATTATTCTGTCGATAATTCTCGGTTTTGGTGTCGAGTTTCCCGAGTTGTACATAAACGATTCCGATCCAGACTGTCAATTTGCAGTCCTAACCTATACTGGCCGATGTTATTGGTATCATGTCCTGAAAGAGACCAACTTCGAAACTGCCTTGACAATGCACTTGCCGAGTTGGAGAACTGGCTTCAAGCAAATAAACATATTAAACATAACCATGTGTGTCACAAGCAATAAAATATATTTATATTAATTTAAATGTACGTTATGGTAATGAAACAATCAAATTCGTTATTACAACAAAATTTCTTGGTGTGCATATTGGTAATATAATAATAATAATTTATTATATTTTCAAAATATTTCAAATTATGGCATTGCTGTTTAATTACTGTTTAATTCAAATTAATTGTGATTATACATATGTTTGTCATATATGTTATATGTGATTGATGATTATTTCTACATCAGCATTGGTCCTTTAGGCCATGTAAGAATTATTGGTGATTTTTGACTGAAAATAAGTAAACTTAACTGTTTACATCTCTATTGTCGAGAATGTTATAGTCTCTTTTATGTGTATTCAGTTACGACTCATGGCTTAATATACTACGTATATGCGAAGGAATTGGGACTGTGCTTTCGCTTCTTATGTTTTGTAGGATTCATTATAAAATGTATATATGATACACTTATTTTATGTTTACACTACATTGCATCATGACAAGCTCAATATCCTGTTGGTTCGGTTTTTGACCTTGTATGGATTGACAGTGCACAATAAATGAATGAATAACTTAACCTGATAATAATATATCGAGTGTATATATCCATAGATGTTTTCAGCATGTTTTGCCACGGTGGCAGTTATGGGCTGATGATAACAGATACTTTATATTTTCATTTTACTTTGTCTTTTTGAGTTAGCTTTTGGGGCAGTGGGGCAATTTTTTGGGCAGCAGGAACATCTTTACTTCTAAAAGAGAATGATTACAGTATTGGCACGTTTAAAGAAAAGTCTTTTGTAGGGAATTATGTATTCGATTCATTACACTTAATTTTGGCGATGATTACATATTCTCCTTGTAGACAGCAAACAAATTCAGAAATATGCAGTGTAAATGAGACACAGATGTTTTCCTGGTGTCAGAAGCTAACGATGTTGCCAGACGGATGTGTGTTGCACAAGGACAAGAAGGTTTTTCATCTACGCTTGAAATCACTGCCCATGATGTAAAAGTGCTTAAGAGTGAGCACTGAAAGATTTTGTTTCAGTTCATTCCTTGTATCTTGTTTTTATGAACTGCCTATAGTCATTCAGGAGGCATTTAGTGAATGAAACTTTGATTAACTTAAATGAGAAATTAATTAGCATCTATGATGTCAGAAATATGAGCTATGTGACAAAGCAAAGTATTGGACTTGTTTGCTACCCGTTGTTTAAAACTTGTAGCTGGCATAGAACAGAAATTTATGACAATGTTTAAGCAACCTGTTATGTAGAAACATGGAATGCAAATGCAATTTGTCAAGGTATTTTTAGGTCCTTCTGGCTGGAGTATAACAGTATACAACTTACATGCTATGTATACTTGTATGGGGTTCATGTATGACCAGTTGTGTTGTTTAACGTGGCATAGTCAGTGGTTTAAAAACAGACATTCAGAGGTATGAGTCATGCTGTAACAGTGATTGATAAGATATGAAATTGTTGTATGTACCTGTAGTTATATGTGTATGTTTGTTTATTTGCAGACTGTGAGGTCTAGTCCATTGAGACCCATTAGAGATGTTACTGAAGCTGAGACATATCAAGCTGCAGGTGTTGAATTTATGGAGAAGCATCAGTGCGAATGAGAACACAAAGGGGTGCTGAAAGAATGCCAGTAGTTATGTGAGCTACTGACATGTTTGATAAGGTAACAAAATGGGTGTTATGTCCTCCTGACAATACTATGGCCAGATCTGAGGGGAACATTCCTTTTTTGCCTTTACAACTTTCATCAAACAGTAGGCTGATGAAGATCAAACAGAGGGAAGTCTGTTTTCTTTGGCCATAATGTCAGAATAATCTTATACAACATGAACCAATGAAATGCATACTTTTCAAATTAACCCATTGGCATACTACTTTTTATAACACATGGCGCACCTATATATATATATATATGGAGCGCCTATTCTTGATGTTTCTAGATCACACACAACGACGCAGAAAAGTCGGTAGGACTCCTCTGGACGAGTGATCAGCTCGTCGCAGAGACCTCTACCTGACAACACACGACACTCACAACAGACAAATATCCATGCCCCCGGTGGGATTCGAACCCAAGATCTCAGCA
>Ga0268261_10004644_pt1 | contig 10309 bp, 5 predicted proteins | sample TergutNc150P1_FD_190353 | JGI IMG/M metagenome (GOLD analysis project Ga0268261, IMG submission 190353) | Nasutitermes corniger P1 segment gut microbial community from laboratory colony in Florida, USA - Nc150 P1 (SPAdes) (version 2) | ecosystem: Host-associated > Arthropoda: Insects > Digestive...
GTGAAGTGGCCAAAGAAAGTTGCATTTTGGCTTATAAATTGTGCACTTTTCAATTCTTTTCGAATTTATCAAAAACTAAACCCTACATAAAAAATGAGATACAAAGAATTTCTGCTACAAGTGGCAAAAGACTGGGCTAGAGATAAGGTGGAGACAGATGCAGCACGCCCAGGAATATCAGCCCAAACCCCTCGTGTGCCTCATGAGGACCCCCCTGGGAGACTTTCGGGTGATATGCGGAAACAAGTGCTAGAGAAAATTGTTGGAAGTAAACGGGGTAAAAGAAAATATCCTGCTAGAAGGTGCCATGTTTGTGCTGCCCACAAACAAAGAAGTGAAACTTGGTACATCTGCAAGTTCTCCTTAGTGCCACTCCACAAGGGGTATTGTTTCCAGAGGTATCACACCCTCAAGCACTACTAGGGTCTTTGGTGAGTATTTCCTGAAAATTTCAGTTCACAAAAATAGTTAGCGAATTTGTTATAAATTTTTAAAGAAACACAGTATAAAAGTTGATTAAAATTGTTTAAACCCCGGAAACGGGCGTTTAAACAATTCAAATAAACCCGTCCTCAATGTGTTAAGTGACATTTCAGCACTAGGGCAAAAAATGTGAGAAACTTGACTAACAAATTGTAGACTGATCAGAAGCCTTGCTGATTGGCAGGCAGGTTCCTTGTGAGTCTCACTTCACCACTTCTAGTTAGCTTTTCAATTCTGGGCATTCAAGGGGCATTCCAAGGTCATGAAGTGTGTGTCAAGTTTAGTGCAGGATTCCTAGAAACAACTTTTGTAATGCTGTGTTTGTCAGGTTTATTTGGCACCTGGCATTGCCAAATGATGGTTGTTATGAGGATGTTAGAGGCTGTTGAGTTGGAAATAGAAGACAGTTGTACACAGGATGTGATGGATGCCTGAAGTGCATAGATGTTAGATGTGAGGGTGGCTGAATTGTGAGTTTTATGTGGGGTATTGTTTGCTTCTTTATTTGTCTTTGTAGAATATGTTTTGTTGTAAATTGTTTGATTAGTTCATTGCCTGCCAATAGACTGATGGGGATGTAATTCATGACCATTAGGTGTGACTGAAGTTTGTGGTATTTTGTCTGCTTCTATAGCAATAATGATACACAAACAGGTATGTAACTAACGGTGCAAAATGAGTTCAGAATGCAGATTGTTACAGAGGCCATTAGTGTCATAGCTACAAGCAGTTCAACTTTCACATGTTTATATCGGTCAGTATGAGTTGTACAGCCATCGGACTGCTGTCTGAATTTGAAGCTGGAAATGTTTGCATTTTTGCATCCAACTCCACCCCACAGACCACAAATTTCAGCATTCGAGCTGGAATTAGGTTCAGTAAAGTTTAGCATAATTTTTCTTTAGGTTCCTGTGATTCGCTTTGTTTCCGGTTATATTCAATGTAGTACAGTTATACAGGTTCCTCTTGAGGTTCTTTATCTTATGGATGTGAGTCAGACTAGCTGCTACATTCTTAATATGATTCATTGCTGTAGTGTTTTATTGACATGCTGTATCGCAATACAGTCCTCGTCAGTGCATATTGATGAGTTCCAGGTTACTAGTTTTGGCTTGTTAACCTGGCAATCTTTCATTTGTGTTGCATTAGCCTCTTTTATAATATAATGTTTGAATAAAACACAACAGGGAAAAATCACCTTAATATTACACTTGTTTTTCAGTCACTGACTAATCACTCCAATACGTTGTTTCATTTTCAGTTCTGTATCAGAAGTTATACACCTGAGAAGTGTAAAGCCAACTTAAGTTATGCTGTTTTATGATAGCAGATGGCAGTGTTTTGCTTGGCTGGTTAATCTGACAGTTGTAGCTGTTTACAGCTTATTCCCTTATTTCTGATGTTCCACAGTTGACAGCATTCAGTTTCATGTGGCATGTTGCACTGCAGTGTCATGCAGTTGGAGATATATTACTAACATTTCCCTTGTTCAGTTACTACCATTAAGTGATCCAAAATGGCTCCCATTTAACACACACACACGCAATATATGTGTTATGAGGGTGTGTGTTGTTCTTCCATCATTTACAGAACACTGTTCAACAAGTTTCAGAGACATGATGGAGTGTATAATTCTGTATTGAATAATTTTGTGCCTTTGTAACACTTGTATCCATATCATTCCTCTTTCCTGTTCATATTAATGTCAGATACTACATTAATATTGTTGATATTAATACTAATTATGTTTTTTTATCAGAATACTGTAACTGAACAGCAGGCAGCACATGCTGAAGGGAAACAATACACATGTGACGTGTGTAAGAAGTCATTTGCTCTTCGTACTACATTCAAGAGTCACTGGCGCACACACAAACAGGAGTCTCAATACTCAAGTAATGTGTGTATTGAGTCATTCTATGATAAGAATAATCTGAACAAACATAAACAGTTGCACACTGGAGAGCGTCCGTTCTTTTGCAAATTGTGTAATAAGTCCTACGGTGATCAGAGTAAACTGAAGAAACATCAGAACATGCACAGAGATGATGGAATACGCAATCGTCCATATAGCTGTGGTGTTTGCAAAAAAGCATTTCTTAGGGAGTGTAATATGAAGGAACATTATCAGCGTGTGCATTGTGAAGTGCGTCCATTTAGATGTGATATTTGTGACAAATCATTTGCCATTCAAACAGATTTTAAGCGTCATAAAATCATGCATAGTGAGGAGCGACCATATCAGTGTGATGTGTGTAATATGTCGTTCCGTTACCTGAATGGTTTGAAAGAACATATGTTCAAGCATAATAATGACTATCCATATACCTGTGATTTGTGTGGTAAAGGTTATATTTGTCAGAGCAACCTAACAGTACACATGCGTGTACATACTGGAGAGCGTCCTTACGTCTGTGATGTGTGTGATAAATCCTTCAGTGGTCAGAACCTTCTGAAGGAGCATCTTCGGCGCTTGCACAGTCATGAGGATCCGTATAGCTGTGATGAATGTAAGAAAGCATTTGTTACTAAGGTTGAGGTGAAGCGCCATTATCAGCGAATGCATGTTGAAGTGCGTCCATTTAGCTGCGATGTTTGTAACAAATCATTTGCCATTGAAACAGATTTTAAGCGTCATAAAATTATTCATACTGAGGAACGACCGTATCAATGTGATACGTGTAATATGTCATTCCGTTACATGAGTGGTTTGAAACGACACATATTGAAGCATAAGAAAGACTATCCATATACCTGTGATTTGTGTGGTAAAGGTTTTAGTTGTCCAAGCAAACTCAAAATACACATGTGTGTACATACTGGAGAGCCTCCTTACATCTGTAATGTGTGTGATAAATCCTTTACCCAGAAGAGTGGTCTGAATAGACATGTTCATCTCCATACTGGAGAGCGTCCATACATCTGTCATGTGTGTGATAAATCCTTTACACGGAAGAGTGATCTGAATAGACATCTTCGTCTCCATACTGGAGAGCGTCCTTACACCTGTGATGTATGTAATCAAACATTTGTTGATAAGCATGCTCTTAAGGTACATCAGGTCGTTCATACTGAAGAGCATCCATTAGTGTTTGATGCTTGAAAACAAATCATTTGGATGCAGGAAACATCTTAGTGGACATTTTTGTCTGTGCTCTATGATACTTCTGTAGTGCTATATTTTGTGTGAATGATTAAGAATGTCTGGCACAGTTCCTAAAATGAAACTGAGATAAAGTGACACAAAACTCTTACAGTTGTACAAGATATCGGTGAAGCTTGGTGTCACCGTCTGTTATTTGTATTGAGCTGAAAAATTTCATTGTTATTATGAGGCATTGATTAATATGGTGAATGCAAATTATTCCCACACTGGGGCTAAACTCTGCTATGAACTCCAATTGTGGACCCCACTACAGACCTGCAATCACCAATGGACTTGTGTGTGTGTTTATATATATATATATATATATATATCGCAGGACAGTTGTCTGCTAGCTGGCGGCAGACAGAATTGGGATGTTTGTGGGTATTATAGTAGATGTGCAGTTACAATATTTTATGCTTTGTACCATTTCTTTTCATCTCATTTGCTCTCCACTTCCACGGTGCTTTTCATTGTTTTCACACTATAAAACAAAATGGCCACTCTAGCTTGGATTTGTATATAGGGGAAGCCAGAAGTCCTGTGAATTTGAGCTAGAAATATGCTGCACTGTCCTGAAAGTATGGAAGTTCCACAAACGAAACCCTTCAGGTGGCTTATGTGATTTCGTTCATGTGAGCGTGCCTGCACGCGCGTGCACACACACACACACACACACACACACACACACACACACACACACACACACACACACACAGTGCTGTTCGTTCATTCACTGACACTTCCACTCAGACATAAATTTATGCTTCCTACCAGTTAACAGGAACATTTTACTGCAGCGGAATGTAACAGTAACACAGTACAGTTTTATAAGTCCTGAACTATCATTTTGTGGCTGTAATGTAACTAGCACTAGTGTTGCTACCGCCTCAAAAATGTGGGTGCCTGCCATTCTTTTATTACTGATTGGTGGGAAATAAAACTTAAAACGCTGTGTAGGTTTGACCTTCAAATATACATGAGATTCTTGTATCATGAAAATGGGTGAACTGTTTCAATAGAAGAAGTGAGAGGGCACACAGACAACATGGAAATAAAATGAGCCTAACACTTGGCTATCTTGAGAGGAAAGTACTCTAAAATTTAATATTATGTGCCCTTGTTTGTCTCTGTGTCTCTTGTATTCATACATTTATATCAACTGATCGGTTTTCACAAATCCTGGTACAACTATTAGGATATCGTTAGACACAACACCAATGCCTTAAGGTTTAATTTTCTATACTCAGTAATAACAAATTCGAAGAGACACGAACTTGTGAGGTGTGAGCAGATCCTGGAATTGTGAGGTAGTGGGGAAATTTTGAAACTTTTGTAAAGGTAGTATATTTACAGAATGATAAGGAACAAGATGGCGGCAGTACAAATGTTTGTGTAAGATTTCTGCATCTGATGATAATGAACCACTGCATTTTGGAAAGTGAAATTTCATGTGGAGGTAAATTATAACATTTCTAAGAACTATGTGCAAAATAATTTTTTACAAGTATTTAAACATGAGTTATTGTTAATTCAGTCTGTGTGACTATTAAATTAAATTAAATTCTTGGACTCAATGTCATGCATTCAGATCTATTCATATTTCCTGCTTAGCTGAGTCAATAGGCCACCAGTGACCAGCCTGTTGACTGGATAATGGAGACATCCAGGTCAGAGTGACGGAAAGTCTAAGCAATTATTTTCTCCAAAAATGCAGCCCAGTTCTCTGCCCACACATTTTCCTACTCAAAAAGCATCGAGGTCTTTTCACAGGGTAAGGCAGCCGAGCCCTGAAGCTAACACCTCTGTTCCTTCAGTGTCACGGTTGAAAATTAGTGCAGCTAGCTTTACGTCCACACATGGCATGGTGATGATATCACCATTGCTGTAGTTTCTGTATTAAAGTTTATAAAGGGAAGAAAAGGGACAAAATGCAACTGTACAGTTGGTATTACAGTAACATGTGGCTGGGAACAACTGCAAGTTTGTTTTCTAAGGTTTTGTTGCTAAAGGAAATATGAACCTCCTTAAGCGACATTTCAGCACTAGAACAATGATTGTGGGTAACTTGACTAACAAATTTTGCACTGATGAGAAGCCTTGCTGATTGGCGGGCAGGTTTCTCATGAGACTCACTTCACCACTTCTAGTCGGTTTTTCAATTCTGGTCGTACAAGGGGCATTCCAAGATCATGAATTGTGTGTCATTCTATATGACTTCAGTTTAGTGCAGGATTCCTGTAAACGACTTTTGTAATGCTGTGTTTGTCAGGTTTATTGGGCACCTGGCGTTCCAGAAATGATAGTTGTGAAAATGTTAGAGGCTTTGGAATTGGAAATAGAAGACATTTGTACACAGGATGTGATAGAAACCTGAAGTGCATAGATGTTAGATGTGAGGGTGGCTGAATTGTAAGTTTTATGTGGGGTATTGTTTGCTTCTTTATGTGTCTGTGTAGAATATGTTTTGTTGTAAATTGTTTGATAAGTTCATTGCCTGCCAATAGACTGATGGGGATGTTATTCTGACCATTAGTTGTGACTGAAGTTTGTGGTATTTTGTCTGCTTCTTTACCAATAATGATACACAAACAGGCATGTAACTAACGGTGCAAAATGAGTTCAGAATCCACATGGTTACAGAGGCTATTAGTGTTATGGCTACAGGCAATTCAGCTTCCACACATCTTTACATCGGTCCGTATTAGTTGTATAGCCATCGGACTGCTGTCCGAATTTGAAGCTGAAAACGTTTGCATTGTTGCAGCCACCTCCATCCCACAGAACACAAATTTCAGCATTCGGGCTGGAATTAGTTTCAGTAATGTTAAGAGTCATTTTTTATATAGGTTCCTGTGATTCCAATTTGTTTCAGGTACTATTCACTGCAGTACAGGTATACAGGTTCCTCTTGAGGTTCTTTATCTTATGGATGTGAGTCACACTAGCTGCTACAGTCTCAATATGATTCATTGCTGTAGTGTTTTATTGACATGCTGTATCACAATACAGTCCTCCTCAGTGCATATTCATGAGTTCCAGGTTACTAGATTTGGCTTGTTAACCTGGCAATCTTTCATTTGTATTGCGTTAGCCTGTTTTATAATATAGTGTTTGAATAAAACACAGCAGGGATAAATCACCTTAAAATTACACTTGTTTTTCAGTCACTGACTAATCAATCCAAAACTTTGTTTCGTTTTCAGTTCTGTATTAGAAGTTATACACCTGAGAAGTGTAAAGGCAACTTAAGTGATGCTTTTTTATGATAGCAGATGGCAGTGTTTTGCTTGGCTTGTTAATCTGACAGTTGTAGCTGCTTACAGCTTATTCCCTTATTTCTCATGTTCCCTGGTTGACAGCATTCAGTTTTATGTGGCATGTTGCACTGCAGTGTCATGCAGTTGGAGATATATTCGTAACATTTCCCTTGTCCAGTTACTACCATTAAGTGGTCCAAAATGTCGCCCATCTAACACACACACCCACACAATATGTGTGTTATGTGGGGGTGTGTTGTTCTTCCATCATTTACAGAACACTTCAACAAGTTTCACAGACATGATGGTCTGTATAATTCCATATTGAATAATTATGTGCCTTTGTAACACTTGTATCCATACCATTCTTCTTTCCTGTTCATATTAATCATGTCAAATACTACATTAATATTGTTGATATTAATACTAATTATGTTTTCTTATCAGAATACCGTAACTGAACAGCAGACAACACATGCTGAAGGGAATCAGTACACATGTGACGTGTGTAAGAAGTCATTTGCTCTTCATACTACATTCAAGAGTCACTGGCGCACACACAAACAGCAGTCTCAGTCCTCAAGTAATGTGTGTATTGAGTCATTCTATGATAAGTGTAATCTGAAGAAACATCAACACTTACATACTGGAGAGCGTCCGTTTTCTTGCAATTTGTGTAATAAGTCCTGCAGTGATCATAGTAAAATGAAGAAACATCAGTGCATGCACAGAGATGATGGAATACGCAATCGTCCATATAGCTGTGGTGTTTGTAAAAAATCATTTCTTAGGAAGTATAATATGAAGGAACATTATCAGCGTGTGCATTGTGAAGTGCGTCCATTTAGATGTGATGTTTGTAACAAATCATTTGCCATTGAAACAGATTTTAAGCGTCATAAAATCATGCATAGTGAGGAGCGACCATATCAGTGTGAAGTGTGTAATATGTCGTTCCGTTACCCGAATGCTTTGAAAGAACATATGTTCAGGCATAATAATGACTATCCATATACCTGTGATTTGTGTGGTAAAGGTTATATTTATCAGAGCAACCTAACAGTACACCAGCGTATACATACTGGAGAGCGTCCTTACGTCTGTGATGTGTGTGATAAGTCCTTCAGTGGTCAGAACTTTCTGAAGGAGCATCTTCTCCGCTTACACAGTCGTGAGCATCCGTATAGCTGTGATGTATGTGAGAAAGCATTTGTTACTAAGGTTGAGGTGAAGCGCCATTACCAGCGAATGCATGTTGAAATGCGCCCATTTAGCTGCGATGTTTGTAACAAATCATTTGCTATTGAAACAGATTTTAAGCGTCATAAAATTATTCATACTGAGGAACGACTGTATGACTGTGATGTGTGTAATATGTCATTCCGTTACCTGAGTGGTTTGAAACGACACATATTGAAGCATAAGAAAGACTATCCATATACCTGTGATTTGTGTGGTAAAGGTTTTAGTTGTCCAAGCAAACTGAAAATACACATTTGTGTACATACTGGAGAGGCTCCTTACATCTGTGATGTGTGTGATAAATCGTTTACCCGGAAGAATGGTCTGAATAGACATTATCGTCTCCATACTGGAGAGCGTCCTTACATCTGTGATGTGTGTGATAATTCCTTTACCCGGAAGAGTGTACTGATTAAGCATCTTTGTCTCCATAATGGAGAGCATCCTTACATCTGTGATGTGTGTAGTCAAACGTTTGTTGATAAGCATGCTCTTAACGTACATCAGGTCGTTCATACTGAAGAGCATTCATTAGGGTGTGATGCTTGAAAACAAATCATTTGAATGCATGAAACATCTTACCAGACATTTTTCCCTTTGCTGTATGATACTTCTGTATTGCTGTATTTTGTGTGAATGATTAAGAATGTCTGTCATAGTTCCTAAAATGAAACTCAAATAAAGTGAAACAAATCACTTACAGTTGTACAAGATATCAGTCAAGCTTGGTGTCACTGTCTTTTATTTGTACTGAGCTTAAAAATTTCATTATTATTATGAGGCATTGATTTATATCAAGAATGCAAATTATTCCCCCATTGGGGCTCAACTCTGCTATGAACTCCAATTTTGGACCTCACTACAGACCAGCAATCACCAATGGACTTGTATAAATATATCGCAGGAAAGTTATCTACTGGCTGGCGGCAGACAGAATTGGGATGTTTGTGGTTATTGCAGTAGATGTGCAGTTACAATATTTTGTGCTTTGTACCATTTCTGTACATCTCAGTTGCTCTCCACTTCCACGGTGCTCTTCATTGTTTTTACACTATGAAACAAAAATGGCTGATTTAGCTTGGATTTGTATATAGGCGAAGCCAAAAGTCCTGTGCATTTGAGCAAGATATGTGCCGCACTGTCCTGAAAGTATGAAAGTTCCACAACCCAAACCCTTCAGGTGGCATATGTGATTTTATTCATGTGAGCGTGCCTGCACTAGCACGCGCACGAGGGCACACATACACACACAGAACACACACACACACAGTGCTGTTCATTCATTCACTGACACTTCCACTCAGACATAAATTTATGCTTCCTACCAGTTAACAGGAACATTTTACTGCAGCGGAATGTGACAGTAACACAGTACAGTTTTATAAGTCCTGAACTATCATTTTGTGGCTGTAATGTAACTAGCACTAGTGTTGCTACCGCCTCGAAAATGTGGGTGTCTGCCATTTTGTTATTACTGATTGATGGGAAATAAAACTTAAAACGCTGTGTAGGTTTGACCTTCAAATATATATGAGATTGTTGTATCATGAAAATGGGTGAACTGTTTCAATAGAAGAAGTGAGAGGACACACAGACAACATGGAAATAAAATGAGCCTTACACTTGGCCATCTTGAGAGGAAAGTACTCTAAAATTTAATATAATGTGCCCTTGTTTGTCTCTCTGTCTCTTGTATTCATACATTTATACCAACTGATCGGTTTTCACAAATCCTGGTACAACTATTAGGATATCGTTAGACACCACACCAACGCCTTAAGATTTAATATTCTGTGCTCAGTAATTACAAATTGGAAGACACATGAACTTGTGAGGTGTGAGCAGATACTGGAATTGTGAGTGGTAGTGGTAGTGGGGAAATTTTTAACTTTTGTAAAGGTAGTATATTTACAGAATGATAAGGAACAAGATGGCGGCAGTACAAATGTTTGGTTAAGATTTCTGCTTCTGATGATAATGAACCACTGCATTTTGGAAAGTGAAATTTCATCAGGAGTTAAATTATAACATTTTTAAGCCCTATGTGCAAATTAATTTTTTACAAGTATTTAAACATGAGTTATTGGTAATTCAGTCTGTGTGACTATTAAATTAAATTAAATTCTGGGACTCAATGTCATGCATTCAGATCTGTTCATATTTCCTGCTTAGCTGAGTC
>Ga0268261_10004645_pt1 | contig 10309 bp, 21 predicted proteins | sample TergutNc150P1_FD_190353 | JGI IMG/M metagenome (GOLD analysis project Ga0268261, IMG submission 190353) | Nasutitermes corniger P1 segment gut microbial community from laboratory colony in Florida, USA - Nc150 P1 (SPAdes) (version 2) | ecosystem: Host-associated > Arthropoda: Insects >...
AAATCACGTTACCTAGGCATACTGACCAAGTGCGCAATGCAATTACAAACACTTCACGTTCAAATTAGTAAAATCAAAGAGTTCTACTGTGTATAACTGTCAAAAATTGCAGTTTGTGCTATAGATATAGCATGTCTGATTTATAGTTTGTTAGGTGACAGTAAGTATAGGGCTACATACTCTGTGTGTGTGTGTGTGTGTGTGGTGATGTCTCAGTCAAACAGACATTAGACCACTACTGTTACCACTACTGCTACCACTACTGCTACAACTACTGCTACTACTACTACCTCTATTACTATTACTAATAATAATAATGGTACTATTTATATTTCTTCTACTATTATTATTAATAATACTACTGCTACTAATAGTACTGATACAACTAATACTTATACTACTACTAATGGTACTACTACTTCTACTACTATTACAACCACTACATATACTTCCGATACTACTACAACCGCTATTATTACTATTATTATTATTACTACCACTACTACTACTAATACTGATACTACTACAACTACTAATAATAATACACACACAACACCACCACCACGATTACGTGATACACTCTACAGGTTTTACATCCTGTACAGGTAATGGGTTTTCCAGAATTTTTTCTAATTTAGAATACTTGAATTTCGCACTCTTTACACTGTAATAACCCAGAACACTATCATTCGAGCTTCACCTGCTGTGATTTTTTTAAAACTTACAATTTCATAATTTATTTGACTGTGACACTAAAAACTGTGGGGAATACAAGTATAAAGGAATAAACTGCAGTTTGTGCAGGCTGTAAATTGTTGGTTGTGGAGAAGACAGTGACTCAGCTACAGATATCACTTGTTATTGCTGTAAAAACTGAATGTTGATCTGATTCATCACAAAATTCCCAACTATGAACCACAGTCACAGACACACATTTCAGTTAACTGTCTAACTTCCTGATAGTGTATTTATTTTTAAAATAGTCCTAGCCTAGTTATGGCTTCCAACATTTCTCTATTTCCACGACAATTTTAGGTAAACTATTATTTGTCGTTTCTTCTTTCATCTCACCTGTAAAATCTTCCCTACAAACCCTTCGCACATACATAAAAGTTTGTTATGATGTATAACACAACTTACATGGTCTGGTCCTGGGTTCAGCTCCACACAGCCGATGAGCAGTAGCGAAATCAAAACCAAGAATCTGATGTACTTGTAACCGACTTGGTCAGAAGTTTGAGCAATGTGGTGCTGTGATGTCACACATTTCCGTGGTCTTCCTCCACTCCACTGGCCGATTGTGGCCCTCCACTGTTCAATACTGTCACCCATAGTACAGTTCGTTGTGTTGCACAATTATAGGGTTAATTAGTTCTGTATTGCAAGATGGTGTGTTGGTTTGTATGTTAAGTTGCGTTAGTGTTTATACTGCAGTTATTTGTGTGTCAAAGTTGCAAACATTCGTTTCTTTAATTTGATAGACACAACACAGCACAGAGCAACACAAATTGTTTAATGTTCTGGTTACTTAAAGAATAAACTAAATGTAATATTTTGTGAGAACATAAGAAATTCACAGTTCGTATTCCAATTAAATGATTTTCTACCGACGTGATTCTTTACTGTGCCAACTGTTATGTCCAGTAATTTCAAAAGTGAACAAGAAAAATTATTTAAATTTGGACGAGAAAAAAATTTTCAGACACGCAATATACGGTGCAATGAATTTAACTGCAGTAACAGTAAATGTCCTTCTGATGAAGACTTCTCCGATTTAAATTGCTCTCCCTGACCTTTCCACAAAATGTGCACATCTTCTACTGGTGTATTTAAATGCTTTCAAGTATAAACATACTTAAGGCAGTACAATAATAGTGTTTATATTCACGTACACATTTATACTGCTGTCTGCAGCAACAAGTGATGCTTATCCTGCAGTTGTGTCTCTATAGGTACCCATCGCATAAAACCACAGCACACCACGGCACACCACACCACAGCACACAATACCACACCACACACCAGCAATAAACATATACTTTAGTATTTTACGCAGACATACCAACACCAGTGTAAGACTGAATAACGTCTCTTCAATAGAATAAAACCAGTAATTTTGGCTGGATTTGTGACAGTGCATGATACAGATACTTGAAAGTTTTATGATTCGAAGTTTCCAATATCGTCATAGAGATAAGCGAAAGCGATTATTTTATTGGTTCCCGTAAGTACTATATCTCAATGTACATAAATCCCGTGTGTCACCAGCAGTGCGCACAGCTGTTCTGAAGTGAAAGAAATATAATGAATTAATGTTAAATGTTCGCCTTGGGATCTGAATTCGATAAACCAAACCATGTAAGAGTCTAATGGGTGTGATGCGTACATATGTTTGTGGGCAGACTGCTGAATGTGAAGTGAAGTTAGTATATCAGTTCGGAGCTTAATGTCCGCTTACCAAAATACATGGGGTCATATCACAGATAACAGGCGTTTGCACATATTTTAATGTATGTATTGTTGAAAATGATTAAATTGTCTACATCACAGTGCTATGGATACATGGACTGACTGTAGTGTTGTTAGTAAAAAGGTGAGGGGAAATGGCGGTTCTGCCTGCAGTTACTGCAGTACTGTTACATCATAGTGCTATGCATACATGGACTGACTGTAGTGTTGTTAGTACAGTGGTGAGGGGAAATGGCGTTTCTGTCTGCAGTTACTGGAGTACTGTTACATAACAGTGCTATGGATACATGAACTGACTGTAGTGTTGTTACTACAGGGGTGAGGGGAAATGGCGGTTCTGCCTCCAGTTACTGCAGTACTGTTAGATAACAGTGCTATGGATACATGGAATGACTGTAGTGTTGTTAGTACAGGGGTGAGGGGAAATGGCAGTTCTGACTCCAGTCACTGCAGTACTGTTACATAAAAGTGCTTTGGAAACATTGACTTACTGTACTGTTGTTAGTACAGGGTAGAGGGGAAATGGCGGTTCTGTCTGCAGTTACTGCAGTACTGCTACATCACAGTGCTTTGGATACATGGACTGACTATAGTGTTGTTAATACAGGGGTGAGGGGAAATGGCGGTTCTGTCTGCAGTTACTGCAGTACTGTTACATTATGTGCTATGGATACATGAACTGACTGTAGTGTTGTTAGTACAGGGGTGAGGGGAAATGGCAGTTCTGCCTCCAGTTACTGCAGTACTGTTACATAAAAGTGCTATGGACATATGGACTGAGCGTAGTGTGGTTAGTACAGAGGTGAGGGGAAATGGCGGTTCTGTCTGCAGTTACTGCAGTACTGTTACATAACAGTGCTATGGATATAAGAAATGACTGCAGTGTTGTTAATACTGGGTAGAGGGGAAATGGCGTTTCTGCCTGCAGATACTGCAGTACTGTTACATCACAGTGCTATGGACATATGGACTGACTGCAGTGTTGTTAGCACAGCGTAGAGAGGAAATGGTGTTTCTGCCTGCAGTTACTGCAGTACTGTTACATCACAGTGCTATGGATACATGGACTGACTGCAGTGTTGTTAGCACAGGGTAGAGGGGAAATGGCGTTTCTGCCTGCAGTTACTGCAGTACTGTTACATCACAGTGCTATGGATATATGGACTGACTGCAGTGTTGTTAGCACAGCGTAGAGAGGAAATGGTGTTTCTGCCTGCAGTTACTGCAGTACTGTTACATCACAGTGCTATGGATATATGGGCTGACTTCAGTGTAGTTAGTACAGGGTAGAGGGGAAAAGGCTTTCTACTGCAGTTACTGGAGTACTGTTACATCACAGTTCTATGGATACATGGAGTGACTACAGTGTTGTTAGTACAGGGTAGAGGGGAAATGGCGTTCCTGCCTGCAGTTACTGCAGTACTGTTACATCACAGTGCTATGGTTATGTGGACTCACTGCAGTGTTGTTAGTACAGGGTAGAGGGGAAATGGTGTTTCTGCCTGCATTTACGGCAGTACAGTTACATCACCGTGCTATGGATATATAGACTGACTGCAGTGTTTTTAGCACAGGGTAGAGGGTAAATGGTGTTTCTGCGTGCAGTTCCTGTAGTACTGTTACATAACAGTGCTATGGATATATGGAATGACTGCAGTGTTGATAGCAGAGGGTAGAGGGGAAATGGCGTTTCTGCCTGCAGTTACTGCAGTACTGTTACATCACAGTGCTATGGATACATGGACTGAGTGCAGTGATGTTAGCAGAGTGTAGGGGGGAAATGGCGGTTCTGCCTGCAGTTACTGCAGTACTGTTACATCACAGTGCTATGGATATATGGACTGACTGCAGTGTTTTTAGCACAGGGTAGAGGGGAAATTGTGTTTCTGCCTGCAGTTACTGCAGGACTGTTACATCACAGTACTATGGATATATGGACTGACTGCAGTGTTGTTAGCACAGCGTAGAGGGGAAATGGCGTTTCTGCCTGCAGTTACTGCAGTACTGTTACATCACAGTCCTATGGATACATGGACTGACTGCAGTGATGTTAGTACAGGGTAGAGGGGAAATGGCGTTTCTGCCTGCAGTTACTGCAGTACTCTTACATCACAGTCCTATGGATACATGGACTGACTGCAGTGATGTTAGCAGAGTGTAGGGGGGAAATGGCGGTTCTGCCTGCAGTTACTGCAGTACTGTTAAGTGACAGTGCTATGGATATATGGAATGACTGCAGTGTTGTTAGAACAGCGTAGAGGGGAAATGGCGTTTCTGCCAGCAGTTACTGCAGTACAGTCACATCACATTGCTATGGATACATGAACTGACTGTAGTGTTGTTAGTAGTGGGTAGAGGGGAAATGGCATTCTACTGCAGTTAATGCAGTACTATTACATCACAGTACTAAGGGTATGTGTACTGACAGTAGTGTTGTAGTACAGGGTGGACGGGAAATGGCGGTTTTGCATGCAGTTACTGCAGTACTGTTACATCACAGTGCTATGGATATGTGGACTGACAGTAGTGTTGTTAGTACAGGATGGACGGGAAATGGCGGTTCTGCCTGCAGTTACTACAGTACTGTTACGTAATATTTCTTTGGATACATGGATTGACAGTAGTGTTGTGAGTACACGGTAGACGGGAAATAAAGTTTCTGCCTGCAGTTACTGCATTACTGTTACATCACATTGTTATGGATACATGGATTTACTGCAGTGTTGTTAGCACATGTTAGAGGGGAAATGGCGTTTCTGCCTGCAGTTACTGCATTAATGTTACATCACAGTGTTATGGATACATGGAGTGACTGCAGTGTTATTAGTACAGGGTAGAGGGGAAATGGATTTCTACTCCAGTTACTGCAGTACTGTTACATCACAACTCTATGGATACATGGACTGACTGCAGTGTTGTTAGCATAGGGTAGAGGGGAAATTGCGCTCCTGCCTGCAGATACTGCAGTACTGTTACATCACAGTGCTATGGATAAATGGACTGACTGCAGTGTTGTTAGTTCAGGGTAGAGGGAAAATGTTGTTTCTGCCTGCAGTTACTGCAGTACTGTTACATCACAGTGCAATGGATACATGGACTGACTGCAGTGTTGTTAGCACTGGGTAGAGGGGAAATGGCGTTTCTGCCTGCAGTTACTGCAGTACTGTTACATCACTGTCCTATGGATACATGGACTGACTTCAGTGTTGTTAGTACAGGGTAGAGGGAAAATGGCTTTCTACTGCAGTTACTGCAGTACTGTTACTTCACAGTTCTATGGATACATGGACTGACTGAAGTGTTGTTAGCACAGTGTAGAGGGAAATGGCGTTCCTGCCTGCAGTTACTGCAGTACTGTTACATCAATATGCTATGGATACATGGATTGACTGCAGTGTTGTTAGCACAGGGTAGAGGGTAAATTGCGTTTCTGCCTGCAGTTACTGCAGTAGTGTTACATCACAGTCCTATGGATACATGGACTGACTTCAGTGTTGTTAGTACTGGGTAGAGGGGAAATGGCTTTCTACTGCAGTTACTGCAGTACTGTTACTTCACAGTTCTATGGATATATGGACTGACTGCAGTGTTGTTAGCACAGAGTAGAGGGAAATGGCGTTCCTGCCTGCAGTTACTGCAGTACTGTTACATCACCATGCTATGGATACATGGACTGACTGCAGTGTTGTTAGCACAGGGTAGATGGTAAATGGCGTTTCTGCCTGCAGTTACTGCAGTACTGTTACATCAAAGTCTTATGGATACATGGACTGACTGCAGTTTCGTTAGTACAGGGTAGAGGGGAAATGGCTTTCTACTGCAGTTACTGCAGTACTGTTATATCACAGTTCTATGGATATATGGACTGACAGCAGTGTTGTTAGCACAGGGTAGAGTGGAAATGTCGTTCCTGCCTGCAGTTACTGCAGTACTGTTACATCACAGTGCTATGGTTATATGGACTGACTGGAGTGTTGTTAGCACAGGGTAGAACGGAAATGGTGTTTCGGCCTGCAGTTACTGCAGTACTGTTACATCACAGTGCTATGGATTTATGTACTGACTGCCGTGTTTTTAGCACAGGTTAGAGGGGAAATGGCGTTTCTGCCTGCAACTACTGCAGTACTGTTACATCACAGTGCTATGGATACATGGACTGACTGCAGTGTTGTTAGTACAGGGCAGAGGGGAAATGGCGTTTCTGCTTGCAGTTACTGCATTACTGTTATATCACAGTGCTATGGATATTTGGACTGATTGCTGTGTTGTTAGAACAGCGTAGAGAGAAAATGGCGTTTCTGCCTGCAGTTACTGCAATACTGTTACATCACAGTCCTATGGATACATTGACTGACTGCAGTGTTGTTAGTACAGGGTAGAGGGGAAATGGCGTTTCTGCCTGCAGTTACTGCAGTACTGTTACATCACAGTTCTATGGATACATGGACTGACTGCAGTGTTGTTAGAACAGCGTAGAGGAAATATGGCGTTTCTGCCTGCATTTACTGCAGTCCTGTTAAATCACAGTCCTATGGATACATTTACTGACTGCAGTGTTGTTAGTACAGGGTAGAGGGGAAATGGCGTTTCTGCCTGCAGTTACTGCAGTACTGTTACATCACATTGCTATGGATACATGGACTGACTGTAGTGTTTTTAGTACAGGGTAGAGGGGAAATGGCTTTCTACTGCAGTTAATGCAGTACTATTACATCACAGTGCTATGGATAAATGGACTGACAGTAGTGTTTTTAGTACAGGGTGGACGGGAAATGTTGGTTCTGCCTGCAGTTACTACAGTACTGTTACATCACAGTGCTATGGATACATGGACTGACAGTAGTGTTGTTAGTACAGGGTAGAGGGGAAATGGCGATTCTGTCTGCAGTTTCTGCAGTACTGTTAAATCACAGTGCTATGGATATATGGACTGACTGCAGTGTTGTTAGTACAGGATAGAGGGGAAATTGCGTTTCTGCCTGCAGTTACTGCAGTACAGTTACATCACAGTGCTATGGATACATGGCCTGACTGTAGTGTTGTTAGTAGTGGGTAGAGGGGAAATGGCTTTCTACTGCAGTTAATTGCAGTACTATTACATCGCATTGTTATGGATATGTGGACTGACAGTAGTGTTGTTAGTACAGGGTGGTCGGGAAATTGCGGTTCTGCCTGCAGTTACTACAGTGCTGTTATGTAACTGTTCTTTGGATACATGGATTGACATTAGTGTTGTTAGTACACGGTAGACGTGAAATAACGGTTCTGCCTGCAGTTACTGCAGTACTGTTACATCACAGTGCTGTGGGTACATGGATTGACTGTAGTGTTGTTAGTACAGGGTAGAGGGGAAATGGCTTTCTACTGCAGTTACTGCAGTACTGTTACATCACAGTGCTATGGATATGTGGACTGATAATAGTGTTGTTAGTACAGGGTAGACGGGAAATAGCGGTTCTGCCTGCAGTTTCTGCAGTACTGTTACTTCACATTGCTATGGAAATATGTACTGACTGTAGTTTGGTTAGTACAGGGTAGAGGGGAAATAGAGTTTCTGCCTGCAGTTACTGCAGTTCTGTTACATCACAGTGCTATGGATATATGGACTGTCTGTAGTGTTGTTAGTACAGGGTAGAAGGGAAATGTTGGTTATGCCTGCAGTTACTGCAGTACTGTTACATCACAATGTTATGGATATATGGACTGTCTGTAGTGTTGTTAGTACAGGGTAGAAGGAAAATGGCGGTTCTGCCTGCAGTTACTGCAGTACTGTTACTTCACAGTGCTGTGGATATATAGACTGACTGTAGTTTGGTTAGTACAGGTTAGAGGGGAAATGTAGTTTCTGCCTACAGTTACTACAGTATTGTTACATGCCTCAATAACGATCTAAGCAGTACGCTATATCACAATTTCTTCCAGTACTTTCCCACCGTTTCAGCACTGACAAAATATATTCGTCTCTCTTAACCCAGTAACTGAAAGCATGTAGCTTATCCGGTAAAGCAAAGACACAGACCACAATTTCGAATTGAAATATCAGCACTTATTCCCTGTACATAAATACAGGCATGATGCAATTGATATCGTGCTTGTGGTAAAGTGATCACAACTGTTTAATTAAAGTTTGCCCACCGCATGGCGCTCAGATAAACGTGGAGAAAAATCTTCATAGACCATCTGACTGCTGCAGGAATGAATGGGAATAAATTTGTTATGATTTATTCAATTTATCTCTCTTTATCACCGTATGTGTTACGGCCATTGAAATCCGCCACTCACTAATGTACCGTATGCCGTACCGTGTTGCCATTTAAATGTGCTCTAAACTCATATGGAAGCACAGAATTATAGCTCCACTTGTTAACTGCACATTAGATTATACACGTATTTAATCAGATTCACGATCCGGTTGCTTTACCCAATTAACGCCCTACGTACCTCATGAATGGGAGTGGCATTCTGAGAAGCCTCGTATGTTTCTTGCTGTGCATCAGCAAGCTTTTCACTCCCTTCACAAATAAGCCTATCAGTTATCAGCAGTTTGCACTTACAGATAAACATTCCTTGGAACGAAGCCTCCTTGACTCTGCCAAGCGTTGCCCACGAACATCTAGTGAAGGCTTGTTTTGTAGCAGAATGTTCTTTCTGTGTACCCCGCTAAATCACGCAATATCTTATACTGATATACAAGTGTATATGACACTCTAGTCCTTTATCCTAGACGAAACACAAACGCCCTGTTTACTAACGCAGGATATATTACTACTAAAAGTGACTAAGTACCAAATCTCTGTATATGATAAAATGCCAATAGTACGTAGGTTCTTTATGCCTGTCTTACATTTCAGTTCAGACGGTGCACTGTTACAGAAAGTTTGCATACAAGACGATAAATAGACTACGTGTCATCGCTACACAAATAGATATAGGTAATTACTGGCCACACTGTGATGTCATGCTTGTCCCAACACTTACGCTGATATTGAGAAACCTTGTTGGTGAACTCCACACAAGGTAATAATTTCAACTAAAGTCTGATATGTAGAAATAAACAGACTGGTCTGTAAAATTTTGAGCCTTATAGAGCTGAAATACATGGCGTTTCGTTATGTGACCATCTGTCACCCTGCTGGTGATGGATACTAAGTGACTCTACCACGGCCACCTTGACGACATTGTGTATCAATTTTCACTCATGCACAGTTTTGTATGCCCGCTTGTGTTCTTTGGATCTTCGAAGTGAAAAGAAAAAATAAAGAGAATAAATGTTATTGCTAACTTAATTTTAATTAAAATGTAAAAGTATGTAAAAGTTTTGTACATTCTTTAAAAATCCACTGCACTGTGAAATTCCAGCACTCAGTGTTGAATGATAGTGCTTATATGGTGCGTTAAGTACGTGCAATTGTTATCTGGATATTTCATATTGACAGCATTTCAACTGTGGTTGTGTGACCTTCTGAAAAACCACAACAACAAAAACCTTCTCAAAGCTACGTTACCAAAAGGCTGGTGTATATTACGGCTGCATTTAGGAGATAGAATTGTCAACCGCTTAATTGGCATACTGCTAAACAAGAAAGGAAATACACAAATAAGTTATCATAGAGGCGCGTTCGCGTAACCATTGTTGGCTTGGAAAAGAAATAATAACTACATAATTTCTGTGTGTGTCTGTAGCCTTATTTATCCAGCACGTAAATCTCATCTCTATGTGCCGTATTATATTGCAGTCAGCAGCCTGTTGTGCTGCACTGCCTTTTGGCACATTGTCTGTAGCCTTATTTATCCAACATGTAAATCTCATCTCTATGTGCCGTATTATATTGCAGTCAGC
>Ga0268261_10004646_pt1 | contig 10308 bp, 5 predicted proteins | sample TergutNc150P1_FD_190353 | JGI IMG/M metagenome (GOLD analysis project Ga0268261, IMG submission 190353) | Nasutitermes corniger P1 segment gut microbial community from laboratory colony in Florida, USA - Nc150 P1 (SPAdes) (version 2) | ecosystem: Host-associated > Arthropoda: Insects > Digestive...
CACACACACATACATACATACATACATACATACATACATACATACATACATACACACACACACACACACACACACACACACACACACACACATCAGACGCATACGGGATGGATCGAATTGTGTGGTGACTAGGCTGTTATTTCTTTCGGTACACTTTATGTAGCGTTGCCACGTAACAACTCTAGTAAGAGAACAAATGAAACAATACAAAATGAGCAAACTGTGGGTTTTATGGACATTTTTTTAGGAGTTCCTATACTTTCGGCGGATTTTCCGTTCTTTTGCGCCACGAAATACTCTACATGTGATTGTTATTTTGATTCTAGGAAGTCGTGCTTTAAATTATTCGCAGCACAGGATGGTGACGAACTCTGGGCACATGCTGAGAGTGCATTTTCTTGTTTTAAACAATCGAATTGAAGTTGTAATACCAGTGTCTCTGTACTTTGTTTGGATAATGTCCGAGCTGGAGAGTTGGATGTTTTAAGTCCTCTTTGTTTGGGTGGGTGGTAGATGGAAATCACAGGTTAGGTCCATGCTGATCCGTGACGCGGATTTTGTTGAAACTTTTGTCAGAACTCACTTTATGTGTGGACCTACTATACGTCATGCAACGTATATTAATGTTGTCAGAGACATAAACGGTACTAGTGAAACAGTATTCGCATACTTTTTTACGTTAAGCAGTTGATAATAAGTAAATGCATTATTTACGTTAAGAAATTGATAATAAGTAAATATTGAAGAGTTTCGTTCCAGTAACGGACCGATCTCGGAGCACACAAAGTTTTGTTATGCTAAACGAAAGTGAATATGTCAGTCTTTTTCGAAGTTTCATTAGACATTTTAATTGGTGCGTCTTACGAGAAGTTGTGCTCATATTTCATACGGTTTGTAACGCCGAAATAAAGTCTCCGACATTATAACACAACGGGTAGCTTGTTATCTCCAGCACACATACTCGTTTTTGTAAACTCAAAATGTTCCGACTTAATTTTGATCATCATCAGGGTTAAAATTCACAAAACATTACTTCGAACGTTTTGAGGTTCAGTTACGTGGGTACTAGATAACGAATCCTTGCCATGAATTGACGTCAGTAAACATTAAAACAAATACTCATGCCATTCCATACATACGAGTATAAAATGATTTTGAAAATCAAGTTCGACCTACATACGCAGATTTGTAGCGTCATTGACTTTGAGTGTGACATAGAATAATTTGACTTCAGTTGTGTAGATTTTATGTATGTCAACAACATTGATAGTCTTCGCCTATTACAAAGTAGTTACGATTTTCGTAAAATGCGTTTCATTGTGAGCAAATTACGCTTTAGTTTGAAAATAGGCCAAATGTAATATTTAGATATAGACATCGTCCTTAGGTTTCCAAGTACTTTAGGCCTACATAGAACACTGTCCTCTGCATGCCTTGGCCTAGCTATCAGGCCATGGACGGCCTTGCACAGTGTGGGGTAATGCATCACTTTAAACAGGCTCAGTCCGTAGAAACGCAAGAAGACCATCCTTTACTCGCGGCGTTATCTCAGTAACCGTTCAACGTCGGAATAAGTATTTTTGGTTATATCGATGTAAATTAAACTAAGAGACGTTCTCCCGAAATGTGGCAGATTCCTCATGAAATAGTATGGGGGTTCCGTGTTCGGGATTTTCGTAGTCCGATCTTATGTAGCGGATACGTTTTTATATCTGACGGCGAAACTTGTACATTTTTACGATATGTAATTTCTTGCATTGTAGGCAAGCAAATTCGTATAGTCTGCTGCTTAGAACGTTTTTTAGAATTGTATTTTAGCAGTTTTGGAGTGGCTTATATGCACGATTTGTTATTTTGAATCTCGCATCTTTGAAGATTTTTGTGACCTATTTGTGGACCTTTAACCTTTTGGCACCGGAGTTTTACATTTAAATTTTAGCACATCCTGTATATAAAATGTGAATAATACAGGAACCAAACAGGTAGCATTATGAAATAAATGGCATGTTGAAGAGAAAAACGGAGAGTGTGCAGCATGTTTAAAATACTCAGTACTTATAGTTGTTGAAAAAATATATATAAAATGAAACGTCTGGAGGGTAGCGGTACGCCCGTCCTATATATAGGACGCACGGTTCCTAAAGGTTAATTGTAAAATGAATCCAAATGTGTGGGTTTCCATTATCAGGAATTTCAACTTTAGACCACTTTTGCATTTGGAAATTACGTTATTGTACAGTTGTTTTATCTGTTATTCGCTGCACCCGTTTTAATTTGGTACGCATATGATATTTAGTTATACCTTTCTTCTTCATATTACTTCAGGGCATAATTAATGAAACGGTTTATCGGATATGTATAGGCAGCCATATTTTGCTTTCATGGGTGGTTGTATCTATGGTTGTTGGTTTTCGGTAAATATCTGCTGCTATAATATTCTCTTCAAGAGTGGGTTTGAATTTTTGGAGATTTATGTGTTTTTTGGCGCCTTCTGTGTTTTTACTTGCTTTGGTTTTCTTGGAGTCGTGTAAAATTAGTATGTCATTATGGTACCAAGTATAGTGTTGATGTCGTATTCAAGTTAGTGCTTAATTTAATTTATAAATTCTGGGGGAAGACTCCGCTGTTAGTCCTGAAATAGATGATCCAATGGATATTCCGTTTTTTATTTGCAATCAAAATTATTGTATTCGAACTTTTGATTTATGTTTTTTTAACATTAAGATCATTTCTTTGTGGATGCTGTCTCGTGCGTGGTTACTTACATTCGTTTATGGTCACTTTCAGTCTTTCATTTACAATTTTGTACATTTTCCGTGGTTGGAATATTTACATATAAAACTTTCATATCAAGAATCATTTTGATTTCAGCGGATTTACTGAGTTCATTTGAAATTTACATTGAACTGCCTGTGACGTATTGATTTTCTAGGTCTAACTTGCTTTTTAATCTTATACATAACGCCTTTTCTAGTTCATATGGAGGGGCGTTTGTATTGTTTGCAAGAGGTCTCTTTGGAGCGTTGTCTGTATGTAGTTATACTTGTCAGATTTGGGGCCTGAAGCTGTTCCTGAATTTTGTGTTTGGACATAATAGACAGTTAATACGACAAATGTTTCTGTATTAGATGGACAAAAATACCCGCTATATATTACGAAGCCCCCAGAAGATAATGAATACAGTCAAATTAGTGTAATGTAACGTTTGTAGTTGATATAGAACTGTCACATAAATAAACATAAACTAAGGAATTATGTACAATTAGCTGTATTATATCGTGTATATTGCCCCACTTTAGTCGCCTACATTTAATTCAGAATACTTTGTCTCCATTAAAATAACTAATGCCAAGGAACATGCTCGTAGTCGTTCTTGAGGAGCTAACAGTCGCACAGTTAATGAAGAAAGTTCCAGCGCTATATGGAACTCGAAGTTTCATTACTGTGTTGTTAAGAGTCAGCTACTGGTGTCTCCATTAATACAGCAGCACGCACGCACATACAAACACACCTTAAATTGTGATATTGATTTAGCAACATCTAATATGTTACCATGTTGTAAAATGATTGCTTTGGGTGTATAATAGTTTTTCCCCGCACAAAACATTCTTTGGAAATGCAATAAAGGCCCATTACAGGTTTTTTCAAACGTTGCACATTCTATCCCATCCTCATCCGGTTTAGTGTACCTCGTTTATATACTACCTATTAGTATAACCCTTGTTTATAAATTATTTTTACAAATTAAAATTAGGATACCACGTATGTCTGTCTGTAGCCTAGCATAAGCGCCTCGACAGTTGGGCAAGTTTCGTTAAAAGTTAATGTGATGTAGTTTCAGTAAGCAGTGTATATTTCGGCGTTGGTTGAGATCTGAAAATATAAACGGTCATACCACAGAATGTCTTGGGACGTGTGGTTTTAGAGATACATGCCACGTAAAATGGAGTAGCATGCTTCTTTTTGGTGTTTTCGTCACGTCTATACACGCCGTTTTTGGGTATATTCAAGACGCCCAGTGCAGAGCAGGGCTCATTCGTGATGGGATGGTCATGCATTGTGCACACGACGAATTCTGCAGCATGCTTTTAACTTTCTGTGCCAGTGACAATCGACCAGGTACTGTCGCACGGGAAATGCGCTACGTTGTCCTGGTCGACGTCTTTCAGATGCTGATATACCTCGAAGATTGGGGCAGCGTTTCCGTGAAAGAGGAAGTGTAACACCTACGGCGCTTGTGAATGCAGGTCGCCCACAGACTTTACGGACACCAGCCAATGAAGATGGCATAATTGCATTTGTGAAACTAGAGCAGTGGAAAAGCTGTTGCCACTTCGCACGGGAAATGGCGGCTGTCCAGACCGAGGGTCCTCGAAGTGCTTGGCGACGATCATTAGCATCCATACCACTACACACCGAGCTTACATGTGTTTCCAGGCGATCTTCAGCTTTGCGTATGGCCCTGGAAATAACGCAGTGTGGATGAGCTCTTATTGCAGTATTATGGAGACAGATGAAGTATGATTTACGCTTGAGGGTGTGTTCAGTGTCAAGACATATCTGCGCAGTGGATAATTTTGATGCAATCCGCGAACGTGGATGCAAAGCTCCCTTGAGCATCAGCATTTGGTATTGTATCGTGGGGTCATTGTCTTGAGCCTCTGTGTGCTACCTGGAAGGCAGACTGTTTAACGGCATCGTAATTTTCTGAAAACTTTTCTGCAGGGACTGGTTGTAGTTGTATTTGTAGCTTTGACACAGAGGTTTTGTTTCAGTACGATGGATGTCCAGCACACCATCGGGAGCATACGAGTTTGGAGCTTTTCACCGCGGTGTGTTTGAGGACTCCGTTCTTCTGGGATACCACGCCGTGTCACTTGCCAATCGGATCCCGACGCTTTAGAGGAACGTAGTGTCTTCGTGTTCAGGATGTAGCACAACTCTTGACCCTTGAAGATGCAGTCACGTTGTTCGTGAGAAACCTCGGGAGCCGATTTTGGGGCGACTTGGGGAAGATGTTCAGTAGTAACTGAAAGCGATATATTCAGGAAGGTGGATTGGGCGTGGCCTCCTGCATCGCCGGATCCGACTCCAATGGATTTTTTTTTCCTGTGGGAACACCTGAGGGAGCACGTTTACCTAGTCTGGCCTAGGACTGTCGAAGATCGCTTGGCAAGGCTTCAGGCAGACGTGACGGCGGTTGATGACGACGTATTAAGATATTTCTGAAAGAATTCCATGCACTGCGCTTCCGTCTGCCTTGAAATAGACGAAAGGCGTTTCGACCACTTATAGCACACATTTTTCCTCTGGTGCCTTGACGATATTTTACGGTGACATGCAACAGCTAAACTTCTTTGAACGTATGTTCGACATTTCCGGCTCGTTTTAACAAGGGATAATTCCGTAGAGAACTTGCGTGAATTTTATTTTGACTGTCGAGAATCGAATATTGTGTCAGCAGATCTGCAGAAAATTAAAGCACGAAATTTATACGCTGCAAAAGTTTCCATAAATTCCAATGCTTTTCAAAAGAATTAAACAAACATATGTCTTTGCTGTATTATATTACAAAGTGAGAAGCATCTGGTTCATATTGTTGATATTTTATATCGTACGTCCCTACAAAAAGTTGTCGAAAGTCATATATTTTCCCATGCTGTTTCTTCTCTCTGTTTCTATTGTCAACACCTAAACCGCTGGACTGTTTTTTCTTTTAAATTCGGTTTGTGCGATTTGTACTAAAATGGATCCTAAGATTTCTGTTTTCAGCCATATTGATCCATAAAGTCACCTTCACATCTGGGACGTAAATATACTTTAATCATTAACCATTAAAACACGGTTTATAGACAGGCTGTAAGAACGCACTTTAGAATTTTGTGTACTGCAAACATTAGGACTACACTAGTTCCATGCCCGGTAATGTTATTCCCCCTTAAGCGTCTCATTCTACTCGAACCGACGTTTTGTAGCCTTAATGGTTGTTCCGTGTCCGACCTACTTCGGTTTCTCTCATAGGTGTACCACGTTAACAATTGTAGGTGAGGAATCCAAATTGGGAGCTTCACATTTGCATTTCCTGTTCGTATTCCATTGTAATTTAAATACTCTCTCGATCCCAAACACACTGGAGCTCTCAGTTTTTGTATAAAATTTGATAACGAAATAATTTACAAACTCGGTCTTTGGCAGAGTGAGAACACAATATTTTCTCACCACTACACATAGACACTGATAACCTTACACTAACTGTAGCCTTCCAAAGCTGTCTCTCTCTTTGTTTCTCGTGCGGTACGGGCCTGTCTGCGTCCTATGTTGAAATGATATCATACCGTCGAGACCATTATGCTTTGCAGTTTTTGTCCTGTCTTTGATTACCGTATAATTAAATTCGGTTGCGTATAATTTTACACTCTCCCGTTGCTTTAGCTTTTTCTTTGTAATTAATTTGTGTCGTGCAACAAAAAGGTTTCCTGCGGCGAAAATACAGCAAAACAAAATATAATACAAAGTAATAATAATAATAATAATAATAATAATAATAATAATAATAATAACTGATCTATTTCATGGGTGGACAAGTGAACACTCCCCGTGGTTTGGTTTAATTCGATATAGCATAATTAATAGATCATTTAAACATATTTGCTTAGAACTGATCCTTATTTGCCTTGAAATATGCAACATGTGGTAGGTTTCATTGGCAAGTCTTTACGTGTATAAAGCGAAATGTGTGCTGTACCTTCGCTGGGCGGTACTTAACCTTGAAAGTAATTATGTTCAGTACTGTCACGTTGGTGTTTTCATTCACCCTCGCAGTTCCTGAGTTAGAAGGTCTGCTGTGTGAAGCAACATACACGTATTCTGCTATGTCTACACGTGCACTAACTTAGGTTGATAGAGCGTTTTCAGTGAAATAACTGGAATTGACTGGTGTGTAATAATTATTTTGGGAGGATTCTGGAACTCCTTCTTTGGGACATCTTTTCAAATCCTCCGATTTATCTTTAGGTCCCCGGATTTAATCACGGTATTCACTGTTAGAATCGTCTGCGTACAGGATGAACAAGACAGTCTGGCACCAACAGACAACTACTGGCCTTCATATGAGAAAAGCGACTGTTTGCTTCTTCCGGTCTGTCTGTATGTCTGCATTTTGACTATGAAGATGTTGTTTATTGCTTGTAGTAATATTGTGTACAAATGCAATTTGTTTGAAAATTTTCCTGATTAATGATAATGAAGTTCATTAATGAAAGTATGTATTAACATGGAACAGGTAGAATCTCAAATTGTTTAAATAGACTTGTACATGAGGTTCTGGGTTCTGCACCAGCGATAATTCTGATGATTTTCTTTTGTAAAGTGAAAATCTTCCCACTGTTTGATGAGTTACCCCAGAAAAGTATTCCGTATTTTATAATAGAATGAAAGTATGCATAGTAAATTGATTTGAGAATGTTAGAGTTACTGTTATGGACCTTAAACCTAGCGGCGCAACATGCTCCCCTTAACTCAGGATTCATTTGTTTAATATGATTCCTCCAATTTAGGTGGTTTTCAATTTGTAAAACAAAATATTTTGTATTTACCGCCTAACCTACTTGCTTTTCTTTATAACCAATACGTAACATAGAATGTGATGAATACTTTGTTATAAATTATTTTATTCGTTTTATCTCAAATTAGAACTGACTTACTGGCAGCAAACCAGAACTAAATTTGAAATTGAACAGAAATATTCGAAATTTCTGCTTGAAATTATGACACTATTGTCATCAGCAAATACTGTGGTTCTGATACAGAATTTATTCTCAGGGGAGGGTAATTTTTATGTATTTTGAACAACAGAGACCAAGGATCGATCCTTGGCGAATTCCATGTTTCATTGTATCCCAGTCAGAAAAAATGTTTAGTTGTATTTGGTGATTTTACTTCAACTTTCTTACGTCTGTTGGTTAAAAAGGACCTCAAACTAATCTTCATATGCTCCTCGAATTCCATGGAAATGTAATTTAGCTAAAAACATTTAATGATTCACACAATCAAAAGCCTCTGCTAAATCACAGAAAATTCCTCCAACATGCATTTTTTTGTTAATAGATTTAAATACACTACCTGTTAGCCTGAAGGCAGGATTTTCAGTCGAGATCCCATTCCTAAAGCCATCCCGTTCTGTGACCAATATGTTGCTAGTGTGCAAATCACGGCTGAATCTACTGTGCATAGCTTTCTCGAATACCTTATGAAAAACAGTTAATAATGAAATAGGCCTGCAATTTGTCATACTAGTTTGTCTCTTTTCTTGTAAAGTTGTTTAGTACTGGAATTTTAAGACGGTCGGGGAAAAACCTGTATGCAGCGAGTGATTATAAATGAAGCTTAATGGGCTACTATTGAGAGAATGCACAAGTTTTTAAGATTTTATTTATTTCTTCATAACGTAATGATTTTGTTTGTATTAGGGAACTTCATCCTAATATATGGCCTGGTAATGTGAGTTGCAGCAGTCCTATTCCTGCATGTGATGCTCAGTAAAATATAGTACATGGGTATTAATGTTATCTATTTCTGAAGAATTTATTAATTCATTAATTTTACTTCTTAGTGCCCTAATTCTGATTAAATGTTTGTAGTTAATTAGATGAATCTGCAGTTCTATTTTGGTTTCTAAACTCTAGGCAGTTACAATTAATATATCTTAAGCACCTCATGAATTTGGATGCAGGACATGGGTTGTGAATACTTCTCTTTGGAATAACGTGATGTCCATAACAGAAACTTGGGATTTTGCCACATCCCATCAGAGCCCGATCGAGCCTTAGATTCACACTGCTGACCTTTCTGTTTATCCAAGGCTTGTCATGCCTCCAGAAGAGGATTTCAGATCTGACATTTGTGTTATTTGACTTCTCTGCAATGAAGTTGATATCATTTTCGAAAGAATAATGGTAATTTATATCGAGGCTGTTTCCTGGCCCTCCCACTATAATAATACGATCTCGCTTGTTAAGGATTACCAAGCTTCCACAGGTCCACAGTGACATTAGCAAGTGGTGCATTTAGCTTAAAAATGCTTGTGATTTCATATTCAGTGACCAGGTGTTCTTGGAGCATGGTTCCAATTTCGCCTATGACTCTTCGAACGTAATCACGTCTTGCTCTTCTGCTTTTTGTTGCAGCAAGCGGTTTTACTTTTTTGTCCATATTCTTCAAGAAACCTGTGCTTTGCTGATCAACGTCCAGTACACTGAATCTGTTCCTTAACTTAACATTAGGTACATCATCTACAGAGAACCTACGGGACCTGGACTTAGAATTTTTCGGCTTAGATCAGTTACACAAATCATCTGAAATGCCTTTATCCTCAGTTTTACTGCTGTTATTTCCAGCTTTCAAAGAATATATTTATTCCCGCGCTGCCTTTAATTCTTGTTTCAGGTACCTGGTTCTTCCATATTAATATATTGCATGCTTCTGGTATTTACTTGATATATAATCCCATGGCATGTTTTTCTCTATCAAAATGGGGCTGACGTTTGCACAATTAATGTGAAAGCAACAGTTGCAGTTATCACAGATCCAACCGTTGGTGACCCATCTACGACATCCCCCACACTTCCCTGAGAGACTTGTAGAAGACATGTTAAATGCTAATTCTTAACAAACTAAAAAGATTACTACAAACTTTCTTAACTCACTAATGCAAGGAGGGGTATGTCACCTAAGGAAGAGTAATATAGTAGGTCTACGTTCGATAGAAGGTAATTTACACAATCTTGTTTATACTTTAATCTACTAATACTCACGTTCACTTGAAAGTAACTCTCACAGTAATTATGAACACTTTGATCTGCTATTTTCAATTTCAACTTGATTTATCATCCACAGCACAAACCTTCGAAAGCTCTTTTCACTAATATCAGTCTACTCGAAGTACAGTATCACAACACAGTCATTAAATTCTAATCCTCTAATATCAAAGTTTTACTTTAAATATAACTGCGCACAGTGTAAACTAGAGTGTCACCTACAGCACAAACTAGAGTGTCACCTACAGCACAAACTAGAGTGTCACCTACAGCACAAACTAGAGTGTCACCTACAGCACAAACTTTTAACACTCTGGTGCACTAATAATCAATGCAATCGACGTATAACTTACGGCACAGTTGTTGGACTCCAGTCCATTAACCCTTAGGTGACTAATGTCATATATATATATGGAGCACCCATTCTTGATGTTTCTAGATCACACACAACGACGCAGCACAGTCGGTAGGACTCCTCTGGACGAGTGATCAG
>Ga0268261_10004647_pt1 | contig 10308 bp, 6 predicted proteins | sample TergutNc150P1_FD_190353 | JGI IMG/M metagenome (GOLD analysis project Ga0268261, IMG submission 190353) | Nasutitermes corniger P1 segment gut microbial community from laboratory colony in Florida, USA - Nc150 P1 (SPAdes) (version 2) | ecosystem: Host-associated > Arthropoda: Insects > Digestive...
TTGAAATCATGACCTACCTGCACCGTCATTCAATTTCTTGTGAATTTAACTGCTACAGACTAAAGGGCTTAACGGCGAATAACTGCGGTCATTACTGCCACATCTACGCCTTCCACAGAGCCAAGGGACTGTCCATGACGTCATTCGTCAACATGTTCTTACCTGCTCCTTACACCTTCAACGATATTAAGGCAGTGAGCATGTTCCTTGCTCGGTTTGGACAATATCCCGCTTGCAGCCAGTTGGAGCAGCAGCATTCGTGCAAGTGGCAGATTTAAATAGAAATATTTTCACTCACAAATATTAGTCAGCAATATCTCTCCCCGTGATTGATGTCACTCGAATATGCGGGATGGTGAACTGGTGGTCCAGGATTTGGCAGCTTTCGATTCTCAAGGCAACCAAGTATAATATGTCTTTAAAAATCCGTACGCTTGGGTGAAAGGCCCATGTTAATGCTATAATAATTGAAGCTATTGACAATGGTTGTGATTGGAATAATGGTGATAATTGTATTTAGAGCTGGATATGTACCACATCGTGATTTATCATCCGCTGTTGCAATCTATAGTTTTGGACCTTAGAAAACAACATTTATTTGTAGTCTTATCGGCCTACGGTTATTGATATTACTCAGCTAGGATGCCATCAACAAGCTAATATAATTTTTCCCAGCACCAGGAGCGCGTTTGCAAGTAACAACAAGTCCGAACATGTTTGTGCATTGCGATCGGCCTATGCATTAGCTCAATGGCTAAACTTGTACATTTCCTTTTTTGCATTATACAATGTGCCCACATCAACCTGGATGCCATTAACGTTTTCAAGATGTGGGAATTACTTCACCATGTCTTCTTCCAAACAAGCAAAAAACAAAGTAAGTCTTCATCTACCTGGATGATAATCTGACAGGGCAAATGAAGATTGTAATTTCTTCACTCTATTTGGTACTAAATTAATTACCCTTGGTTATTCTGGTGACATTCTAGAGCCATATATCCAATAGTGAAGTGTACACACTTGGTGACACACGTCACACCCTGTCTATGTAGGGTGGACCGTATCAAGTCTGAGAAAGCTCAGGTGTATCTAAGTAAATCAGAGTGGTCATATCTATTGGATTTGGCAAGTTCTTGAATTGACAGCAAATCCTCAAATTCTTTAGACTGCAAGACGAACTAGTAGAGTGACGCATTAAGTGTTTTGAATATGTATTGTTTTGTGCAAATGCTATTGAATTTGACGCTTTGTATAACGAACTAATGTACAAACCATTTCTGCTCTTATAATGTTATACGAACTTTTGCTTCGTAAGTGTGAAACAAAGTGTAGTTTTAATTTCTCTTACGCTAATAAATAAATAGTAGCTTTATTTATTTTATTCCGTATTTTAATTTTGGAAAATAATTGTATTTTAAAATTTTCTTGTACTAATAACTTAGCTTTTTATAATTAGAAAATTATGTGCCTTGTTATCCTTTTACAGTACCATTATACTTAGAGTGGGAACGTTTTAGGATGCCTCGGGCATTTTTATACTTCCTGTCCTGGATAAAGTGACAGGATTAGTAACTACAAACTTTTGATTTTGATCCCAGTATCATACAATTCTGCCTTCTCTTTTTTACTCTACGTTTTCTTACAAATATTCAAATAGTAATACTCGCTGACGTAAATGTAAAAGTTATAATTTTAAAACTAGCTCCGTGTTGAGTAGTAAGTTAAAAGTTAGTAAAAATTTGAAACTGTCGACCTAGAAGCGATATTAACTATTAATAGTTTGAATCTGGTGCAATTTTAATAAAAATTTAAAAGCCTTAAATTTAAAACTGACGCCATATTGGGTGGTAATATTAAAAGTTAGTAAAAATTCAGAACTAACGCGCGTCCTCCATATTTGTAGGACAAATTTGTAAATGCAAAAAATTTAAAATTAGCGCACTTACGCCAGGTTCTAAAAATGGCGGACTGTTAAGTTAGCATTATTAAAAATGACGCCGATTCGAAATCCAGATGCTTACAATAGGTTAGCATCATTTAAAGTTTATTTTTTAATTCAAAAACGCCAAACTGTTTTGCACGCTTGTAACCAATGTTAGGTTATTTGGCTCTTCCGCCATAATTGTTTTATATGACGTCACAGACACTTGACTTTGTTTAGTTTTTCACTCGAGGGTGTCAAGCTATCTCGTGAAAGGAGTAATTAATTTGATCGATCATTTCATATTAATTAACCCAATCGGCGTAATTTGCATGTTAATTAAATTAACCAACTTAATTCGCGTATTAATCGATCATTACTCGCATATTAATTAATGAGTGGGAAAGGTCATTGACCCCACCGCCATGTTTGTTTACATATCACGGCACAGGGTCTGTGGTGGGGGCTGCAAAATGGCTGTATATCTATTAAGGCCTCTCACAGTACCATGATATTGACCACAAATCTTACATGACCATCATCTAGGATCTAAAATCTATCTCCATAGCGAAAACCCGCAACTAACTGCCTGCGATTTGTTAAAGCCCGGTCTTCAGTGATTGATTCTTGAGCGAAGAAGTTTTTTCTGGAATATACACCTGCAGAAACAATGTTAAAGCCACGGGTAACAGCAACAGTTAGCTAACTACATGAGAAAATGCATCAATCAGAAAAATTTGAAGTGTCTCTTTGTGTGAATCCATAACCTGATATATAACAGATATTCTTGGGATAATTACGTAACTAAATGACAAATAGTTGGCAAAATAGGAGCAAAGTTCAATACAAACAGTGTCACTGTCATCACTTAACAAGACTTGAAAACAAAAAATAAAAATGAGATAAAAAGAGCCAGAAAAATAGCATAGTGTTTTCATACATGTAATATTAATTACACTTTTTAAAAAATAATATGTTTTCTTATTTTCAATTTACATTCCTTTACGTGTTCAGGCTTAAATACGCTAATTTAAGAAGTGCAATCACAAATAAAACAGAATGCATATTAACATAAATTATAAATTTTTCAAATTATATCAAAATTTTTGTGTGATAATTATCAGCCAGTTATCAGTACACAGAGTGAGCCGGGGGAATATGCCAGACATCGGGAGAATGTTTCTTAGGTTAAAGTATACCGATATAACCCAAAACACCTATATCCGAATGTGAATGGTTACGGAAATAATGGCGAGAGAAAAGTGTGGTCCTCTTGCGGTTCCACGTACTGAACATGTTTCGCGTGTTGCGTTACCCTACGCTGCCCATTTCCGTCCTTCAGTCTACAGCTGGGTCAAGCGCATTCATACTGCGACTTAATTATCAACGTTTGTCACTGTTACAGTTAATTGTGAGGAGTTGTAAAAATGCCTTTTGTGTTTTCCCATGCGGAATATTGTGACATGCATTTTATGCGTGGATTTTGCGATGGCAATGCACGTGCTGCTGTTGACTCATACCAAAGGCGTTTTCTGAACGAAGAATTCCGTTCTTGGGGTGTATTTTCTCGTATTCACCAGATAATGCGTGAGACTTTCTTGTCTTCCAAATGTTGCTCTGCAGTCTGGAAGGGAGGTGTAACCATTAATTAACACAAGAGTACATTCTTGAGAAGCTTCAGAGAAGTCCACTACTGTCCACTCGTAGAACTGCTTTGACGTTCATGGATCCGTGCATTATAATACAAATCTTAAAGATACGTCCAACAAAATGCAGTTGTTTAGGACAATTTATTATTCCATTGTTTCTTGACTGCTCAACATGTTTCGAGAGGTATTATCGCTCATCATCAGGAGCTTCTAAACAGTAATTTTAGCTTCTAGTTTCACACACCTTTGTCGTTACCGGCAGCTGTCATGGCTGAGTGGCATCTCCCTGAGTGGGAATTGCCTCTCGCATCGGCGTGTCACGTATGCAGATATGGCGAAATCTACATGAGGAAGATTTACATCCTTATCATGATCAGAGCGTACAACATCTGTAAAAGGGGACCCTGGTCAACGTATGGAATTGTGCCACTGGATAACAGCACATCCCCAACTGTTAAGCGTCATTTATTCACCGATGAAGCGTCTTTTACTCGGGAGGGTATAAATAATTCACGAAATGTGCACAAGCAGTCCCATGATAATCCACATGAAATAAGTGCAACCACGGTCCAAAGGAGATTTTCAGTGAATCTAAGGTGTGGTTTGCTTAGTAAAAAGTTGATCGGACCTTTTGCCTTTAACAACAATTTAACGGAAGAAACATATGTAGTCTTCCTGAGGAATGAGTTACCAGGTTTGTTGGAAGACATGCCGTTACTGATAAGGAGCCAAATGTAATTCCAACGTAATGGGGCTCGCCCGCATTACTCTCGGCACGTGAGAGAGTACTTAAATCTTTCTCTAACTGCTGGTTAGTTCGTGGTGGATCTGTTGCATGCCCACCCAGGTTGCCAGATATTAAACCTCTTGATTATTACCTTTGGGGAAACATAAAGACACGAGTGTATAAAACTAAGGTGGATTCAAGAAGAGCACTGCGCCATTGTATTTTTGCAGCGGCAGAAAACATACGCAACCACCCTTACAACAATGAGTCTGCTACTTATTCTGTAGTGATGCGTGCAAAAAACTGCATAGCAACTGGAGAATGACACTTTGAACAATTGCTGTAAACAGTTACTGTATTTTAGTATTTGGCGACACACATACACACACGAGACTGTGAGAGTTGCCAGCGCAATGTTGTCATTCCGTTTGCAAAACATCTCACGGAAAGAGAAAGAAAGTTTGAGAAGTGTAAAGAATATCTCGTCCCTATACAGTGTAAGGAAAAAGTACGGATAAAGGTTAGATAAGTTGTACGTTCTTGTTTGTATGATTGTAACTCCTTATTCACTTGCTTCGTGTCTCATCAGTTTTTCGTGTGTACACACAAGCTTTCCCTTCACATCCCCACTTTCGTTATGCATTACTCAAAGTGCAACACACTTTCAGTAAGGACGCTCAACTGTCGTCTCCTACAACGTCAATTCAGTGACGTCGCACAAACACCTGCTAGAATCACGGATATAAAGCTGTCGCGGATGAGTTGCGCCGTCAGACATCTTCTGTCGTGGAATCGACATACGCTCGCGACAAAGAAGGTAAAAAAAGCCGAAAAGGTCAAGAAATTTGGGTTCATACATACCCTAGGGTCTGTTCCAGACCAAGGGGAGATGTTTGAAAAGTTTGGTTTATATTGGTTCAGAAATGTGAATTTGTATAAGGTACAAACAAACAAACAACCTTTCAGCTATATATGTAAGATTATTTGGTATGAAAGGGTTAATTTGTACAATCAACAAAAAATGATAGAATTGAGAAAGAAACATACGCAAACAGATTAGGGCCACAGTAATTTGTAACTGCACCCCGCTGCCCCTCAATGGCACTGATCTTAGATTTGATCTAAGATTTGATTCCTTCGTCAGGTGACAATGCAGGAAACGTCCCAACTTGCATCGACCACATAAAGAAGACATTCTGCAGGTAAGCTGAACCCAGAGTTGTTGTCCAAATTGACCTATATATTTTGCAACACATCAGGTAGAGCATTTTTGGTGCTGCCAGATTGTGTAATTGAATTCAAATTGCACAGAATAAACTATATGAAAAAGTATTTAAAGTAATGTTTGCTGTCTTTCGGTCTGCAGTTCGTTCCTCTATTATTCTCCATAATGCTTACTGGTTCTATCAAAGGAAAAATTAAACTCTAATAGCTACAGAAGTCAAATATTGGCAAAAACCTTACCGCGTTTCCACAGTCGATAATGGCCCTGCTGTTTGTTTGTGCCTAGCACTTCGCTGTTGGTTGACATAAGAGACTTTTCAGTAAGAATCATTATAGGGGAGAGTAAGACCGCCACACGCAAAATTTATGCCACAGGGTTTGGTGATTTGTAAAGCAGATGACACTGTCCGGTTAATGAGGTGATATTTATACATTGAAGACGCTTAATTTCTTAGAGGCCGTGATTGCTGTGTGGCCATTTGAACTTCAATTTTGAAGATAAATACAACATTAAAACCATATAAAGATAAACAATAAACACTCCACATGGTAAAAATTCCATGTTGTATGAAGATGAAAATTCTCAGAAAATACTGCTCAAAACATACGTGAAGATCACAATATTTAAGTCTCTGAGAACATCGGGTTGCAAATACATCCAACAGGATTCCAAGCAAATGACCTCAGAACATGATACACTCTTCTGTGTAACATCATCATATGTAATGATGTAGACAGCTTCATGGCCATCTGAATTAAAATTCAAATCTCAAGGAAGAACGCTAACAAGAAAGGACGTAAAAGAGTTACAGTGATTATACGACTTTTGCAGGTACAGGGAACATAGAACAAATGAAGAAAGTGTGGAAATCTGACATTGAGGGAAGAAGATAGGCTGAGGGTGTTTAAGTATATTTGGACTTCAGAGGGACCAGTTAACAAGGGAATCAAGGAAAATGTATAATGAGAAGTTTAAAATTACTCCTCACCAAATATTATTCGGGTGATCAAACAAAAAAGAAAGAGATGGGCGGGGCATGTAACAAGTATGGCAGAGAGGAGCGGTGCATTCAGGGTTTTGGTGGGGAGTCCTGGAGGAAGAAGACAACTTGGTAGCCCAAGGATTAGATGGGAGGACAATATTAAAATATATCTTCTGGATGAGGTGTGGAGAGGCATGTAATAGATTGATCTGGCTCAGAATAGGGACAGGTGGAGAGCAGCTGTAAGTGTGGGACTTCAGGTTCCATAAAACGAGAGGAATTACTTGACTAGCTAAAAATCGCTTAGCTACTCAAATAGACTCTGCTCCATGGAGTAAGTGTAACTCAAAGAGTGTATTTATGCAGGTACCTAGAGAAATGTGTATGTAATTTGGTCTGCATTAGAGTAAGATTTCAACTCAAGAGTGTTGTGTAATTTTGTCCATCGAACTACAATTTGTTGCCATTAGACACGCACCATATTCACAATATACTGTTCTGTATAACAGATCTTACTAATAACCACACACCTCCACTCTCCACAGTGTGTACTTATCGTGTGCTGTTATTACTAATTGTATTTGTACTAAACAGTGCCATTTGTAGTTCGATACAAATGAAGCAAAAACAGGCACCAAACGCTCCCAATCACAGCACAGTTCCATGGTTCTGTTCCTGTGACTCTAGGCCAAATCCAGATATTCTGTAAGTACATGCAGAATACTTGTGAGTCATCACAGACATGCTTTGGTATGTCTACAAATTACTAAACTTCAGAAGTCAATGTGGTCAGGAACTTGTTACAGGCTGGTTGTTGTGCAAAATATTACTGTTCTTTATACGAAGCAATAACAGGAATTTATTATACGCATTACGTTTGTACAAAACAAATCAGAAAAAAGTGGGAATAAGCAGGAAAGTTGGACACAATTATGCAGTATATATGACCAATTCCCTTTGATTAACTTTATCAAATATATCTAAATATAAAAGAGAAATCTACAACACAAACAATTGAAAATATTATTAAATCTCTAAGTTTTATGGAATAACTGTAAAAATGTTTGAATGCACCAAAAAATACTTTGGGAACAGGTACAAAAAACTGGAGTTCAAAAATAAAATTTTGATGGCGAAACATTTTCAAGCTGGGGAGTTATAAATCACGGTGTTCTACAAGAATCAATTTTAGGCCCTTAACTTTTTCTTAGATTTCGAAATGATTTGTCAAAAACTGTAAATGCAAAATCTAAAACAGTTTTATTTTCCGATGATATTAATATTATATTTACCTAAATTCTCAAATCGAATATTTAATATGAAATAATATTTAAATTTAAACACTTAAATAAGTGGTTGAAAGCCAATAGATTCCCTCTGAATTTTGATAAAACTTGTTCTATGCAATTCACAGCAACAATTAGGCCTCAAATTGAACTGAACGTTAGTGGTTGTAAAGAATTAATTCCAAAATCTTATGACACAAAGTTTCTTGGAATACATGTGTTAGACAGTACTCTGGGTTTGTAAATACCTACCGAAGAAATTACACCCAATTTAAGTGCAGACTTTTATGCGGAGAGATCAGTTAAGCTCATTAAACTACACGAACACTGAAGCCGATTTACTATTCTTATTTTTGTTCCATTATGAACTATCGGTTAATATTTTAGGGGAATTCTTCATATGGTGCAAGATTTTTTAAAGCACAAAAAATATAATTAGAATTATTAGAGGGTTCAGAACTAGAGATATATTTAGAGATTTATTTAAAGATCTAAAAATTCTACATCTCCAGTCAGAATATATACCACCCCTTATTTGTCGTTAAAAACAAAAATAACTTTCCATTTAAATTATGATGCCTATTACATAGATAATAGACAAAGAAATACCAGTAACACACCAAATTTTATCAAATTTTATTAATCTTACCAGTGTCATGGAGATACCAAACTCAATAAAAATATTATGCCAGAATTCCTTCCTAACTCAATCATAAACTTTCTTGAGATCTGTAGAGAACTGGTGCCCTGTTTCATTGTATTCCTATTTTTTTTAAGTATTTGACAAATGCAGAATATATATAAGTGTTTGATCTGTTGCGTCGAAATAACATCGGTTATCCCAATGTTTTCCTCTGTATATGGAGTTAACTTTGAAAGCAGAATGTTAGATAAAATTTTGTAGGTAGTTGATAGAAGTGTTACGCCCTATTCGTACAATTAGGAGAATTTCTTTTATCGCCCTTCTTACACACATCTACAATAATCGACGACTCCTTCCACTCCTCAGGCAATTCCTCCTGATTCCAAATTGAATTAATAAGTTTATGGATCTCACAGCCAAATGTTCTGCTCCCTGCTTTAATCATTTGTACTGGTATTTGATCCATACTGTTGATTTGTGTCTTTTTAAGTTTTCAATATTCATCACAAACTCAAAGGCACTCGGTTCGGGCACTAGTGGTTCTGCTATGTGTATTGTGTTTGCCTAAAATCACTAACCCCTTGTACACTGAACAGCTGAGAAAAATGGGTCCTCCACCTAGTTAAAGTGCTCTGGGAGTTTGTAACCAAATCACACTTCTCAATCCGTGCTGCAGTAAATCAGGGCTGGTAACACTTCTTAAAGTCGTTGATGCCCTTATACAAGTCTCCGATATTTTTTACCTTACTGTAAACTGTAAATGTAAACATTTTTCATCCTACCATGGTTTATGCCGCTGCAGTTCGTACAGAACTAGACTGACTCTCTTTTGCTGAGTTTCTATATTCCTTTTAATGTTCTACCAAGCCCTATTTATGTCCTTGCTATAACGTAAATTCTCCAAAGCTGAAAAAATGTTTGAGATCTCAATAATTTACTGTTTCCTAACCTCAAATTTATTTAGCTTCTTGGAAATAAATTTTTCCACAGGAAACATATGTGCTGCTTGTTTACTTACTGCTGCATTTCCCTAACTTTTGCAGCCAATAGACAGTAATTATAGACTAATATTATGCATTATTGATAATTATGTAATAATTAATGATTAATAATTATTAAGGAAGACCCCAAGCCCTTGCTGTGTTCTTAAAATTTGCATAAACTAATGAAAATAAAATTCATTTAAATTTATTGGCAATTTGGACACGAGATAGCACAACGATTCGTCACCCCTGGAGAATGCAATCTATAGAATTGTACATCATCTATATAGTTTGTCATAAAAATTTCAGTTCGTTTAAATTATGTGTCTTAACCATAAGACGTTCTTCTGCTTCTTAGGATCTGTTTGTTCCCAAGTCTTGGTCACTTAGGGATGTAACATTACCTGTTTTGAACTTTGGCCCTCTTTTGCACACAGTTGGTGATTTAGTTAGATAATTATTTAAACCAACATTTGTTTTATCTGTTATTTATCAGGATAAGATGCACACAAAAACAGACAGCTCACATTTCTCTGAATGATGCAATTTCTGCAGCAGTTTGTTTATACCTGCTTTATCTGTGACTTTAATATTGAATTTGCATTTTTTTTCCAAAAATATCAGACACAAACAGTATGTTCCCGACACATTTCTTCACCTGAGAATGAAACATTGAACAGAAGGGCAGGCTGTAACATATCTCAGGCAGTTAGTTACGGATTTTTCGCTGTGGAATTTCACATTGGATACCAGGACAGGTAATGTGGGATTTGTGTTGGACATGATGGTACTGTGAGTGGCCTTTCTGGGAATGCTGCTATTTGCCCATGTCACTATCAGTCAAGCAGTGCTTCGTACTCAGAATATGTATTATAGCAGCACTGTACAGCTT
>Ga0268261_10004648_pt1 | contig 10307 bp, 9 predicted proteins | sample TergutNc150P1_FD_190353 | JGI IMG/M metagenome (GOLD analysis project Ga0268261, IMG submission 190353) | Nasutitermes corniger P1 segment gut microbial community from laboratory colony in Florida, USA - Nc150 P1 (SPAdes) (version 2) | ecosystem: Host-associated > Arthropoda: Insects > Digestive...
GTTGTGAGTGTCGTGTGTTGTCAGGTAGAGGTCTCTGCGATGAGCCGATCACTCGTCCAGAGGAGTCCTACCGACTGTGCTGCGTCGTTGTGTGTGATCTAGAAACATCAAGAATGGGTGCTCCATATATATATGACATTAGTCGCCTAAGGGTTAAACATGGATTTATTTTACCTAGTTATAATTACAGTATACAAGTTTGAGCTAACATTTCTGAAATCCATGTGACAGCACAGTCAGTTTCGAACCATATTTTCATAGTAAATCGTAACTTATTTTTGTTTGTATGAAAAATAATTTTTGAGGTAGAAATATTCCCAAACTTAAGTAATGATTTGTGAGAGAAGTACATACATTGCCATAAATGTACAAGTTTTCATGTGAACGTTCATTTTCTACTTATGTTTTATATTTTCTGTTCACATGTTATACAGATTCTGCTTTGTGGAGATGGCGCACAATAATGGCCAGCTGCTAGATGTAGAGTATGTTGTCCTCTGCATGTGGTATGATTGGATAGAGCAGAATTTTGACATCCACCTTGATTTGATAGGTAAGTGATATGATAAACTCATGGCCACATTCATTTCTTAATTGAGAATTCTGTAGAAGTAAATCTTCCATGTGTCTAAGCATCAAACCATGAAGAGAGTGATCTACACATAAATTGATAGTGCTGAGTGGTCAGCTTTTGTGCCAATTACCTTGACCCTCATAAAACAAGTTTCCTGTACCTATTTGGCCTATTTTCTGCCATTTTTGCTTATTTCACAAGGACAATGAACACACAAGCAAGTTACAGGTTTATTTTGTAATTCATTGACTTCCGTAAATGTAGTAAGAAACAAATATAGCATATCTACTAGTCTCATAATGAAATAGAAAAGTTTTATATTTCACAAAACCCCACCACTTGAACCATATCCTGGGCCAGTTCAGTTGACTTCGCTGCTTCACAGGTTGTTTCTCCAGATCCATATAAAATTATTTCAGTCAGAACTCCATACAATATATCTTCAGCATGGTTCCTTAGTCTTAATATGATGTACTAATGGACTGGTATGCACTTGTACCTTAAAATTTTCTTTGGCGTGCATGGGAAAAGAAAGTGTAGTAAAATGTTCAGTCTTTCTGTATGACATATTTTGATGCTGTGTTGTATTTTCAAAGGATTTTTTTTTCAGTAATTGTTGGGAATGTTTTAACTCATTAAAATTCATATAAGAAATATGGCTATTTCTACATTCTTTGGGTAAGGGTTAACACTTGGAGTTGAATAAATCTAAATGTATGTGTTTTGCAACAGTGTATCTTCACAGTAGTCCAGAAGTATGTTATGAGAGGATTCAGAGGCGCAGGCGTCCAGAAGAGGTCACTGTATCTCTGAGCTACCTAAAGGAACTGCATGAATCTTATGAGGAGTGGCTGCTTCAAGCTCAAACACCTGCACCTGTATTGGTGATTGATGCAAATAAGGAACTAGATGAAGTGAGGCAACTTTGTTTTCAAAACCAGAGCTACATCCTGGGGCACTGTAATGCATTCAAATCCAGTAGTACGGAGTGAACTTAAAAAAAAATGGATAGAATGTTTAGTGATTTCCAAACTTTTTTGACCAAGGAATATTTATGTTGTTTTGTAATATTGATAAAATGTCACAGAGTATATTGAGGAAGTTCTTTTTGAAAGCATACTGTGAGAAAATAAATAATGCTGAATTATATAGTGTGATTCTACCTGAATACTAATGATATGTGAAATTCATGAAGTATTGGTGTGCTTTGGGCATTTGTTGTTTGTGTCTTGCACAGTAAGAACTCTTATCTGAGGAGAATTTGTTTGTTAAATCAATTGTTACACAGTATGCTTTTACCATTAGTCCTATTTATCACTAAACTGTGTATAGCAATTTATATTCTTCTGCACCAAATCACTGCCCACCTACTTTTGTGCTGTCTTTCACTGGCAAGGTTGCCCTGGTTTTAAGTTTACAGCAGGGATTTGCAAAAGCTGGTCCATGAACCCAACTGCTCAACAGGTTCTGAATGCAGCAACACAAGTCTGTGACAAAACACATTCAGGTTGCATATTTTTTTGAACTTCTCCATTGTAAATATAATTCAAGTAGCCTTGAATTTAATTTAATTACTTGTAATGTCATATAATTCAAGCAAAAGGATTAAAACATGGAAAATTTATAGCCCTGTGTGAGGAGAGGGAATCCAAAAATGCAGACATTATTATTGCATGCCAAGATGGCTATTGGTAATTTATAGAGGTCTTAACAAGTGTGGATAAAGGCCAAACAGTAACACAGACATTTATTTTGGTATTCCCTCTGACTCAAGACAGTCTCAAAGTTGACAGGACCACAATGAATGTGAATGGCATAGTGATAAATAAATATGGATGTTGGCTATTTAAGAAAAGTCTTGAAACAAGTGTGGGAGATATAGCAGATAGACACAGACATTACTGTATTTTGATCTTCCGTCTGACTCAGACACTTCTATCTCATATTTGACAAGATCTTGAGTGTAGATAGCATGACGACAGAATCATCATGTGGAAAGAACATGCCTAGAGCATTATCTTTGTCTAATAACGACCCTCCTAGTGTTGATGTTCATCAGTAACTCGTAGTAGGAAAGCATAACAGAAACCAATGTAGAACACCATGCAGAATTCTTGTGGCACAGACACCACAGGATGGCTCAAATAAGAGGATATTTTAAAGCAGTATTACAGTGATGGATCAGTTGGACAGCCACACATGCCACTACAGTGATGCGACACACAGACAGTAAAGGTTAAGGTCTAGCCAATGGTTGAAGTGCTTTGGATATTCTTTGGAAAACCCATGTCAAAATGTTGCTTAAATTGAGTGCAGCCACATATTTCTTTCTTAAAGTAAATCCAGCCACTGCAGATTATTTCTTGTAAATGCTAGGATATCCTGTGAGAACTGGGTAAATAATGGTCATGAACAGTGAGTAAAAATGAGACTTCATCCATGTATTAGGCAGGATTCAAACAAGCAAGTTCTCCCAAAACGCACGCCTCAACAGATGTTGCCATCACTTTGATGTTGTCTGCTGAGTTACTACATATGATTATAATAAATGGCCATCTCAGATTTGTGCAAGTGTAAACTAGAGTGCAGCCATCTTAACCTGATGTCTATGAAATTGGATGGGGAAATTTACAACTTCATTTTCACTAATCTCTAACTGAAATTCAGCTTGTCATTCAATAATGAATGTAAGCAGCATAATAATTTATGGCCTCTAGAATCCAAAAATGTTTAACATAAATAAATCTATCTAAAATTATTGTAGCCTAAGAAGGAGAAACCCGAATACATTTGCCATCACACTGAAGTGTCTTTAAAATATGAATTTAATTTCAACTTGCCTGTCTTTTTAAATTTATTTCATGTCTTGTTATTGATTTAATGGATTAATAAGGAAGCACATATATTACCATATTACATAATTTTTACATTTTTATTTTTTGAAAACTGTATTTGAGCTTAATTGGTTTCCTCTATAATACAAACCACAATACAGATTGCAGTACACAGAAATGGAATATATATATATATATATATATATATATGTATTTTATTTTATGCATTTAAATAAATTTTTCTGAGGAGTCCATGGCACAAAAAAGGTTAAGAACCCCTGCTGCAGTGGGAAAGAAGTGCTAAAAAAAACTTACATTGCTTGTAACATGTGTGTGCACAAATCCTGGGCAACTAAATTTTGTACAGTATTACCTAGAATTTTGGGGCCTTCAGCATGAAACTTGCCTGGTCACCATTTTGGTACCTGCTATTTTGGGTTGGCTCCTAGATTTTTGGAAAATGTATGCATGCTGGTTTATAGCACCTGTAAGAATTAGCAGGCAAGAAAGCTACGATGTGTTCAGTGACAAAGATAGCAATATTTTTGTGTGGGAGAATACTAGAGTGGTAGGTGTCTGGCCACAATGCCTCTCCATTCCTCTCTCAGCAAATTCAGGTCCTTTCCTTCTAACTGTGCATCTGCTTTGAGCTTCTGTAAACAAGCATGCAAGATGTTATTTAACATGACATTCTGTAAAATCCCACATCAGTGGTCACCTGTGAACACAGTTTGTAAATATACCCCCACATTTCAAACAACGGTCCCCTTTTTGTAGGCTGCGATGATTTCTAAGCATGGGTAAAACAATACACTATACATAAATTTCGGTCAAGATTAGTTTAATAAAAGATATCACACATTTTCTAATGGTTACAGAGTACAAGCTTTTACATATTCTTCAACCCTCACAGATAACATTTATGTTTTGTGTAAAATTAACACTGGTATGAAATATCACAGCCTGAAGATTCTGAAACATAACCTCAAAGTTTCACACCTTCACCAGATTTGTACTTTCAGACACAAATGTCATACTTAACTGGATGTGAGGTGACACTTCATTTCAGATGGCCCCTGTTCACATCTTAAATTTTCAGGAAAATACATATATATAACACGTTTAACCTCATGTGTGATAAGGTCACCGCTGTTTGTCAGATGATTAATTAGTAAAAAATTGTCGTCTGATACCTGTGTAGACACAGTAAATCGTTCATATGAAATTTGTGGGTATATCCAAAAATTTGTCACCTTTAATTCATGTAACTTCCATGGTGTAAAAGTTTCTTCTTACCTCCGTCAAACAGGGTACTCATATATCATTTAGCTACCAAATTACCAGTTATGATACATAAAATGTATGAATATGGGCTAAAATAAACTGAAGTGACTGATATGTCATAATAAAGTACTAAGCATGTTGCTTCAGATGATAATAATGCTGCTACCTTATATGCAACAGGTGCCCAGCTTTAATCTTGGAACATGGGTTATATCCTAACTAATGTTTCCATTCTGTACATTTCTACCCCGTATCGCAGATAATGGCTAAAATATGTATGAGAAGTTGAATAATAAATGTATTTGTGATCCACAAATTTGTGTACCCTGTTGGGTGCAATTACTTGATGTTGCATTGTTATTCCTTTTTCCATCCAGGCAAATGCCAAGATTGTACCTGAAATGACTACACCTACCCACACCCTTTTCAATTCATTCTTCACTGATTATTCTGCCATTCAATGCTATATAGTCTTGGTTAATGACAGTGTTGGTAAATGAACCATAAATACAGATAAGAAATTGCCACATATCAGCTTTTTTTGAAAATGAGCCAAATAAAGTGCTTCTTACAATACAACTGTAGTAATGCCCTTCATGAAATTAAAATTGATAGGTGTTTCAAACACTGCTGGGGGGTATTCACACGCACGCACGCGCACACTCTCTCTCTCCCTCTCTCTCTTTCCAAATAAAAAATGAAGGACAACAGTCATATGCCAGAGTGTCAATTTACAATTCGTTAAATTGAAGCTCAAATTCTTGGCCTCTTTTGCTTTGGATTTATGAGGTTTCACCACAACGTACCTGAGCCATGCTGAGGATGGTGCGATTTATCAGTACAGGTCTTTTATATTTGCTGTCTCCTGTCAAAAGTTGAGCCAAACTGCTTTTAATGTGGTGCAATACATTCATGTCTTCACACCTTAGCTGCATTATGCTGCAGTCTGCATTTAGCAGCAGCTTGATACAGTGGCATCCAACATACACCTGCAGTTCTCTCCCCATTGGTACCTGCATAATACCATAACTTAACAGTAAAGTGCATTCTTTCAACAGCTGACAATTATTTTGCTGATGCAGATGGTCCCAGAGCTGCTCTGGACACTGGAGAAGGCAGAATTGACCTGGGTGAAATTGAACCAAGCTTGCTTGGTCTGAAAGCCCATAGCCTAGCCACTATACTGTGCTACACTGGCTAATGATGTTGATGAAAATTATGTGACAACTTACCTCACTAAAGAGATGCCTGCTGTTTTTTGTAACTGCAGACCATACATCATGGGGGGTTGCCCACTCATTGAGCAACCTCAACTCATACATATGCTGACCGGGTTCAGTACTCTGGTCTGACTCCAGTTGCTTCATATTTTCTCCCACATGATTATGGGCAATCTTCAGTAGGTTCTCTGAAAATGAACTCTTAGTGGTCTTAGAAACGGGGGACAAGAAATAAGATATATCCAGTGTTGTTGCTGCAACAGGAATTGCTGCCCAAAGCATGGCTTCTATGTCTGTGCCTTCTGGGATCTTGGTAACCAAATTACAAGACACTTCAATGAGCAAGAATGGTTCTGGAATGCTGGCTGTGATAAATGTCTTCAAACTGACACCTTTTCGGACCCTCTGTTCCAGCTTGCTAGTTTGATTAACGCTTACTCTTTCTGTAGTTATAGACACATGCAACAACCAAAATTCTGGACTGTAGTCTTGATCTTCATTGTTCTTCAAGTGGATTTCGAAACCATAATGTGCAGTGTCACTGTCTTTAGAGGCATCATGAACCTGTCAAAATTGTACATATACAAATTTACATTAATTTACATACAAAGTCTCCTTCAGTATCATTTCAACATGTTAGTAAAAGAACTTAAAATTGTAGCATTTCAGAGAATATTCTATGAACAGAGAGAGTAAGTTGGTTAGCAGTAAAGATATGAAGAAGATAACATGTTTCAGAAAGTACAAATGCCACAGTATGTGTACTTTTATGAGACTGTCCAAAAATAAAATTATAGGATTTGATTCCCAGAAGGGTCAAGAGATCTTTCTCTTCTTCAAAACGTCCAGACCAGTTCTGGGGACTCTTTCCATGGCAGTCAAGCAGCCGGGGCATTAGGCTGACCAATCACATCCAACTAGTGCCAAGATTAACAATAAGTGGAGGTATACTTCTGCTCCCACTATATGCCTTCATGGTGTGCACTGGAACAGCTTTACCTCCACATTTTATGTATAAATATTCAGCTCATACATCACAGAAAACAAGGGATGCTTCCATTAGAAAGACAAATCAGAGAACGCTATAGAGAGGAATAATGCCCACTGATTGTGAGGATTGTACTAAACAAATAACTACAATGTGAAGGTAAAATTTTGAGCTTTTGGTGTTAAACCTGGTGGTACATATAATAACCAATGGCTGTACAATCTGAATATCCCAGTATAGAAAAGACCCTTTGTATCCATTACAGAAACCCAAAGTTTCCACTTAGTGAATCACTAGCACCATATGATATGGAATACTTTATACCTGTACAGTGAGAGTGAATGTATTTTGGAGAAGTTTGTCTCTCTTAGTAATGCTTATGGCTTCCAACATCCTTTCCTCCACAGCTATCTCCTGTTTTAGTCTTGTAAGATGCTGCAGCTTCATGTCCATGCCAGCCATAATGTTGGGTGGAAGAATAAAATTTTTTTGTTGAGAGGCTGACACTTTTGGTCCAGGGTAAACACAGTAAAATGTGAGATGAATCTGTCAAAAAGTGCTTTACAGTAACAACAACTGGGATATAATGGAATAAAAATACTGAATGAAATATAACACTTTAATCATGCTTGGCGAGAGGATTTAATTTATCAACTTCACAAGAAATTTAACACTTTCTGGTTTGCCATCAGAAATTTCTGACCTAACTTCCCTCTTTAAATGCAGCTGGATATATGTGAGTTGTAAGGTAGGGTTTAGCATTTGTTCATACAATTTGACAGCCAGTCAGCAGATACCACAGTGTTCAGGAATCAGCAGACAAAGTTAAAGCAACATGTAAAAATAAAACACTGTAATGAAATGTTACATTATTTTGTAAAGGTCCAACCTTCTTTGAATGCAGAACGCTACTTGATGAACGTGATATGGCAGCTGACTGAGAGCATCTATGGACACAAAATTAAAAAATAAAAATACTCATAGTTATTCTCATTGTAATTTTCCGTAAAAGAGTAACAGTCATAAGATAGAAGGTAACGATGGAGATGGTAAGTCTGTTTCTTTCCCTAAACACCTCAAGCCTCTGGGCAAATATGTTACAGTTGTATGATAAAATTCCATCAGGCTCTGCTGAGTGAGTTAAGTGTAACAGCATTTTAACTGTACTTACTGTAACCACTATGATGACATCTGTATCAGGGAACATATCCAAGGCACATACTCCTTTTATTCCCATCACAGTATTCTCCACAGTTGGTTGACCCCCATTACTCCAGGTCAGCTTGCTATGCCAAAGATCTAAACCATCTGTAGCCATAACTCCATCTTTCACAGGACAATATCCCTCCACTGACCCTGGGAGATATACCATATGGTAACTTAACTTCTGCTGACTGGAAGTAATGTACACCACTGAACCACTGCGCAGCACAATACCCACATGTGAATACAGACCTGTCAGTGGATCTGCAACAAATTGTGACAGTAAACACATAAAATTAGGTTCACTGAACTAACTTCTACCAGGATGTTAACAACAGAGCAAGGAATTTCATAATCACACATCTAACTTACAAATATTTCATAAGTATTATATAATAAGGCACAATTTTTCTAGCCATTTCTGAGAAACATGACACAATTTTTTATTTCAGTCTGAAGACAGCTTTTGTTCAGGAGCCTCATGTTACAATCTGATGGTCACTAGAAGCACTTTCCCTGGGGTAAATGGAACTGCAGCAATAATCTAATAACTCACTTATAACTAGCACTAAGATGTAAACTGGGCAACTCTCTACTACTGTGTTCCTCATCTGGCTTCACAGTTTGGTGTTTGGCTAGATGGACAGCTTACATTTATGTTACAAGCATTTTCCAGTCTTGTTTGTATTGGACAAAAACATTAGGATTTACCAAGTCACGATTCACCAACCTTTGAGACACACAATGCCAGCAATAGACTGTGTAGTATTGTACAAGATTTTAGGTGCAGGCAATGGAGCAGATTTGCTTTCTGCTGCTACTGGAACACAGTAAACTTGGCCAAAATCCAAACCAACTAAAATGACATGTGACCAGCCCAATGCCATATCTTCAAGCAGCAAACTTGTTAGGGTTGGATCCAAATCACTACATCTTACAGATGTTAGTGTACAAGAAACATCCTGCATGTGTAAAATTTTCACAATATTAGATTCCTTTCAAAAACTGAAAAAGAAACTGAATTACACAATTGGTTTACTGCTCATCCATTTCTATATGTGAACCAATTGCAAATGTAGTTAGGCTTGCTCTGATTTCATATGGCCAACTCTTAAGATGGCAATATTCCAATGAATGTAGTTTACATACACAATGTACTAAGAAATGGCAAAATCACATGCAAATTTAGTTTTCCACATCTATTTATCTTGCACACATCTCTCCAATTGTATTACACTTTTATGTCATAACATCTCTTGTCTTGCATAGTTTGTGGCAGTATCTTGGCAGACTGGAATGACACAAACTTGCAAATTCTGTTAACAGTGAACCACAGACACTAACAATATAATGCACATTTCAGGTTTGTGTTAGCAACAGATTTTCTACTTTCACTCATCTGAAATGTTTCATATGCTATGAAAGTAAAGTTTTGTGGTAAAAAAACATATGGTAATGGCAGTAACATACATAACATGATAATCCATGAAATAAAATTCAATTATTGTAAATTGAAATAAGTTACACCATTTATATACACAGGTAGTTTGCAGCACAGTACTTCTTAATTTCACAATTTGGTGATATTGCATGGCCAGCACATTTCCTAGACTTGACAGTCCAAAACTTCTCCATGTGGCAGTATCTCAAGTCTAAAAGTGTATGTTACTCACCCCCACTATACACAAGGAATTAAAGAGAAATGCAGCAATTAATTACACTTTACTGCAATGAGTTATGCAGAACTTCATACAGAAATTACTGCAATGTGTCCAGATGATGCTCCATGTCATCTGGCAAAAGTAATATTCAGTACGTAGAGTATGCATGGTAATTGATATCATGATGCTAGTTACATCTTAAAATGTTTCATTTCATTTGCTGTCTGGTCTCTCACAGCAGTCTACAGAAAACTGTCACATCCTTGTGCCAAAACCATGCTTCCAACAGGTACACATTTTTGATTCACAAAGAAAATCCAACAAGATGCAACAGTGTATCAAAATTTGATTTCATATTTATATGAAGCTCGACATGTTTCGGGCGACACACCGCCCATCATCAGGAGCCTAAAACTGAACTAGCAGCCTCTGGTTTTGCATACGTGGAGGGTTGTTGGATGTATAGTTGCTGGACGCTGCCAGCGTCCAGCAACTACACGTCTAACAACCCTCCACGTATGCAAAACCAGAGGCTGCTAGTTC
>Ga0268261_10004649_pt1 | contig 10306 bp, 10 predicted proteins | sample TergutNc150P1_FD_190353 | JGI IMG/M metagenome (GOLD analysis project Ga0268261, IMG submission 190353) | Nasutitermes corniger P1 segment gut microbial community from laboratory colony in Florida, USA - Nc150 P1 (SPAdes) (version 2) | ecosystem: Host-associated > Arthropoda: Insects >...
CTACCGACTGTGCTGCGTCGTCGTGTGTGATCTAGAAACATCAAGAATGGGTGCTCCATATATATATATATATATATGACATTAGTCACCTAAGGGTTAAACCCCTAGATCATGCAGTTTGATAATCATATTTTTGATTCATATAACCAAATGACATGCAACAACTACATCCTGTAATGCATGAAGTCAATTCAAATTGCATTCATTGGTGGCAGATTTATACTAGGTCTTGCCATAAGTTCTGTTACAATATATTCATTTTTGCAAGAAAGGGGTAAAACTGGTGTCCGAGTGTATCAAGAGGACAGGTTACAAGGAGCTGTGAAACATCTTAACATGACCTTCTTCAGTGGTCAGGAATGGGTCTTCCAGCAGCACTCAGTTCCTGCCCCAAAGGCCAAGACAACTCAGGAGTGGCTGCGGAGGAACCTTCCGGCCTTCATCAGCGCCGAGAATTGGCTTTCATGGAGTGCAGACCTCACAACCCTGGACAATAAACTGAGGGCTGTTTTGGAGGACATGGCATGCTGAAAGTGTCACAACAGCCTGGAGAGTCTGAGGAGATCCCTTGTGAAGGCAGCGGCAGAGATCCCGCTGGAGATGGAGCGTGCGGTGACAGCAGAGTGGCCAGAGCATAACAAGGCTTGCGTCAAGGCACAGGGCGGCCATTTTGAGTGACATTATTATAAATTAAAACTGAAAATTATTTGGCTCAAAAAGTTGATTTTGTGTTTAATTTTCCTTCTAGGGCACATTGTATTTGTAACAGCACTTATGGGAAGACCTAGTAAATACTGAGATATCTGCACAAAATGTAACTCAAAATTTTGCAACAATTTTTTAAATATGACAATACTTACTTGTTTAGTGATTTTTACACCAACCTTAAACATTCTTTCTCCCTTTCAAAGTTTGTACACCAATTGATGCACAAGTTTTTTTAAAAGGAGTATTAAAATTTACATTAAAACAGGTCCAACATGTTTCGGTGCAGTCACACCATCCTCAGGGAGTGCACTATTTGAACTTGCTAAAGTTACATTTGTTAAAACAGTCTGGTTCCAAACAGTGCAGCAGACATACACTAACAAGGACCTAACAATATATGCAGACACACCACCAGATTAACCACAACAATCTATTTTAATTGACTGTTTTAAGAAATGTAACTTTAGCAAGCTCAAATAGTGCGTTCCCTGATGATGGTGATTACACTGAAACATGTTGGAGCTGTTTTAACGTAAATTTTAATACTCCTTTTAAAAAAACTTGTGCATCAGTTAGTGTAAAAACTTTAATAATATCATGATGCACGGTACGACTGTGAAAATTCTTTCTCCCTACTTATATAAAATTATAGATACACCAAATATGTCAATGCAGAATTGCCAGTTTTCATCCCCTATCTGTAATTGCAGCCTCTGGTTTTACATACATTTGTGGTTGCCGGCCGCTGCGATGGCTCAGCCATCGCAGCGACCGGCAACCAAAAACGTATGTAAAACCAGAGGCTGCAATTACAGTTTTTGAGCTCCTGATTATGGGTGGTGTGTCATCCGAAACACGTTGAGCAGTTAAGAAACATTGGAATAATAAATTCTACTACACACTTGCATCTTGTTAATTCTTTCTATGAGATTTACATTAATGTAGGTTACGCAGTTGCAGATCACCATAGTATGTCTAGCTGTGTAGGTGCAAATTTAAATTTTGAATGGGAGCACACTAAAAAATTTTTGGAACTAAATTTTTCTCCATGTCCAAATGGTCACCAAGTTGTGGAGATAATTTAGTTCCTAACATAAAGAAGCAGGTGAATCGTACTGTCGTCTGTTTGTACATACCGTTGAATTATGAACTTCCTTGTTTCTTTTTGCAGTAAATGTTTATCTCAAAAAGAAATTTACAAACTCAACCATCTGGGAAAAATAATACAGTTAATGCTTTCCATAATATCTTCATGTGACAAATAATTTTACATCCCTTGCAATCAGGATCCACATTCAGTAACAGGAACAACGTTGCTCTTCCTGAAAGTGGAAGGCAGTACTGGGCTATACAAACTTTAAAGTTACAAACAGCCATATTGGGTTCAATTATTCTATATCCAACCTGCAAGTTTAGGTGCGGTAGCAGTCTCTTTCATTGTCCATTAAAATCATGTTACTTTGTGTCCTGATGAAGTCTTCCACAATGAAAAAGGGAGAGAAATGAAAACTAATACATAAGAATACATTAATTTTATGATGGTTTAGTTTTATTTATTGCTGGTTTATTTTATGATTGTGTCAGCAGCCCAGATTCTGCCAGTGTTGAACGGTGGAATGGTTAGCAAATAAAGAAGTGTAAAGGATGTAGAAGGGAACATTTGTGGTCCAATTTCAGGCACTGTTCCATACATGCCTAATGAACTGAGGCAAATCGTAAACCACATTCTGGGTTTGAACCCAGGATATTCTGAATATGAAGCAGAAGTCCTAGCCACTTGAATACATTAAGTATGACCGTTAATTTTGTGTGCATATCTGGCATTGTCAGTATCGGGCTCCCAAACAGATGACAGTAACTTCACACTCTACATGGCGTAACATCAACCGACATTATTCAGGAAAACAGAAAGATATTTTTAATGTTTTGACATGGTCTTCTGGCAACTGGATCTATTTCCATCATCATGTGTCTGATAAAACTCAAGATAATGGAGAATTTGACATTCATGTGACCGTGCATCGTGTTAAATTTGTTATAATAAACCAACTAGATGCACTAATTTCTCAAATTTATTCTTAGAGTAAAACTCTACATGTTTCAAACAGTTCCTCTGTCCATCATCAGGAGTTTTTTACTGTACACACAGCAATGGTGTATGTCATACAGGTTTGCTGACAGCTTGCGAGCAGGATCAGGATCAGGATCCTGCTCGAAAGCTGTCAGCAAACCTGTGTGACATATACCATTGCTGTGTGTACAGTGAAAAACTCCTGATGATGGACAGAGGAACTGTCCGAAACATATAGTTTCATTACAAGAATAAATTTGAGAAATTAGTGCATCTAGTTGGTTTATTATACGAAATGATGGAGAATGTCCTAAATATGAATCATATTTACTGTAACACACTGCCATCACAAAGAATTACCCTTAGATTAAGATGCTCTTATTATAGAAACTGATGTCAATGTATTAATATTTAATTTCATATGGGAATAATAAAAAATTAACCTTCCTTGTAAACATAATTGAACACAATCTTTTTGGAATTGACACAATACCAAAAACCTTATTAAAATGAAATCCACTGAGGATACATAAATCTTACTGATATTCAGAGCTTCTCAAACTATGCCCTGGCCATCCTGTATGTTATATAGTATATGAATATTATATAAAAATATGTACAGTATTTTTTGTTATTATTTTGAGTCATTTGGAAATGTCTTTACCAAGAAACAGATTATAACATTATAAGTAATCAAAACACATACCACAAGCACAAAAAGAAACTGTAGCCTGTCATAGCAAAATGAGTAACACAGACTAGTTTGAGAAGCACTGACAAACTTTGGATACAAGTTAATAACTGATGTATGCTGCCTTCCTGTAACAGTGCAACATCTGAAGCCCATAGGATGTGTGCACAGTTGTTACTAAAGTCCATGTAAATTGATGACTGTATCCATTAAATAAAATCATGAAATGTCATACACTACTTCTCTGAGAACAGGAAAAATAAACTAACACCAAGGGGGAAAAAAATCTTCATACATGTATATGTAAGAGTAACTTAAACATACAGCCACATATTCCTCTACTGCAGTGACAGTGAACCGACGGTACGCATGTCGTGAATGGCACTCCAAGAATTTTACTGAGCATACAGAGATTAGTTCATTAATAAAAAGACAATAGTAACACGACACAAGTAACAAAACAGTAATGTATATTTAAAGTTTGTAAGTCTGTGCATCATCATAAAATTCAAATAAGTCAACCAACTAGATGCAACAGTTTCTCCAGTTTATTGCTTGACGTTTATTTACAGGTCAACATGTTTCGGGCGTCCTCACGCCCATCATCACGAGCTCAACGACTGCAGTAGCAGCCTCTGGTTGTATCTTCGGAGCGTGGTGATAGCAGTACTGTTGGTCGTGGTCAAGCCGGTTATGACCGGCCCGACCACGACCAACAGCACTGCTATCACGACGCTCTGAACGTAAAACCAGAGGCTGCTACTGCAGTTGTTGAGCTCCTGATGATGGGCGTGAGGACGCCCGAAACATGTTGAGCTGTAAATAAACGTCAAGCAATAAACTGGAGAAACTGTTGCATCTAGTTGGTTGACTTATTTGAATTGTAATGGATATGTTTGGGTGAAAATAAAATTTATGCTTGTGCAAGCAGGTGTTTTTTTGTCTCGAAGTGGTGGCATGCAGCCTCAAGAAGGTTCACTATCCCTGGCCTAATAAATATCTATTCAAACTGCAACAAAACTTACACAGCACAGAGCAGGAACATAAATCACACCTAACCAGCATCTTTCATATCTACCCACACACCTAAAAGAATCAAGAACAATTCTTCATTAAAATGGCCTTAGCAGTATTTTGGTTCCCTAATATCACCATATACTCAGAGAAGAAAGATTAAATTTGTTCCAGAAAATTGCACTCCTGTTGCCTATTGCCTATTACACATCTAGAAACACAAAGCTCTACACCCTAGCGACTAAATTTCTTATGTGTACTGTCTTTAGAAAGGTCAGGATCGGAAGAGATAAGGCACACGTTCTTCACATTGCAATATAAACGTTGGTGTAAAGAACTCATTACTGTTTTGGAATACTGTTGCAAATTTGGAGCTGACTTGTAACAAACTGTACAATCTCGCAGCGTTCAATTATATACCACACCTTGTTGAGACCATCACATTTATGTATTATACTGTTCATAATGGCACAAATAATAAATGTCCACAGGGAAACAATGTTACCAACTCCGCAGTGAGACCCATTTAATAGGACCAATTTTACAGTTCGAACGCATCTAGCTTTAGATTGTCTTACATGACTATCTGACAGCTTCTAGGAATGTGATGAATTCTCTACATTTTTATCTGTTGAAAGACTAGAAATAGGAATTTTTGAGGCTTATCTACTCCAAAGGCAATTAATAAAAGCAGTAAATGTTTTCAAGCAGTTTGAAATATATCCAGAAGAATGTACGAAATTCTTGATTTCAAACTTTCGCCATGTTCTGAATGCTGTGTGCTTTCTTCTGGGTAATTCCCCCGGCGTCTGAATTTTATATGCCGACGTTTCGGGACACTCTGTATGTTCCATCTTCATAGGCGCCTATGAAGATGGAACAGACAGAGTGTTCCAAAACGTCGGCATATAAAATTCAGACGCCGGGGGAATTACCCAGAAGAAAGCATACAACATGTACGGAATTACTACGTGTGTTTAACTTGATACATATGTTGTTATTTAAACACAAATCACACACTTTGTTTTTACCAATGGAAGAAAGAAGTTCTGTGCTATCTGTCTCATTTCAATAGCTATATGCCGAACCGTACGCAACCTCAAGATTACACGCGAAGTTAATGAATATTAGAATTACTGCTCAGTAAAGTAGGATTTGTTGCTTGGAAAAATGTTTCATTTTGTTTGTTGCAAAGTCATCGCTGTTATCTATGAGTGTGTCCTACACTAAGGACTGTAAGCTGCTGGAAGAGGATGCCATGTCACTATGTAATTGATTCCTCGCATCTTGAAGGCACTAAGCTCTTGATGTTCATGAATCCGTGCATCATAGCGCAATTCGTAAAGAAAAATCCAACAAGATGCAACAATGTGTCAGAATTTTATTATTCCATATTTATATGAAGCTCAACATGTTTCGGGTGACACGCCGCCCATCATCAGGAGCCTAAAACTGCACTGGCAGCCTCTGGTTTTTCATACATGGAAGGTTGTTGGATGTGTAGCTGGTGGACAACGTGGATGTCCACCAGCTACATGTCCAACAACCTTCCACATATAAAAAAATCAGAGGCTGCCAGTGCAGTTTTAGGCTCCTGATGATGGGCGGTGTGTCGTGCGAAACATGTTGAGCTTCATATAAATATGGGATAATAAAATTCTGATACATTGTTGCATCTTGTTGGATTTTTCTTTATGCTCCTTTGCAATGTCAAGAAACAATTACCCAGCGATCTGGCATCCTATCCCACTGGAACCCAATGGAACAAGTCTTCAACCACACCATTGCATAAACCTCAATACTGACGTGTCTTGCATTAGTTATTGCCTTACAATAATTAAATATATAACATATGCACTTGCTAAGCTCAACTGTCCAAAAAACAATTACAGAAATATTAACATTTCTGTTTATTATGCTTATTCTTGTTTGAATAGCACAGTACAGTAAATCCTCCCCACCATGCATTTGATTATGTGCATAAAATTAAATGTGAACGACTATATGTCAAGTGCAAAAAATCGCACTACGTGCAGTCTGGTAGAAAAGATGTAGCAGCATACCAAAAATACCAGTCTTCTTCTTCTTCCAGGCGCTGATCTTCCTAGTTGAAAGTTTTGGCCTTCTCAACGACCTCTTTCCAGTTCCCTCGATCCTGGACGCAGGCTATCCAGTTTTTTATCTTCATTTAGCAGATGTCCTGTGTGATGTTATCCTCCCATCTGTACTTGGGTCTTCCTTGTGATCTTTTGGTTAGAGGTTTCCAATTAAATATCTTCTTAACTGTTCTGGTATCTGGCATCCTTTGTACGTGACCAAACCAACTTAGTCTTTGAGCTTTAATGTGATTAATTATATTTTTATGTTTTATCAGCTTATCTAATTCTTCATTGGTTTTGACTCTCCATATTTGGTTTTCTTTTGTGGGACCAAATATTCTTCTTAAGGTTTTCCTCTCAAAGACTAATAATTTCTGAATTATGGCTTCTTTCAATACCCATGTTTCTGAGGCATAAGCCACTATTGGTCTTATTACAGTTCTATATAATTTTTGTTTTGACTGCTTGGTGACCAATCTGCTTTTGAAAAACTTTAGGTTTGTATAGTATGTATGCCTTTGTACCAAGAACTATCCTCTCTTTGATTTCTTCTTCGACTGAGTTACTCACATTTATAATAGACCCCAAGTATTTATACCAAAAATACCAGTACTCTTTAGAAAGACAAATCCTTTTAAATTTTGTGGCTATTTCTGTTACTACCTTAGTTAAGTTTATTTCATATTTGTACCATTGTAAACATTCACTTCAAACTGCAATCATGTGATATCTTCCTTTTCAGCTCACAAAACTGGTTGGATCCCGTGGTATCAATCTTTACAATGCTATTATTCTGGTAAAAGTTGCACTGTACTGCCTTCCCATATTTTACCTTTCATATTACTGCCTGTGAACAACAACTTGGAATCAAAATATAAAAGTCGGGGTATGACATTACCTGTCAATCCCAAGCCATCAGCTTCTGCATCTCATATGATGGAGTGTGATGTCCAATTCTCCACTTGTATTTCATTTTAATATGCAACATTCCACTGATATTTCATTTTAAGGTCAAAATTCCCTAGATATTTCATTTTAAGGTCAAAATTCCCTAGATATTTCATTTTAAGGTCAAAATTCCCTAGATATTTCATTTTAAGGTCAAAATTCCCTAGATATTTCATTTTAAGGTCAAAAGTCCCAAGATATTTCATTTTAAAGTCAAAATTCCCTAGATATTTCATTTTAAAGTCAAAATTCCCTAGATATTTCATTTTAAGGTCAAAATTTCCTCCATAAAATTTGACGTTCGCAAGTCCGTGCATCATCATATGATTCAAATAATTCAACCAACAACATGCAACAGTTTCACAAGTTTATTGCTTGACGTTTATGTGTGGCTCAACATGTTTTGGGTGCTTCTCCGCCCATCGCCAGGAGCGTACAACTGCACTAGGAGCCTCTGGTTTTACCGTTGGAGTGTGGCGGTTGGAGCGTTGTTGGTCATGGTAGCAGACCACAAACAACAACGCTCCAACTGCCACACTCCAAAGGTACAACCAGAGGCTCGTAGTGCAGTTGTATGCTCCTGATGATGGGCAGAGAAGTGCCCGAAACATGTTGAGCCACACATAAACGTCAGGTAATAAACTTACGAAACTGTTGCATCTTGTTGGTTGATTTATTTAAATTTCCACTGTACTTCATTGTAGGGTCAAACTTCCCTCAATATTTTAATTCAACCCGTAACTTTCCAGTACCTTACTATGCTACACAGTTCATTCATATATAAATACCATTACAGTATATTTGTTATTTTACTGTTGCTTTACTTTGACTTCTTCATTGCTGCATTCTGATATACTCACTAATCCCACAGAGGACCAATTCTTTGCAGTGGGGAGTCGGTGAAAAGCACCATATTCAAAGAATCATGTGCCTGCATGGGATGAGGGTTTACTGTATTCCTGTGACAGTCAGATGAACCAAATTAAATCTGTAAAGCTACTATTCATGACAAAAGCCTTACCAAAATTTAAACCAGTGTATCTCAGTCTGTGGTTTAGGTACCCCATAAACAAAAACACAATCAAAAACGCTCCGAATATCCTTTTATATGTCGTGGTATGAAGTCTTTGTCTTTTTGTATTTGTGTCAAGTGTTTCACTGCGTTGCATGAGAAGCGCAGCGTGTAACTTTGGTTGCACGTTACCTATAATATGATAACATACATGCATATCATTAATGCACAAAAATACATAATACATAAACTTCTTAGTTACATGTACAGGGTGACCGACGGGAGCCAGACGGTTTAAAAAAAAAAAGTACTCCGTAGATTTTCAACTTGAAATGGATTTATTTGTACAAAATTAAAGGTCAAGACATGCCATTCCAGTTAGGTATTCAAGTATGAAAAATAATGTCATTTAGGTGATGACCATCCTCTTGAATGCCGTTTTCAATCCTCCGCTTGAAACCGCGTTTTGGCAATGTGCCATGGCCCCCAAGGTCACCTAACTTGTCATCATGTGATTTCTTCCTCTGGGGTTACCTGAAGGGCTGTGTGTACACTCACAAACCCCGTAATTTGAATGAGTTGAAGGATGCCATCCGGTGAGAAGTGCTCACGATCGATCAACAGCTGTTGGCCCGAGCAATGGACAATTTCAAGCGGAGGACTGAAAACTGCATTCAAGAGGATGGTCGTCACCTAAATGACATTACTTTTCATACTTGATTATCTAACTCGAATGGCATGTCTTGACCTTTAATTTTGTAAAAATAAATCCATTTCAAGTTGATAATCTATCGAGCAGTTTTTTTTTTAAAACCGTCCGACTCCCGTCGGTCACCCTGTACAAATACATGAAACAAATCTGCATCTCCTTTTCTTTTAAAGAAATTTGAATTCATTAATCAGCATGAATGAAATTCGGAAATAAAACCAGACCATGCTTCTCATTAGTTGCATCCTTGAAGTACATCAGAGATATAAACTTCTGAAACAACAGTAAAAGTAGACTATCTTGACATAAGTATACAATTATACAACAACAAAATATCATAGATTTTTTTTTCAAAGAAATGAAATTTTTTTTCATGTGCTTTCCATCATTCACAGAAAGGAACCTGATAACTGGGCTCAACAAACACACAGAACTTTTAAACTTTCCTATGGTATTTCAACATTCACTGCATTGCCCATATAAAACTGGAGAAATCATGGACTAGATAAATGCATACAAACTGAAAGCAAATCACATATTCTTATATGAATAAGTAGCCAACATTACAAGTGTGTAAACTCAGTAGCTATTTGTGAATGTCTCAGTGTGTGTGTCTGTGTTTGCACACTACTAGATGCCATGAGCACTATCAGAGACGTAAAACTGTATCACACAATACTAAGGATCACATTGGGATTCTTGGCTTCCATGTTTAAATAGAGACAGTTTACATGAAAACAAGCCAAAATATTCCAAAGTTTCTTTCTGTTCAAGGTTTATAATAAAATGTATTGCTAAATTTGACGTTTGTAAGTCCGTGCATCATACGATTCAAATACATTGCATCATACGATTCAAATAAATTAACCAACAAGATGCAACAGTTTCACAAGTTTTATTACTTGACGTTTATGTGTGGCTCGACACGTTTCGGGCGCTTCCTCGCCCATCATCGGGAGCTTGCAACCGCTTTAGCGGCCTCTGGTTTTACCGTTGGAGCGTGGCGGTAGCAGCGTTGTTGGTCATGGTGTGACAGACCATGACCAACAACGCT